>ODAJ012169800.1_pt1 | contig 12578 bp, 10 predicted proteins | sample 1539241 | NCBI WGS metagenome assembly ODAJ01 (sample SAMN02144231, study PRJEB22623) | gut metagenome | biome: sheep rumen | host: Ovis aries | place: New Zealand | reverse complement strand
GCAGCTTCTATGGATCCCAGCAATCCCAATTATCAGAGCATGCTCCAGCAGCTTCAGTCCGGAAACAGATGGTACACTTCCCGGAGTCAGACCTACGGAGGTCCCGTCTCCGCGGGCGGTCAATGTATGCGGGTCTGCGCCGCCTATCTGTGCATAAACGCCCTGTGTAATATCTGCTGCTGCGGAGGAGGAAGCCGGGGCTGCTGATCCCCCCGCCCATGGTCACAGATCTGAAAATACAAAAAACCGGCCTCGTGAAAGTTCATTCTTCCACGAAGCCGGTTCTGTTTTTTCGATCAGGCTTCAAAGCGGTTTGCGCCGTTTGTTCAATCAGGCTTCAAAGCGGTTTGCGCCGTTTCTTCCATGACATTTCTTGTACTTCTTGCCGGAGCCGCAGGGGCAGGGATCGTTGGGATAGATCTTGCGGCCTTTCTTGACAGTACCGGACTGCTTCTGCTCCTGATACAGGCGCTTGCGGGTCTCCTCGTCAAAAATAGGCTCCCACTCCTCAAGGCCGTACAGCCACTCGGCACCTGCTGCCACCATGTTCTTGAACAGCTTCTCTTTGTCAAAGCCGAGAGAAACCTCTGTGTCCTCTTCCATTTCTTCGATGGGGTTGGGGGTCTTGAGGCTGTCGTTGATGCCGTCCAGGAAACCGACCATGGTCATCAGATCGATCCCGTATTTTTCCGCAAGTCCCTTCACTGTACCCCTGACTTCCTCATCGGGGGTCTTCAGAAGCTCTTTATAGATATTTTTTTCTTTTTCAAAATAATCAGCCCAAAGTCTCTGCAGGTCACCCCTGTTGGCAGACTCGTCATACGCTTTGTCACGCCACTGTTTCAGTAAACTCATATTGTCATTCCACCTTTCCGGTCAGGGCCTCCATACGAAATGTCCGCCCGCATATTAACTCAAATATTAATGGGAAACGTATTTACATTATCATTTTGTTCCTGCTTTGTCTATTTATTTTTGATTCCTATTTCTCTTTATTTATATGCCTTTTCATTTTTTGCTTTCCTTTTCCACCCGGCTTCATATCCGGATTCCCTGAAATTGTTTCCGGGAATCTCTGCGCCGCAATCTTTTTCATTAGGATTATATTGCTTTTAAACACTCAAGTCCCTATAATAAAAGATGTTTTTGCGTAATTTTGTATTTTTATTAATAATGGGGGTATATTTATGAATACCTGGTGGGAATCTGTCGTCTCTAAATTTCAGATGTGTTTCATCACCGACGACAGATACATGCTCCTTGTAAAGGGTTTTGGCGTGACGATCGAGACGTCCCTGCTCGCGGTGATCATCGGCGTCATTATCGGTATGATCATTGCTCTGTTCGCGCTGTCCAACAACAAGGCCCTGCGCCTGATCGCGAAAGTCTATACAGATGTGATCCGCGGAACACCTTCCGTTACTCAGCTGATGATCATTTATTTCGTCATCTTCGCCACTGTGCCGCTGCCCAAGTGGATCATTGCCGCTATTGCCTTCGGCATCAATTCGGGCGCCTACGTCTCAGAGATCATCCGCGGCGGCATCCTTTCCGTGGATAAGGGACAGACAGAGGCCGGACGCTCCCTGGGGCTGAGTGCCTCGCAGACGATGACTGACATCGTCATTCCGCAGGCTGTCAAGAACATTTTTCCTTCTCTCTGCAACGAATTCATCGTCCTGATCAAAGAGACCGCTATTGTAGGTTACGTGGGACTCATGGATCTGCAGAAGGCAGGCGACTTTATCAAGAGCGCAACTTTTGAGGCCTTCATGCCTTTGATCGCGACCGCAGTGATCTATTTTACGCTTATTAAACTGCTTACCATTCTGTTCGCAAGAGTGGAAACCAATTTGAGAAAATCCGATATCAGATAAAAGAATGAAAAATATTGCCGATGCAATATTTTTCATTCCGGATGTTTGTGCCGTGGGGCGGCCCAAACATCCTGTGATTCTTCACCGTTTTCGCCTGCGCGAAAACGCTTCAGAGTGCCGCTCTTACGAGCGGCATAGTTGGAAAGAATGAAAAATATTGCCGATGCAATATTTTTCACTCCGGATGTTTGCGTCGAAGCGCCACAAACATCTTGTGATCCCATCGAAGAAATCGTCATCACGAATTTCTCCTCGGGTGTCTCAGCGCAGAGCGCTTCGACATTTATGGAAGAAGGGAAAATCCTATGATCAGCGTAAGAAACCTGCACAAATATTTCGGAGACCTGGAAGTCCTCAAGGGGATCGATCTCGAGGTCGAACAGGGGGAAGTCGTTGTCGTCATCGGTCCGTCCGGCTCGGGAAAGAGTACCCTGATCCGCTGCCTCAATATGCTTGAGACCCCGACCAAGGGCGAGGTATATATTGACGGGGAAATGATCAATGCTCCGAAAGCCAATATCGACCTGATGCGTCAGAAGATGGGAATGGTTTTCCAGCACTTTAACCTGTTCCCTCATAAGACCGTCATGGAAAACATCACACTGGCCCCTGTCCGGCTGGGCAAAGCCAGCAAAGCCGAAGCCGAGGAGACAGCCCGCAAGCTTCTCACAAGGATCGGACTTCTGGATAAAGCCGACAATTATCCTGTTCAGCTCTCCGGCGGCCAGAAGCAGCGTATAGCCATTGCAAGAGCTCTTGCCATGCAGCCCGAGATCATGCTCTTTGACGAGCCCACTTCCGCCCTGGACCCCGAGATGGTCGGTGAAGTTCTGGATCTTATGAAGGATCTGGCCAAGTCCGGCATGACAATGGTCGTTGTGACGCATGAAATGGGCTTTGCCCGCGAAGTCGGAACCCGGGTCATCTTTATGGACGGCGGTGTCATTGTCGAGGAAGGAACTCCCGAACAGATCTTTACTGCAGCTCAGAATGAAAGGACACAGAGCTTCCTGAGCAAGGTTCTTTGATTTTTTTATAGATATCGCTGGACAAACGTAGTATAATCAAAAACCGGTATGTTTATCCATGCCTTATAAAGCAACTGTTAACGCAGCAAAAAAGATTTAATTATCAAAGAGGAAAAGTTATGAAAGTTATGAAACTGATCAAGAAGGCAACTGCCCTGTTCCTTACCGTGGGTATGATCGCTTCGCTCGCAGCCTGCGGCGGCGCTTCTTCCGCACCTGCCGGCGCCAATGACCAGACCGCTGACACTCAGGAAACTGATGCACAGCCCACTGATGCACAGGCCGCTGATGCAGGCACAACCGTCAGCGCTGCAGGCAGCACTGCAGCAGCAGAGACCGCTGCAGCAATTGACAAAATCGTCTTCGGTACCAATGCGGAGTTCCCTCCCTTTGAGTTCATTTCTTCTACCGGCGGCGCAATCGGCGAGTTTGATGGAATTGACATGGCAATCGCCAAGCAGATCGGTGATGATCTGGGCGCTGAAGTCGCCATCAACAACATCGAGTTTGACTCTCTCCTGATCGCCCTTCAGAATGGACAGATCGATGCCATTATCGCCGGAATGACCATCACGGAAGAGCGCAAAGAGTCTGTTGACTTTACAACTCCTTACTATAACGCCACTCAGGTCATGATTGCCAAGGAAGGAACCGATATCACCAAAGCTGCTGATATGAAAGGCAAGAATATCGCTGTCATCCAGGGATACACCGGTGAGACCTGCGTTAAAGATCTGGGCTTCGATTATGTTTCCTTCAAGAAAGGTCCCGATGCCATCATGGATCTTATCAATGGTAAATCCGACGTTGTTGTCATCGATTCCGCTACAGCCCAGAAGTATGTCAATGACAACGCCGGCCAGAAGCTTGTGATCATTGAGGATAATGAGCAGTTCGCCAATGAAGAATACGGCATCGCTGTCAAGAAGGGCAACACCGCGCTCCTCAATGCACTCAATGCTGAAATCGAGAAGATGGTTGCGGACGGCACTGTTGCCAATCTTGCTGACCAGTACGCTGTTGCTGCAGAGTAATTATTATTTCTTCTCACCGTTTGATCATTTGTTTTTATACAGATCATTTTTGCACGGTTCGTCCGTGTCGGGAAAGACCCCCTGTCATCCGGCAGGGGGTCTTTTTTTATGAAATCATCCGTGCAGGAATCGCTTCGAACCGCGGCGTACACAACAGGGTAAAGGCGGCCCTGCCGCCCTCTCACCCCATGGCCGGCCCGTGTCCGCCGTAAGGCGGGAATACTCATTACACGGGCCGCGTCATAGAAAAAACAGGACCTTCCCCATATGGGAAAGGCCCTGCCAGTTCAGCAACCGATTTGCCCGCTGCATTTAGCACGTTTTTATTTTGTGCTGATGTGCCGTTTTCATTAAAAGACGCGTGCCTGTTCAGCGTCTCCGTATGCGGAAAACACTTTTCCAAGTGATTTGATATTTCTTATTCCGCCTTGAAAGGAACGACATCCTTGACTGCGCACTTGGGGCAGATCACCTCGTCGTCGTTATCAATGTCGATCAGGATATAGCGGTCATTGCCCATGCCCAGCTCCTTCATGTAGGCCAGCTGGCGCAGGCCGTGACGGCTTGTCATGCGCTTGACCAGATCCGCGTGATCTTCATCCTTGAGGGCAAAAACAAGATCGACAGAAGCCGAATCCGCCGCCAGGATATCTGTGGAAGCCACGATACCGATATTGGGTGTCACGACGGGCTGTGCCGCGACGCCCTCACAGTCACAGGATACGGACATATTGCGAAGGACATTGACGAAGGTGATGTTCTTACCGAAGAAATCGATGGTGCCCTTGGAGGACTCTGCCATGCGCTCCATCAGTTCTTCCTTGTCGATGTCCCAATGATTGAACTTGCCGGTCTTTGTGTGGATCTGGGCCTTGCCGACGTTTGCGTCCGCGCAGCCGATTCCGATGTTCTTGTTGGAGCCGCCGAAGCCGCCCATGACATGGCCCTTGAAGTGGGTCAGAACGAACATGGAATCATAGTTGAGCATGTGGCTGCCGACGGAGATCTCAGGGATCCACTTGGCTCCCTTGACAGGAATCATGGACGCTCCGTCCTCATCCATAATATCGACCGGGCAGAATGTCCAGCCATTGTGGGCGATGGTCTCGCGGTGCTTCTCAGTCGAGTCGCGGTCACCGGGATAGAAAGTGTTGGTGTCGACGATCGCCGCGTCCTTGAGCTCGGGCTCCTTTTCGATCAGGGCTTTGACCCAGGGCCTGGGGATAATGTTGGGGCCGTCCTTCTCTCCGGTGTGAAGCTTGATCGCCACTTTGCCCTTGATATTGCCGTTTACTCTCTCATAAATCTTCTGCAGTCCCTCAGGAGACAGATCACGTGTGAAATATACGATCGACTGGTTGCCGGTTCTCTCTTCCATGGGAATATATTTTTCCCCGTCTGTTCCGGGAACTGCCTTTGCCGCCATCTTCAAATCAGCCATTCAAAAACCCTCCTGACTTATTAAGTATTTCAAAATCCTGTTGCTATCCCTTGCAGGTACAGAAAAAGAAGTGCGCCTGCCGCAAAAGCCCTGCTCAGGGCTTGCTGAATGAGCATTACTGAAAAATACTCTCTGCCGCTTCTCTCTCCTGCTGTCTATATTCATTTTATCATAAAAAACAAATTGTTTCCTATGGATTTATCAATTAATATCAGGGACAGGTAATATCAAACACCCTGAAAAATACACCGGCATAACGATATATTTTCCAGGGTGATCATTGTACTATAACCAATTATTCAGCCATTTATACACTTGTCATTGTGAAGCCGAATTAACAATATCGGTTTGATATCGTCATCACGAAGTCCCGTAGAGACCGTATTAACAGTACTGGTTTGATGTCGTCATCCGCGAAGTCCCGTAAAATCAACCTTCTCTCCTATTTTTTCCGCAAGTACCTCCAGCCCCTTTTCATCAGCCTCTGAAAAGCGGTCCGGATCCGGGCTGTCGATGTCAAGTACACCCGCTATTTTTCCATTGCTCCGCAGGGGAAGCACAATTTCAGATCTGGACGCGGAGTCACAGGCTATGTGGCCCGGGAAGGAATGGACATCGGCAACGCGCTGAATGCGGTTTTCCTTTACAGCAGTCCCGCACACGCCCTTTCCGATTTCGATCCGTATGCAGGCAGTCTTTCCCTGAAAAGGTCCCACAAGCAGACTGCCCCTGTCCATGAGATAAAAACCGGCCCAGTTGATCCGGTCCAACGATTCGAAAAGAAGCGCCGATATATTGGATAGGGCCGCCACATAGTGCGGTTCCGCAGAAATGATCTGCTCAGCCTGTTCAACCATCAGTTCATAGTCTGTCATATCTTTTCCCAACATATAAAACCTGACTCAATCTCAACAAAGCCCAACAAGTGAAACCTGACCCGATCACAACAAAGTCCAACAAGTGAAACCTGACTCAATCTCAACAAGGAGAAAACGGTCAGACAGTAATCGTTCCCTCAAACACGGTCGTTGCGGGACCGGTCATCCACACAAGATTCTCCTCGGGATCCCATTCGATCAGGAGGGTGCCGCCCAGGACCTCGACCTCCAGCCTGGGAGCCGTAAAACCGTTGAGAACACCCGCCACGCAGACTGCGCAGCAGCCGGTACCGCAGGCCAGTGTCTCGCCCGAGCCTCTCTCCCACACGCGCATTTTCACGTGTTCCCTGTCAACGATCTGAACGAACTCTGTGTTGGTGCGGTTGGGGAACCTGTGGTGGTTTTCGAAAAGTGGACCGATCTCCTCGATGTCCAGATCATCCGTGCTGTCGATATATACCACGGCGTGGGGATTTCCCATAGAGACACAGGTCATCTCGTAAACGCCGGAAGGTTCCAGATCGTCATCCGGATCATCATCCTTTTCATCGATCCGGATGGTTTCCGCCACAACCGGAGAGTTTCCGGCAATGACGGGAATATCGTCCGCGTCCAGAATAGGCTCTCCCATATTGACCCGAACAGACGTGACCACTTCTTTTCCGCCTTCTTCCTCTGTATAAAGGGTCAGATATTTCACCTTACCGAAGCTTTCGACCGTGATCTCTTTGGATGAAGTCATGCCTTTGTCAAAAACAAATTTTCCAACGCAGCGGATGCCGTTTCCGCACATTTCGCCGCGGGTGCCGTCTGCATTCCACATCTCCATCTCAAAATCCGCGATCTTTGAGGGATTAATAAAAATAACTCCATCGCCGCCGATTCCGAAATGGCGGTCGCTGAGCCTCTCCACAAGTTCAGGCTTCTCCGCGGGATCAATCTGCTGGTCAAAGCCGCTGATATATACGTAATCGTTGCCGCAGCCTTCCATTTTTGTAAAGCGAATATCCACGTTTTTATTTCCTTTCTTGGATCAATACTTTTTCATCTTCTGACAGCAGCGCATGGTTTTCTCAGATACGCCATGAACCGCTCTGTCATAGCTCTTTATGGCTTTCTAACAGCCGCCATCACACGCTCTGTCATAGCTCGTCATGGCTTTCCATCACACGCTCTGTCATAGCTCGTCATGGCTTTCTCACAGCTGCCATCACCTGCTCTGTCATAGCTCTTTATGGCTTTCTCACAGCCGCCATCACACGTTCTGTCGTGCCGGTCACCTGACTGCCGGTATCCGCGTCCTGACAAGTGATCCAGACAAGGCCGGCGCTTTCCGCCGCCCGGCGCAGCTGGTCAGGTTCGTAACCGCGCTGACGGTGTACTTCGTCAAATCGTCTGAATACAGCATCCCCGGCATCTCCGCCCTCATTCAACCGGACGAAAACAGCCAGGTCATATTCATTGATGCAGGTCTCGGGATCGTAATAATTGTCCCAGATAAAGGCGCAGTCGCCCCTGTCCTCGGCAATCGTTCTGTCGCCGATCTCATCCCTGTACAGATGGACCGTTTTAAAATCGAAGACGAATACGCCGCCGGGCAGCAGACCGCGTTCCACGCATCGGAACATCTGCTCAAGATCTGATTCTTCGAGCAGGTAATTGACGCTGTCTCCGACACTGATCATGGCACCTGCAGCCCCGTACAGTTCAAAATCGCGCATATCCTGCAGCGTGTACAGAGTGCCTGAACCGTTCTCGATCCGGCGCTCCTGGGCGATCGCCAGCATGTCCTCCGAGAGGTCAATACCGATCATATTATAGCCGCGGGCAGCGAGAATCTCCGTCACCCTGCCGGTGCCGCATCCCAGATCCACAACGATATTTCTCTCTTCCGCCAATGCGTCTTTGTCCAGACCCTGCTCCGGGTCAGTCGAATCAGGCGAGTCAGTCACATCAGCGCCGGCCGAGCCGTATCGATCCAGGAAAGCACAGACACGGTCCGCCCACTCGTCATAGGGCTCCTGGTCCATAAAAGTGTCATATACATATGCGAAACTTGTATAGCTGTCCAAAGGTTTCACTACCTCCTGCTTTCTATGATCCGGACTAATAACAGTGCATTCTATATTATTTTACGAAAAGGCCTGCAGCAGCAGACCGTGTGAAATCACCTGCCGAGAATCTCTTTCAGGGCTTCCACGACCTTGTCCATCTGCTCATCTGTCCCGATCGTAATACGCAGATAGTCGCAGATGGCAGGCTTGTTAAAGCGGCGGACCACGATCCTGCGGGCGCGAAGAGCGGCCTGGAGATCCGCGCCTGACATGTCAGGGTGCCTGGCGAATACAAAGTTGGACTTGGAATCCGGGAACTCAAAACCGAGGGCGGTGAGTTCTTTTTTGAACCTCTCACGGGTCGAGGCAATCTTTCCGGTAGTCTCGCGGAACCACTCGACATCTTCCGCCGATGCCGTGCCGATCCTGATGGAGGGCAGGTTCATGGTATAGGAGTTGAAAGAAAACTTCACGTCCTTGAGATAGCCGATCAGCTTCTTGCTGCCGATGGCGAAACCGACACGGGCGCCGGCCATGGCTCTGGATTTGGAGAAGGTCTGGACGACAAGGAGGTTTTCATATTTTTCCAGAAGGGGCAGGGCCGTCTGAGCGCCGAAATCCACATAGGCCTCGTCTACGATCACAATGCTGTCCGGGTTGCCGGCTATGATTTTCTCCACCTCCTCCTGAGCCAGCTCAAGGCCGGTCGGGGCATTGGGATTGGGGAAAATAATACCGCAGTTCTTCTGTCCCGTCACCGCCGGGATATAATCATCGGGATTGATGGAGAAGTCATCTCTGAGAGGCACCTGGCGGAAGGGAATCCTGTAGAGATTTGCCCAAACATCGTAAAACGAATAGGTGATGTCAGGGAAAAGCAGAGGCTCCTGTTCACTTCCAGCGGAGAAAAACGTGAGGAAGCAAAGAGCGAGCACATCGTCAGAACCCACTCCGACAAAAATCTGATCCGGGTCGACCCCATACTGGGCAGCCAGGGCTTTCACCAGCGGTGTCGCGTCCATATCGGGATAGAGTCTCAGGGCCCCGCTGTCCTTCGCCAGGCTGCGGACCGCCTCTTCCACGCCGGGAGCCGGAGGATAGGGGCATTCATTTGTGTTTAACTTGATAATGTTCTTTTCTTTAGGCTGCTCGCCCGCCACATAAGGTTCCACTTTGCGGATTTTTTCTTCCCAGGACATTTTCTTTCCTCTTTCTGTACTGAACTTTTGCTCTTTCTTCTAAAAACTAAAATAGATAATTGGCGGAAATATATAATTGGCGGAAATGGTGCACAAGCCGCCTTCCTTACTGTCCGTACTGTCCGTACTGACGGTTCTATCCTTGCGCCGGCTGATTTCAGCGCGCAGGAATGGCCTGATCGGTACTCTCAAGCATTGTATCGGTGGTTCCGGTCTGCGCTTCCAGCTTCTTTCCGTCCAGCCTGACGTCCGTCTCGCAGCTCTCGATCACACTCTTCATCGCGCGGCCGAAAACTGCTCCGGGGGTCACAGCACCGTTGATCTCCCCCTTCACTGAGCAGTCTGTGATCTTGAAGGCAGTTTCTTCACCGTAGTAAAAGATTCCGGTCCCCACAAGGCCGCCCACATGCGTGGCGCCCGGAACATCCATTTCCACCGTCACATGACAGCCGGCAATCCTGCCGGGGTAGACTGTCGATACGATTCCCTCTGTCTCCTGCGCGATTTTGCCGTCGGAATGTGTTCCGCCGTAACCGCAGAGACCGCCGATCGCGTGTCCGCCCTTTTCCGTCACAATCTTCACATCCGCCACGCAGTTGGTGACGGAATCCGTCATTTGCAGACAACCGGCGATTCCGCCAAGTCCGACAGGTTCATTTCCACCGGCGGTCACAGTTCCTTTCGCGTTGCAGCTGTCAATGCTGCCTCCGCTGCTGTTTCCGATGACCAGGCCGCCGCAGGCCGCGTTATCATGCGGAACGATCTTCCCGTCCGTGAATTCATTATCTCCGAGCACATTGACTGCGGTGCCATCGACATTACAGTCATACACTTTTCCTGTCGATCCGCCCGCAAGGCCGCCTACCGCACTGACTCCCTCGATCGTGTTTTGTCCGGTCAGCATGACATCGTGAATATCTCCGTACATATTATAGCCGACCAGGCCTCCGATTCCCATGGACTGTTTGTCTGTGCAGCTGATATTCACATTCTCCAGAGTCAGATGCTTGATGGTTCCCAGGTTGATTCCGAACATACCTGCACCGCAGATAGGGTCTTTCGAGGAAAAGGTTATATTGGAAATCACGTGGCCTTTTCCGTTAAATGTTCCCCTGAACATGCAGCTCATGTCAGTCATGTCATCCATGTCCATCCTGCCGATCGGAACCCATTCGATTCCGGAGCAGTCGATATCATCCGTCAGCTTGATCGTTGTTCCCTCATAGCCGTTTTTGGAGCCGCCCGAAACGTTTCTGGCAAATTCCGCAAGACCCTGAGCTGTCCCGATCTCGATGGTTCCTCCCTCCGGAGCCATGCTCATAAAGTGTTTTTCGGCAAAGAAACGTATTGCTTTTTCGACCATCTTCTCGTCGGGATCAGCCGGAATGCCGGACGCAAGCCAGTAGGCATAAGGACCTTCTGTCAGCCCGGTCAGATCACGCATATGTCTGCCATGGCGGAATTCAATGTGGCAGGTCGTTTCCGGTGTGTCAGCAAGCAGGACAAAATACTTGAATTCTCCGGGATCTTTATCCGATGTCTTATAGACATAGCCCTTGAGCGGTTCTGCCGCGGCCATATCCTGCAAGAGGGCAATGTCCTGCAGATATGTATATTCGTGAGAGAAAACTTCTTTGCCATCCTTATCCAGGCCTGTGATCTTGCTGCCGTCAAAAACAAAGCGTTCTACTCCCTGGTGAAAATAGGAATCAAGCCTGCCCTCTTCCGGGTCATCCCGATAAGCCTCTTCAGCTTCTTCGCCGGACAAGGTTCCCGTGTAGGCATTCTTGAGCATTTCCACGCATTCAGCAGCCTTCTTTTTTCCTACAATGGCCTCGCATCTGTCAAGCCAGACCTGATCATATTTGGGATCACACAGAACAGTGAAAAGTTCGTCATATCTGCCCTTTACATCCTTGAGCAGCTGTTCCGGTGAGACCGAAATCCATGCATGCTCTTCCTCAGCAGCCGCTTCCGCAGTACTGTCTGTCGCGGCGGCCGCCGCATCCGTGGACCCTGCAGCTGCCTCTGTGGCTGCCTGTGCGGCACTGTCTGTTGCCGCTGCCATAGCACTCGTGGAATCTGCAGCTGCCTCTGTGGCTGCCTGTGATGCACTGTCTGTTGCGGCTGCCGCTGCATCCATGACCGCCTGCCCGATATTCTCATTTCCGTCTGCAGGCGCGTCGGCCGCATCCGATGGGCTGCCTGATCCTATTCCCAGCATGCCTGTGAAAGTCCCGGTTTCCGTGCCCGGCAGGCTCGAAGAAATTCCCCCTGCCGTTCCCGCCGTATCCGCCGCAGTCCCTTCCGCCCCTTCTGCCGGGTAGGTCTGTGTATCTGCACCGGCGGAACCTGCGGAAGTGCCGGAATTGCCGGAGGCGGAACCGCAGGCTGCTAATGCCAGCATGAGTACAACCGACAAGAATACTGCAGTGATCTTTTTCATCATATTTCCCCCTGAAATACTGTCTGAGTGTTTTTGTCCTGCATGTCCGTACGTCTTTCCGTATTATAACTTACCGAAATCATCCTTCTTATGGTTTTCCGAGTCAGCCCGGACATCGTTTTCACGACCTGTTCATCAGTTCATTATACTTGCGCAGCGGATAGTGTGTAAAGGATGCTCCACAATCATTATTTCAGTAAGGTAATCACTGTACTCGGGTTTTTCGCGAAAAACACCTCGCGTTTCAGGTGAGTCTGAACTATACCCAATCATTCAATAAACATGGTCTCCGGTGTTCCACTCATAAAATTATCACAAGCCCTGGCATTAAACAATTATCTTTTCTGTAAGGACGCCAGTCTCATAGAGGATATCCGTCGAATCCGACGGCAAGGAGGCTGCAGATCCCGTTCAGGACGTTCAGGATGTTCAGGATGCACAGGCCGAATGACAGACAGGTTTTTTGATGAATCATAAAACAAAAAGCAGGGTAGAGACAGCCCCGCTGCTCTCCACCCTGTTTTTGTTTTTCTGTTGTTGTAGTGGTCATGTCCTTTTTATACATCTTTCGAACATATCACCGTCTGGTATGAGATCAAGGGTATTGCACGATGATGATTC
>ODAJ012069505.1_pt1 | contig 12589 bp, 13 predicted proteins | sample 1539241 | NCBI WGS metagenome assembly ODAJ01 (sample SAMN02144231, study PRJEB22623) | gut metagenome | biome: sheep rumen | host: Ovis aries | place: New Zealand | reverse complement strand
ATAATGATTCGTGTTTTCTTCATTCCATTCAAGCTTGTAATACATTCAGTTCGCTCCACTATTATAATCTGCTCATTCTCTGCCTGATCCTAAAAGTAATCATATCATCCAGGCTGATCTCTTTTACATCACACTCCTGTCCGCCCCTTAGATAGGACTGGATATGGTAAAACGTCAGGCAGTCCTGAATATGCTTTGTGATCGCAACGCTCCGTCTCTTATAGTCGTAATGCTTCAATAGCGTTCTCAGTTTCATTCGCGTATAGCCCTGGCCGCTTACATATATCAGCCTCAGCCGCATTATCATAAAAAACAGGTCTATCTCCGGATATTCCGACATCTTTTCTTCTATGTCGAAGCGACGCCCCGAAGCCTTAATATCTTTCTTTACCACCGGGAACTCTTTATCCAGTTTTTCCTTATCGATCAGATAGTCTTCAAAATACAGTACATCTGAAATAAATGCCCTCTTATTTCCTTTGTAATAAGGGAGAATAAATTCTTTTTCGTCTTCATACAGATTTTCCAGAAAGGCCATCTGTGTTTTGCTCCCCATCTCCTGGCTGACCACGAAATAGGCAACGGAATACGCATTATAATACAGCTCTGTCATAATGAATCGCTCTTTTTTGCATTACAGCTTCTGCAGAGGATCTGAAGGTTCTCAGGTACTGTCTTGCCGTCTTTGTGGTTGAGCGGAATAATATGGTCCACCTGAAAAGGGATCCTGCTCTTATCCTTTAATCCGCATCCGGCACAGACATAACAGCCGTCCTTGTCCTTTGATGCGTTGAAAGCACCGTCCCGGAGCCTCTTTTCATATTCCGGGGCGATCTTCCTTATCTCGTAGAGAGTCATATCGGCATAATCTTTCGTACCGTACTTTACATTCTCCTCATCGTCAAAGATCCCCGGGCTTGAGAGCTTCATCATTTCGATATCAAGCTGCTTCCAGAAATATGCCTTCCGTCCAAAGAATAGACGGAGCATGTTGTCATCTCCCTCTTCCCAAAGCGATTCCACATACTCTGCTTTCTTTCTCGGTCCCATATCTTCGTCCCAGATATGCCTTGCGATCGCCGCTACATCCAGTTTGCTCTTGTCGACATAATCAAAAGTATAGAACTTCGGAGGTTCCTCGTACTGCGCAAAGTACTTCAGTACCTGTATCACGTCCTTTTCCTCATAGGGAGGGATCATCTCACCGAGGAAGTATGTGTCACGGAGCTGGTCGGCCATTTCATGGAGAGTGGCCTCTGACAGGAACTCTTCATCAGCCTTGAAAACCTTGAACAGCTCCGGAAGAGCATCCATCATATTGTGATAAGCTTCCTGTGTGCTGTCATACACCATGACCTGGTAAGAATGATCCATTCCATTCTCTTCGAGATATGTAAAGGCATACATCCCGACCGGTACGCGCTGTTCGAATGGAACCCGCTCGATTGCCGTAGTATCGACAGAGTCATCCAGGATCGTTGCAAATTCTTCGATCTTGGATATCGCGATCATCCGAAGCTCATAATCACGTCGTTCATTCTGACTATCAATGAAGTCGTTTTTATTATCAACAAAGATGTTTTCCGGATTGACCCAGGCTATGTGCTCATTCCAGCTGTCAACAAAGGAGACGATATGAGCGTCCTTTGTTCCTCCGGCTGCTTCACCTCTCAACGCCCGACCAATCATCTGAGTCATCAGGACTGTAGACACCGTCGGTCTTGCCAAAAACACCGTACTTGTCTGGGGAAGGTCTACACCCTCCGTAAGGATATTGACGTTTACCAGCACTTTTGTTTTGCCTTTGCGGTAGCTTTCGAGTTTACGTTCATTATCCTCCCGGCTCAACGTTACTCCGGTGATCATGTCTTTAACATCAGACACAACGAACTCTGCAGGAATACCTGCCCTGTTGAAGAGCTTGCAAAGGGTGATCGCGTGGACAACGTTTACCGCGAACACAATAGTCTGACCGTACACGTCTTGATTTTTCTTATATGTCTCTACGATCAGCTTGTTCCTGGCTGCACTATTCGCCATCTGTCCTGCGATGGAGTCAGGAAGGACGTCTAAGTGTGAGATCTTCTCCCAATCGTCCAGTCCCAGATTATCTCCAAAGGCTTCATCGGTATAACGGCTTTCAAATATAGGCTTTGACAGGATCCCCCTGTTGATCAGGTCTTTCAATCCAATCTGGTAGGTGATGCCGATATCTCCCCTTACCGCTCTTCCGGACCTGACACCGTCAGTAAACAACTTCGCAAGAAGCCCCTGTTCATTTGCCGCTGTCCTGAGCGGTGTTGCTGTAAGGCCTATTACCTTTGTGTTTTTTACCTTCGCCCTAACATGGTCTATGATCTTCCTATATGTTTTCGCTGTGGAATGGTGCGCCTCATCAATGACCAGATAGATCTCATCATCGCCGTTGATCCACTTGTCTAGTGCTTCCATGTTCCTGCCTATACTGTCCTTGCTTGCGATAAGCAGGTTGTCGCCCGGCACGATATCTTTAGTCCTGTCATGGCTCGTAGAACCAGATACGATCCGGTAAGAGAAGGACGATATATTCGGGAGGTTCTCTGCGTAGGCATACTTCTGGAACGACTCCGCAGCCTGGTCAAGAAGCATCTGCCGGTGTGCGATCCAGAGTATTTTCTTATGATTGTTAAGAGCGTGCCTCAGCAGCCACATAGAAGCAGTGTAGGTCTTCCCGCCGCCGGTCGGCAGTACTACCAATGTGCTGTAACTGGGAGATTCATCAATAATATCAAGGTTCTTCATGGCCTTTTTCTGATGGTCATAGAGAGTCCTTTTGTTTTTGCCCCGCTTGGCGGAGACTATACCGTTTGATTTCACCTCGACAAATCTGCTTTCCAATTGGTGTACCTGCCTTTCAGACTAATGACGATAATGTAGCCGCTATGTGTGTTTTTATAAATCATTACCATGATTATATATCATCATTTTCTTAGCAGTCACACCTAATTAATCCTCTCCGCTGAGCTGGTCCATTTTTTGACAACCATAGGTTTCGATGAGGTTCTTAAATAAAAGGCCAGAAGCAGCCCAACACGCCGGCATCAAACTGCCCCGGTCCTTTATTACACGCGTCCGCGAGATGACTCGAACACCAACCTACCGCTTAGTAAATACAAGAAAAACCATCTATTTGGCAAATCAAAAAATATGCCATTTGATAATCTGTGCCGCCTGATTATTTGTGAGGCCAGATATAACGGCAACAACCTCCTGATTCTTTTTTCCTGCCATATCCGCCCCTCCTCAAAATGTTGTGACCGTCACATCGCCGTCGGTTGCCTAAACGATGTTGTCACCATAACCGATAGTGACAATGTTTTCTGTGTCGATCCTTAATACGCTATCTTCCTTTGTTAGAGGGATGATATCCACCTCCTTGTTTTTCCTCTCTACCGCAATAAATTCAGTTGTTGCACTAACCACCCGGTCTCCCTTCTTCATAATTCCTATCAGCATGATTCTTTCTCCTCTTCTGACGCTGCACTATCTTCATGTTTAGCATCGTAATCCTTGATGCCTTGTATCAACTCCTGTCGTCCATAAGAATACTTATTGCTATTCCTCATAATCATGGTCGCAATAAACTGAGCATTATATTCGTTCAAGTTATCATTCCATATCACGCTAACATCGTGTGAACAATAAAATGATGAGGGCTGATAATAAGCGCTCAAACGGATTTTTTCTATCGTAATCTTGTTCCCATGAAACAAAATCCCGTTTCCTATAAGTCTATTCAACCCGTTATTTCCAACCTTTGCTGTAATATAAGGAATATCCCCCTCAGTAACTGAGTCCGTTGGAAGATAGACGCCTTTCGTACATTCGAAGATATCTTCTATTCGGAACGCTTTCCATTCACTATCCGTAAGTTTCATAAAACAACCTTTTCCACACAACAGAAAAAGCAGCGATCACAGACTCATCCCACAAGGACAAATCTGCTCGCTGCCTTCTTGTCACTCCTGACTTTTTCTGTCGGTGTGCGGTAGGTGGCTATGTCTGGAGCATATCAGTTTTTCCGCTACGGTTTCCAACCCCGTAACTTCCACCAGGCATTACGAGGTTTTCTTCTTCCGTACCTCAACCTGAACCAGACCTGCAAGTTCACGAACTGTTTTTCTGTATTCTGTTTTACGCTTTTATTGTATCAGACATTGCCAAGAACGCCAGATACTGATTGTACTTGTTTGACATCATCTTCCTGCCGAACGACTCCATAAAGTCGTAATCGGGCTGACCGGCATCGGTCACAGGAAGCATGATACTGGTATGAGCCATTCTGTCTGCATTGAACTTATAGAGATAACCAAATTTCTGTTTCTGCATCAAAATGGTGGTTTTCATAAACAGCAAAACGAATGGATCATCTTCCCGATCTTTTAAGTGAAAGCGCTTCACATCATCGGAAAAGATGCACTCATATGGGTGATAAAAACCAATCACCATACCGTTTCCGTTATAGTTCACGCCGAGAACATTCTTGTCTAACGACTCGTTCTTATCACTGACGAAACGGGCAACACCATTACTGTTATCCAATGCGCCGATGAATGGTCTGTCGCCCGGAGTAGAATCGGCAGCGACCAAACGCTTTCCCGGCAGGATATTGAAAATAGTATCAATACGAAATGACAGCCATTGCCTGGATTTCAGCACCTTACTGTACCCCCCCCTCGTTAGCAATATCTAACCCGAGAGATTTCAACCTTTTCTCTACATAGGTTCGATACTGTTTCCGCTTTGCTGCCATCAATTCACGTATAAAATCTTCCATGAACTGAAAATCGGGCTTCCCTTCATCAGTGACGGGAAGCATAACACGCATCTTCTTAATGCGAAGGTCGTTTATCTCGCGATTAAAATTGAAGTTGGAACCTTGCTGTTCCAGAACAGCCGTCAGGAACAAATATATATACTCGTTCGCTTCTTTGCATTCAAGGCTCGTCACATGGTCACTCGCCACAAATGCAAACGGTTCATAGAACGCCGTACCAACACTTCCGCTGTTGGCAAGGCTAATGCAGTTCTTGAATACCCTTGTTCCCGCAGATGCCTCTATATAATCGTCTACGCCGTTATTATTGGCAGTAGAGGACACATAGGGCACTATGCCGGGTATGTGATCTGCATTCTTCAACCTCTTTCCGCGCTGGATATTCTGGAATATCTCAGGAACAGCAAAATCCTTCCACTCCCGGTCATCAAGCCTCATCATCTACGCCACCCCCTGTGAACAGGTATTCCCGGTTCTGCATCACCATGGAGAACTCAAACGACAGATAATCCCCGATAGCCTTCTCAAAGTCGGCCTCGGTCGGTATCTCATCGTTGAAGTAGTAGAAACTGTGCAACCACTCATCATCGGCCTGCGCTGTTGATTCCACACAGAACTTGCTCGGTGCCTCTATCCGACCGAACCAGACATCCAAAAGATGCTGTTTCTTGTCTTTGGCGGAGTCACCCTCCACAAGTCCTACATGAGCCCTGACCTCGTATCCGTCATCCCTGAAGTCAATGAACTTGCAGATCTTATCGGCCGGGTGCGGCTCATGAGCGGTGAACACAGCAATCACGGGGTTCGTTCCGACACCATAGAACGTATCTGTGTTGCAGGTGATCACACCTTCCAGTGTATGGTTTTTCATGATGGACTCTTTGAACTTCTGCTCGTCCTTCGTCTTGCCGGTCATGGAAGATTGCGGAACGATGACCGCAGCCCGCGCTCCCGGCGTCAAGGAGTCAAGCAGATGCTCCACGAAAGACAACTCGTACTGTGACGGGTCTTTCTTCGTCCCCTGAGAGTAGGGCGGGTTCATCATGCCGACCGTGGCTCCCTTCAACTGCACCTGCGCTGTGTTCTGCTTCAGGAAGTCCTGACACCAGATATTGCTGTTCCCATCGTCACGCAAAATCATGTTCGTGCAAGCAAAAGCGAACATGTTGCTTTGGAGTTCATACCCGTGCAGCTGCTTCTTGCGGATGTTCTTTTTGGTGGTTTCGGAGTCTGCAGCAGACACCATGTGGTGCATTGCTGCCACCAAAAACCCAGCGGTTCCACAGCAGGGATCCAGCACAATATCACTCGGCTGAACATCCAGCAAATCACAAAACAACTCACATATATGAGCAGGAGTCAGCACGATACCGAGGGTCTGTCCGTCGCCTCCGGAATAACTCATGAACTCCCCGTAAAACCGTCCGATAAAGTCCTCAGATGAAGACCTGGCCTTGATATAATCGAAGACACGCTCCTTCAGGAACTCCGCATAATACTTCAGCGGAGTCTTCCCCAAAGTGTCATCTACTGTATTCAGACGGGCACTGGTGCGGATAATTGCGAACTCGCTCATCAACTTATCACGCTTGGCATCGGGGCCAACATTCGACCGCTTCAAACGCTTCTTGATAGCCTCGTAGATTTTGTCGCCATCCGTGTCGATATCATCCCCTGTAAGAGAGTCAATCGAGAAACTGCCGCTCTTGATTTCATCCAACGCAAGAAGGATACCAGAGACAACCAAAGGCTTGTCCTGGTCCTTCAATGACCCGTATGTACGCAGATATTCATGCAGTTCTGCTGCATCCTGCAATATCTTGGCTGTCGTCTTCTCTTCGGGAGTATCCTCTTTCAGAACCAGCCTCGTATAGTATTCCTGAATGCGTTCCTGATTAAACATCGTGAACGACTCGATAGGCTCCAACTCCATGTAACCTTCCCGGTCATCCACATAGATCGGCGTAATCTTATGATGCTTTGCATCACCAGAAACACCGATTGCGAACACCTTCTTGAACTGGCTCTTCTGTGCGATATGCTTTGCGTAGTAGTACGCACCGTTCACGGCGTAATCCCGCACAGCCTGAACTGACATATCCAGTATGCCCTTATCGGTCAACTTCACCTGTTTATCCGTATCGGCTTTGTCTTCGACCACGAGGACGAAATCCTTCACCACAGCCGTATATTCTGGATAACCAGCATTGCCCGTACCGCTCTTGGAAGCGGTGGACAGGGCTTCGTGTATCTCTTTCACGTCACTGCCTTGTGGTGTAAACTGGATTCCGCATTCATCCAGTTGCGAAGCCACCCACAGGTCAGTCTTTACTTCCTTTTTCGCCATGTATTCTTTACTCCTTCCGCATCAATACTCTTCACGGGCTTTTCGCATCTGGTAGAGCCTAACAGCCTCGTCAATCTCGGCCTCATAGCGCTCTTCTTCGGCTTTCAAAATCGACTCGTCACGCTCCCGGCGCTCTTCCTGATCTTCTTCAATAATCCTGTCTTCAAACGCTTCTTGCTCCTGTGGAGTAAGGTCACGGGCAACATCCGTATTCTTCGCAAGTTCACTTCTCAGGTTTGATAAATCCGTCTTGTCTTCGAGTTCCATTTGGCTTTCAAGCAAAGATAGTTTTTCATATAATGCGGTAAGAAGCAGCGACAGTGTTGAAAACCGCTGCTGGCCATCTATCACTTCCAACACGGTTCCATTCAATGAACCACTGTTCACACAGATATAAGAACCCAGGAAGTACCCGTAATCATTTTCTGTCACATCGTTAAACAATGCATCCCAGTCATTAATCCCCCAGGTGTACTCCCTCTGATACTTTGGAATCCGGTAAACCTTATCGCTGTTTATGGAGAATATATCAGCCACTGTGGTTTGATCTACGGTTTTTATCATATTGCAACCCCTCTCAGAAAATGTATTGGTGATGTGTTCTTTTGTGAATATCAGTTATCATGTTTCATTCTCACTGGCACTTTTATAGGTGTTTTTCGAGGAATAACTGATCAATTTCACATCGGATAACAGTATTCTCAAATGATTAAAACAATACGGCATTATCATTATATCCCCAAATATAATCAGAATCTATTACAACAATTATGCCGCTTCTTAGGTGTCCGTATTTCCGACCAATATAAAAAAGCGATGACACTTGCCGTATCACCGCCTTTATATAATGCTCATCGTCGTCTATTCGTCCTTGTCGTCCTTGTCGTCCGCCTTTTCGTCTTTTCATTTCCCTCACCCCCGTTGAATGCCACACCCCAATCTTCCCCCTATCTCATTGATCCTCAAACCCGTTAAATATATTCATATGGTTAACTTGCATAAAATGGTATTTCTTCATTTGTCAAAATCGCCAAACTTTGTAATTTTAATGTGAAACAGTGAAAAAAGCACAATTTTTACAAAAAAAACATACATATATCTATTGGAGCAATAAACAACCTCAGGAAAGAGGAAGGAGAAAGTAAAATGTATAAAACAATAAAGATCACAGAACATCGAATTACGCGGTCTGATCCCGAATCGTTCATGTCGGTTTCGAAAGACTTGGATTTAGCTCAATATTCAGATTTGACAGACGAGATTTTTGTGCAGGACGCTGAGGGGACGATAGTGATAGCACTTGTTCCTAGTGACTATGGAGTGAAAAGAATTAAGTTGTATGACGACGTCAAAGTATCCAACGATCCTGTTCCTCTCGTTTTTACTGTTATCAAAATCTATAAAAGCGGATGGGCTACTATTTCGGACTTGGACATCAACCATCCCAATAAATCAAGACGGGTCCTTCTCGTGGACCTGATTTCTGATCCTCAATGCAAAAATCAAAAATAACCTCTGACGATGGGGTCTTTTCTTACATACTTATAATAAAGAAAAGTCCAAGAGAGGAGGAAACTAATGGATATAACAGAGATCAAGATCAGGAAAGTCATAGGAGGCACGAAACGAAAAGCGGTAGCGTCAATAACACTGGATGGACAGTTTGCGATCCACGACATTTCTGTTATTCAGCTGGAAGGGAAGCCTGCTTTTGTGTGTATGCCTAACCGAAAGGTGAATAATGGGAATTATATGGATATTGCTCATCCAACAAACAGTGAAACGAGAGCCATGATATCAAATGCCGTGCTTTCAGCTTATGAAAGACTCTCTCAGCAGGACTGAAAACATTTTTCTACTACCGCCTCAAGGTCAACTTACTCAAGCTAAAGTCACAAGTAAGTTGACCTCTTTTCAGCACAAGATGTATCTGAACAACGGTTACTATACTTTGATACAAGGATGGCGCTGCGATCTAATACCGGTTCCAGATTTCTGGAATGCATACTGCTTTTCGAAAAAAGAGGGAAATCGACCGGATTGGCTCTTTTTGCGATTGGATTATTGGTTTTTTGATACAGCATAGCATGTTGATTTAGAATTAAGCTCCACTCAGTGACTGGAGCTTGATTCTTCTCTTCAGTTTTTCATTTCAACCTTATTGAATTCATCTAAGTACAGTTCCCTGTAAATCTCTTTTGACATCTTTCCGGGAGAACATCTAAATCCATCCTCACCTATGCCAAGGACAACTGAGCAAATGTAGATTTCCGCCGTTGAGATTTCAATTTCATAATCCCGTTCGAACCCACTGACTTTCCAACTTTCTTCAAGTGCACGCCTGGTGTAGTTCCTGCAGATCGTAATCACTGAATTTGCAGCATGTTTCCTATTAATGCCCCCCTCTTGATATCTCCTACAAGCTTTATTAAGCGCACTATATATCAATCGCATACCTTGACTTACTGAAAAATGCTCCAGCATTTCGTTAATCATTGTCACTGTCTTAATGCCAGGTGAAAAAGCAAAATCTACTTTATCCATTTTGTATATTAAGTACTCAATCAGCTGGAGTTGGGCTATATACCGCCATAAATGCTGGAAATCCTGCTCACTCAGATTGAAGTTCCCTTCTATAAGCCTCTCAACTTCTTCATTACTATTGATTATATTGAGCTTCAATCTAAGCTTTTTAATACTGCAAAACCGCAAATCATCTGTAAATGCATCAGGATTTACATTATCACTAATAACAAGAATAGATTTATTGAGCATCTGCATAAGGATTTCACCATCCTTCCCTGCAGGGAACATTTTGTTATCATAATCTTCGAGCGCAAACTCTGTCTTTCCTGCGGTGTGTGTGAGTATAATACCAATTTTAACTTTTTCGATTAAAGCAAGGCTGTTAAAGTCAATCGGGAACGTCTTTTTTCCGTACTTCTCTATGATTCTACGACTCTTCTCTTGCCTCCGCTGTTCTTCTGCGGCCCTTTCCTGCTCCTTCTGTCTTTCTCTAAAATCCACGCACCGATCGCAAGCACAGCTGCTATCGTTCACATGTCCGCATTTGATGCAAAACGCAGAATAATTTGCATACATGGCCGTACGGCGTCGCTTAATAAAAAGTTTTTCGCCGCACCATTTACATGTTTCATCAGTTTGCTTGGGCAAAACAAGTGCCGGCAGTTTTGATTTGTCAAATGGCAGGTTATACTTTTTCACAATATCGTCCAATTTAATAGATTTGTCATCATACAATGACGATATTTCCTCGCGCTCACTTTCGCTGAGCCTCTCATCCCAATGCATCTTTGCTTCTTTCAGCGTCATATGCTTTCTTGCCTCCTTTTTTGATATTGTACCTTCACAAGTTTTCTACTAAAGAACTTTGGATGCCTCTTTGATTATCCCCAAAAAAAAGAGACTACGACTGCTATTTTTACGCATTCGTAGTCCCTAAAAATGTCTGGTTAGGACGGGATTCGTTTTCCTGACATTCTACAGCTTTATCATAGAAAGCTGTTATTTAACATCCAATTCTAAAACTGGTGCTATTCTTGAATTTTTTTCTCAAATAATAAATACCGAAAAGTATAGACGTCTCCATAACTCTCGCCACTTTGACATTCATCTTTTCGCTGAAGAGTTCTAAAAGGACTCTCTATCCATTAAATTTGCGCCGAAGTGGCGCTATATTTTTCGATTCTTTTTTTAATAATAATCTTTCGGCTGAGCCTGACGAGTAACCAGCTCGCCCGCCCTTATTAAATTAATGATATGATACCTCCTAAAGACTCAAAATGCAATTACCTATTTACCGAATAGTATTATTTTCACCTCCCGGTTAGCGGCGTGGTGATTCTTGCAATACCCGGACAGCATTACTATAACTCCCGGACAAAGTTCTTACAATTCGCGGGCAGTATTCTTGAATTATCCGAATAAAAATCCTGAGTTACGCGGGCAAGACTTCTGAGATATCCGGACCGGCTGGCATCTTATAATCAACTCTACGATTCTCTCCCCTTCCTCTATAAGCGGTGGGAGCGTTCAATTCTTTACTGATGAATTTCGATCAGGTCGTCAATTGTCACTTCCGGATCAAGCGTGCGGAAAGCCATATAATTCCGTTTCATGTTCTTTGCAGGTGCCAGACAGTAGATTCTCTTGCTCCGCTCACCTCGTGTACAGGCCCAGTTGCGATACAGATATCCCTCATAAATTGAATCAAACATATAACTGTCTATTTTCTCGACCAGTAAATTTCCTCAGCCAAGCACCTTACTATGCCAGCAGCATACATGCCACAGTCAATTAAACTGGTTCTTCCGGTCAGTCGCAAATATAAAATTCAAGGAGAGCAAACTCTTCTCCTTTTTGAAGTACTCGACAGATGCTCATTAAATTGCCACGTGAAGCGAAGCTTCCATCTGCCCACATCTCATAATATCCGTCAGACTGTTCTACGAGCTTCGTAATTCTTGATGTTATATCATCATCGAAATGCCATTCTCGGCAGATTGATCCTATATCAGTACCCGGCTCATTTATCTCTGTCAGTGTAACATTGTCTTCCGGGCCTATGATCTTATGCATTACAAGGACTTCCTTAAGAGGTTTTAAGTCCGATGATGTCATGGAGACAAGATCACATGCAAAGTAGTAGGATATCTGGTCAACTGTATAATTTATCTCATCTATCTTCTTTTCGATCATTTTAAGTTCATCAAAAACAACATCCACCATGCCTGATTCCCCATAAAAAAACGGTAATCGCTTTTCAACCTTCCGCATACCGCACGCATCCACAATATAGGGTCATTCGATTCTAAATCCCCAAAGTGAAATAGTTCTCTGATTATTTCCTATTATCTGTAGCCTTTCTGCCTCGCTACGATCTGCTCCAATGTCTGCGGATAGTAGTCCTGCCACATACAGCCCACGTTGTACGCACGGTGCAGCTTATAGTTTTGTCGGATCTTCTCCTTAAGCTGTTCTTCGAGATTCTGTTCTTTGCCGCCCTTGTGCGTGTGCCCGTGAAGCATATACGCGCCGCGCCTGAGCTCCGGAAGGAAGGGAATCCAGTAATGACACATTATCACCTCCACTGGACTACCGTGCAGCACATCACCGATCTTGAGAATATCATCAACGCTCTCGAAACAGCTTTCATATTCCGCCGATCGCTTGTCGTGATTGCCGCGTATAAGATGGATATGACCGTGAAGTTGGCTTGTGTAGTAAGAGACCGGCTTCTCATTCCGATATGCAAAATCCCCGACGACGTATACATGATCGTCAGGCATGACAACAGCATTCCAGTTTGTAATCAGCGCCTTGTCATGCTCATCAATACTTGAAAATGGGCGGCTATCAAAACCGATGCAGTTCTGGTGGCCCAAATGCAAGTCTGCGATATAAAG
>ODAJ011974342.1_pt1 | contig 12590 bp, 12 predicted proteins | sample 1539241 | NCBI WGS metagenome assembly ODAJ01 (sample SAMN02144231, study PRJEB22623) | gut metagenome | biome: sheep rumen | host: Ovis aries | place: New Zealand | reverse complement strand
GGAGGAAAGTTGTATGCGTAAAATTTACACCAGCAGATTTGGTGAGATTGAGGTTGATGAGGAAAAAATTGTTCATTTCAAGGACGGCATCCCTGCGTTCGAGGACGAGCATGAGTTTATTATCCTGCCTTACGAAGAGGAAAGTCCCTATTACTTCATGCAGTCGCTCAAGTCGCCGGATTTGGCTTTCTTGCTGACAATACCTTTCCTTTTCTTTAACGACTATTCGTTTGAGATTGACGACGAGACGATTAAGGAACTCGACATTAAGAATCAAGATGACGTGTTCTATTACTCGATGATTACAATCCCGAATGGCTCCGTCCGCTACATGACCGCTAACCTTTTGGCTCCTATAGTCATTAATGGCGAAAACATGAAGGCGAAACAAGTCGTTTTGGAAAAGAGCCAGTACACGACCAAACACCGCCTCTTCCCCGAATCCGCTAAAAAGGAGGGGTGATTAAATGCTTGTCTTGACGAGGAAGCCTCGTCAGCAAATAATGATCGGCGACAACATTGTTATAAACGTCGTGGAAGTGCAGGGCGAAAACGTGCGTATTGCGATTGACGCGCCGCGGGAAATAAAAATTTATCGTGGCGAGATCTATCGAGCTATACAAGAGGAAAATCAAAAGGCGGCTCAAAAATTGGACGTCGATTTACACGGCGCACTGCCGCTTAAGGAAAATTAGCGGGTAAAACCGCACACAACAAAGGAGTGTTTTTATCATGGCAGATAACACGTTGGCAGTCAGTGGCGTAAATTCGGCCACCAATACTCAACCGGTCGTCAGCGAACAGGACTTCGCACGAATTAAACCTGTCGCCCCGCAACCTGTGGACAAGCTCCCCACGCCTGCTGAGAAGAAGGAAAAGGAACAGCAACAACAACAGCAACCGCTCTTTGCACCCGGTACAGTTCCAGAGGAAACCGTCAGCCAGATAACGGAAGCTTTCAACGATCTCATGGACAAAATCGACTGCAACCTTGAGTTGAACTATAACAAGGAAGCTAATATGATCAATGTTAAGGTTGTTGACAAGGAAAGCGGCAAAGTTATTAGGGAATTTCCGTCCGAGGAAATGATCGAAAACATGATTCAGGCTGAAAAAAATGCCGAGAACTCGCAGCAAATGAGGGGCGTATTTGTCAACAGGATGGTTTAAACAGATGCCCTTTCTAAGGAGGGATTAACATGGGTGTCAATGGAATTTACGGCTTGTCGGGTTCGGGCATGGATATCGAGTCGATGGTTAAAGTCGGCATGATGAGTAAGCAGAACGAATACGACAAGATGGCACAAAAATTCACCAAGAACGAGTGGATGAAGGCTGACTACATCGAACTCAATAGCAAAATCACTACGTTCAATGCGTCGACGCTCTCGCAATACAAAATGTCGAACACCATGAACGCTAAAGGGGCGGAAAGTTCCAGTGAGGCGGTCAAGGTTTCGGCGAACTCTACAGCGGCTCTCATGAGCCACAGCGTCGAGGTCACGGCTTTAAGTTCCAATGCTTATCTCGTCGGTACAAACAGCATGAAACGCTACGCCGTCAACGGTGCGACTTCGGTAGAGTCATCTAGCATTAAACTTTCCGACGTTCTCTTCAGAGAATTAACCAAACAAAACGACGGCAAAGTTTACGGGCGACTCGCACCAACAAGCATGGAAGACGACAGCCGCGACCTTACCAATTTTGTTGGACCGGACGGCAAGAACATTTCCGCTACGTGGCAATTCGGCAAAGTAAACAAAGTAGAAACCACACCGGAGAGCTGGAAGGCCGTCAACGGAGACGAACTAACAGGCGCAAACCTTGAGGCGGCTCTTAAAGCTGTGTTTTTCGCTAGGCAGGATGATGCAAATGGCGCAGGTCTCACCTTGCGGTACTACAAAAATAATGCCGGGTACGACAGCTGGAGCGTAAAGAACACTGTCACTGGTAATTGGATTTCTACGAGCTACACAGACGCTCTCGCTAAAATCAAGGCTGACCCGACTCTTCTGGACAAAGCGGCGGGACTAAGCGAGTATAATACTATGGCTGTAACTTACACCGCTGAGAAAACTACAACAACGGTAGCGGGAGCCGTCGGTAACTTACAGTCATCTGCAGTGGCGTTTCAGTTCACGATTGGCGATGGCACGACAAAGACAGATGCCGCCACTGGTAAGGAAGTCGCTAACGAGGTAACAATCAAATATACCTATGACGATTTGCTCGGCGACGGCACGACGGAAGGCAAAACTTTCGTCGATTTGGTCGCGGACATCAACAAGCAGACGAACGGTCTTAACATCAAGGCTTCCTACGACGCAGAGCACGACAGGTTCTCTTTCTACAACACCAAGAGCGGTAGCGAAAACGGCATAATCCTCAAGTTCGACACCGACGACGGTTATCAGAACGCACGCGCAAGCTTAGCCGCTAGAAACTTCTTCAACAACATGGGGCTTTATGTATCGAAGAACGGCGAACTTTACGGCAACGACACAGACGGAGATGGTGCGCTGGATTCGGCGACGGAAAGTGATAGTAACTCGTTATTGTTTAACATCAAAAAGAATTCCACTGTAGACGGCACAAATTCTTTCATGGGCGAGAACGGCTCAATGAAAATCGACGGCGTGACTTACAATGATGTCGTCGATAACAAAGTCACTGTAGCGGGCGTCACTTATACCGCAGTCAACACCACCCTAAACAAATACGCAAACGGAAATGTCATCGCTAGCAATCCGGCAACGATTACCGTCACGCAGGACACCAGCGGGATTATCGACAAGGTTAAAAGCTTCATCACCGACTACAACAAACTTCTTGCCGATCTCTACGCTAAATACGACGAAAAACCCAATACCGATTACAAGCCGCTCACGCAGTCGCAAAAAGACCAAATGAAGGACGAGCAGATTGAGAAATGGGAAGCGAAAGCTAAGGCTGGTCTCCTCTATCACGACCAGACGCTCGGCAAGATTATCATGAACATGCGTGACGCGATTGCTAGTTCGGTTGAAGGCGTTGACAGCAAGTATAATTCGGCGTTCAGCCTTGGTATCTCGACGACGGGTATCAAAGGTCAGTTGGTTCTTGACGAGGATAAACTCAAAGCGGCACTCGCCGAAGACCCCGACGCAGTTTATAACGTCTTTGCTAAGCTCGACTCTGAAAATCTCAACGATTCGGCAAAAAGCGGCGTGGCTCAAAGGCTCGGCGATATTTTCGTAGAGGCGACTAAGAATATCAAAGACCGCGCAGGCTCCTCGTCAGACATAACAGAAGACAGCGACTTGAACAATCTCTTGCGCAACCTGCAGACGAAGATGAGCAACTTTAAAAAGCTTATGACTTCCTTCGAGGACGCGCTTTATAAAAAGTATGACGCAATGGAGGCTACGCTCGCCAAACTTGGCACGCAACTTAATTACATCATGGGTAGCACGGGTCAGTAAGGCGATTGAAATTCTGATAAAGGAGGTTGATGTGATATATGGTGAACGCGGCAGAGGCTTACAGGCAACAGAGAATCTTGAATGCGCCGCCAGAACATTTAACGCTTATGCTTTATAACGGCTGTTTGAAGTTCATCGACGACGGCAGGGCGGCTCTCGAACAAAAGAATTACGAGGAAGCCAACAACATGTTACAGCGGGCGCAGAGGATAATCTCCGAGTTCCGCTTAACGTTGAACTTCGATTACGAAATCTCTCATCAGTTGCTTCCGCTCTACAATTACGTTTACGACCGTCTGGTAGAAGGGAACATCAAAAGCGACTTGTCGCAGATTGACGAGGCAAAAGGAATTATCGTTGAATTGCGCGACGCTTGGTTCACGGCAATGAAGACGGCACGAATCGAAAAGGGCGAAGGCGCGGGCGGCAATGGCTATGCTTAAGGCAGATAAGCCTAAAGTTTCAGAGCCAGTCGACAAGGAAGAAGTCTTAAAGCAAGCTCGGATTCTTTGGCAGAAGTATTTTTTACTGACTAAGGAGCTTTTGAAGTTCAGCGACCAGAAAGACAGCGAATTATTTATGGAGCTAGTCGACCAGCGCGAACGGCTTATCGAAAAAATGAAAGCATTGCCCGAAAACGATTACCGCGAAACTGACGAATGCAAGCGGCTGATTGAGCAGATAATCCCGATGGACAAGCAGATAATTTATCGGGCTAAGGCGTGGTTGAATAAGTCGCGGCGGCAAAACAGTGCGGTGCGTTCCTACGACTTAATCGAATCGGCTGGACTTCGCGGAACAGTCTTCAACAGGAAGTATTGACGCAAACTAAAAGACCGGTGAATGGCTCGCCGGTCTTTTTTCGTGCGCTCAATCAAATGATATTCTTTTCGTAAGCGTCGTAAAGGGCTTTAAGCTCCTCAATCTTGGCGTAAATCTCCACCTGCAAGCGCGACGCCGTCTCGTACTCGCCCGCGTTCAGTGCCGTTATCAGCCGAGTGAACAGCGACTTCTCGTCGATTGAGTCCTTAGCCAACGCCGCACGCAGTAAGAAAATTTTATTCCAGTTATAGGCGTCGAGGTCGGTCACAAAGTCCGCGTCTATTTTTTTTGCCTTGCGAACGATGCCGCGCAATTCGGGTAGAATTCGGGCTATTAGCTCCGTCTTCCACCTAAGCAACGCCCCGTCCCTAAACGCGTTGATAATTTGTTCTTGTAAGGCTCCGCCTCTCGAAATGACTTTGACTTTTTCCGGATATTTCTTCAAAGCCTCCATGTTCTCCCAAACGGTCGCGGGCGGCTTGCCGAAGAGTTTATCGCGCTCGGCTTGCGTGAAGTCCTCGAAGACATCTTGCTCACTGCGATAGGCGCGTTCAGTCTCTAGATAAAAGCCAGCTTGCCCCGCGTCTTTTGAAAGCTCCGCTAATAGTTCGCTCGTGCTGTGAGTTATCGCCGCGTTCACGCCGTCTAAGATTGCCGAATAGCACGCCGCAAGCACCAGATAAATATTCGTGTAAGGATTGCAGGCGCGAAGTTCAAAACGGGTCGCCATCGGATTTTCTAAGTCGCGAATCAGGCTGACTAGGATTGTCCGATTGCGTGCGGGGATTTGCGGCGTGTGACCCAACGACGTGACGATACAAACTGGAGCCTCGAAGCCGGGCTTTAATCTGTTCAATGAATCATTAGTCGCGCTCACGAACGGATTTATCACCTCGTAATTTTTAAGTAAGCCCATTAACGCACCGTAGCCAACTGCGCTCATGTAGTCTTCGGTCTGATTCTTCGCGGCAAAGAGATTGTGCAACTTGCCGTCCGCCGTTATCGCCGCCAGTCCGATATGAGTATGCTCGCCGTTGCCCGCAAGCCCAATCATCGGTTTTGCTTTGAAGGTGACCTCCAAACCATTGGCGCGGAAAATTTCTTTTACGACCGTCCGCACGACGATTTCATTATCAGCCGCCTGCACCGCGTCCGCGAACCGCCAATCAATTTCCAGCTGTTCGCAGACGTGCGTTAAGTGCCCCGACTCGTCAATCTGCGCCTTGAGCCCGCCAACCTCCTTATGCCCCATTTCCACTTGCAAGCCGTACTTGTCCAGCTCGATTATCGATTGCTCCAAAGCACAACGAACCGCGCCATGCGTCCTTTCCCAATACTGCTCCTGCATGACTTGCGACGCTGTCATTTCCTCGACCGAGGCTTCCTCTAGCGGCGTCTTAACCCAGAACTCAAGCTCCGTTGCCGACGTAAACACTAGGTCGATTACCTCCGCGCCGCTCACGTCTAAGCCGTCAATATTCGGGTGCTTATGGAAGAGATTGACCAATTCGCGCTTAACATGAACAAGCGTATCAGTCAGCACTGCGCGGGAGTCGACCTTCTTGCCCTCGTGAATCAGAAAGCTAGGAATGCGCAGAGTGCCAACCGGGTTGTTCGTCTCGTTATCGTAATGTTCAAAGTTGTAATCGACGAACCAATTAACCGACGGGTCAACGGGCATATCGACCTTAGCATTGTTTAGCGTGGCTATCCCCGGCAGGACGACGCTTGAGCCGTCAGTCTGAACCGCCCGCCCCGCGTAGAACTCGTCAATGTCCTTGATGAACAGGCGCACGGGGATTTTCTCATCAGTATCATTGCCCGCAAGGTCAATGCCCATGAGCGACACAAACTTTATCTCAGGGTGTTCGCGTAGCTGTCGAATGACTTCTTCCTTGGGCGTGTTCGCTTTGATTGTGTAAAGTAAATCTGCCATGAAACTCGCTCCTTTGCGTGAAGTGCCCATGATGAGCCGCGCACAATTTACCACAAATCTTTCTGCAAGTCGACAGGCGGCGGGCAAGTACACTGTATAATTGATTTTGCTTAGGGCGTATTGTACAATGGGCAAAAATTTTATGGAGATGATGCTTGGCAATGGACAGACTACAGAAAGTTTTCCGATTAAAGCCCACGCAAGTCATAATCATGAGCTTTGTCTTTATGATTTTGCTGGGGACGGTGCTTTTGATGTTGCCGATAAGCACGACGAACAACGCGGGACTGCACCCCGTCGACGCGCTGTTTGTATCGACTTCCGCCTCGTGCGTGACGGGCTTAACGGTCGTGGACTTGCACAACGACTTAACGGTTTTCGGGACGATTGTTATGCTGTTCCTAATTCAAGTCGGCGGACTCGGAATAATGACGCTGGCAACTCTCGTCGTACACACCATGGGCTATCGTTTCCAACTCAAAGAGAACATCGTTTTGCAAGAGTCGCTCAATCAAGGCGGGCAGGCTGGCTTATTCGAGTTGATTAGCCGCATGATTAAATACACGTTGGCGATTGAACTGTTCTTTGCGGTGGTGCTGGCGATTCATTTTTACCCTGAATTCGGCATTAACGCTTTGGGCTACGGGATATTTCATTCAGTGTCGGCGTTCTGCAATGCGGGCTTTGACTTGTTCGGCAACTACGACAGCCTCTGCAAACGCAACGACGATTACTTTTTAATGACGTGTATTGGCTTGCTGATAATTTTGGGCGGCATCGGCTTTACGGTCATGTCTGACGTTCTCCATAAAAAATTTTGGCGGAATTATTCCTTGCACACAAAGATAGTTATCGTGATGAACGCCGCGCTGATTCTGGTCGGGATGCTATTAATTTTCGGCGTTGAGTATTATAATCCTGATACGGTTGGGAACTTGAGCATACCCGCGCAACTCGCTAACGCTTGCTTTATGTCGGTCTCGTGCAGGACGGCAGGCTTTAACTCATTCGATTTGGCGCAAACCGAACAGATTACGCAACTGGTTATGATTATCCTAATGTTCATCGGGGCAAGTCCACTATCGACGGGCGGCGGCATAAAGGCTACGACGTTTTTTATAATCTTGCAGTCAATGTGGGCGGTCTTTCGTGGCAAAAGCGAGATTATAATTTTCGGGCGGCGAATCAGTCGGGAACTGCGCGACCAAGCCTTTGCAATCTTCACAATGGGAACAATCTGGGTCGTGACGGCGGGCATAATCTTATCAATCATCGACGGCGAAACTCACGAGCTAGAGGAAATCATTTTCGAGACGGTATCGGGCTTCGGGACGGTCGGCATGGGAATCGGCATAACTTTACAATGGAGTATTTGGGGCAAGTTGGTTTTGGCGTTGACGATGCTAGTCGGCAGGGTCGGGATAATGACCTTTATGCTGTCGCTGATAACGCAGAAACCTACGCGGATAAAATATCCTAAGGAAGACATAATGATAGGTTGAGTGATAAACATGACGAAAAATTTTGCAGTGCTGGGATTAGGCAGGTTCGGACGGACGTGGCAATAACGCTGGAGGAACTGGGCTATAACGTCCTCGGCGTGGATAAGGACGAGAACATTGCGGCGGAAGTGGCAGACAAGCTGACCAAAGTCGTAAGCTTCGACGTAAGGGACGCGCACGCACTAAGGGAGGTCGGCATATCGGATTTTGACGTTGTGGTAATCGCCTCGAAGAGTTTGGAGGCAAGCTTGATGGCGACCATGCTTTGCAAAGAATTCAAAGTCGGGGAAATCATCGTTAAAGTGATTGACGAGCGACACGCGAAGATGGCAAAAGAATTAGGCGCGACGGAACTGATATTTTCGGAGCGGGATACGGCTCGGCAGCTGGCGCGGAAATTGGCTGCGAAGAATTCATCTGACCTAAAAGAAATCGACGGCGACATTGGCATTTTAAGCTTGAAGGTGCCGCAGAAATTAATTGGAAAGAATCTAATCGATGACTTGCGCAAGAAATACAATGTAAACGTAGTCGCGATAAAGAGCGGCAATGAAATGCTCGTGCCGCCGCCGCCAAAGCACGTCTTCAGCGCGGACGAGAAAATCTTTGTAATCGGGACGAACGAGACGCTTGCCCACTTTGAACGCGACATGGATTAAAAAGTTTTGCATACGCGGCAGGCTATTGTATAATGAAGAAAACTTTCTAAGGAGGTTCGCTTATGCTTAAGAAGACAAAAATCATCTGCACGCAGGGACCTGCAACCGACGCGCCGGGCGTTATCGAGGGGCTGATTGCTAACGGCATGAACGCCGCCCGCTTCAACTTCTCGCACGGCGACCACGCGGGGCACAAGAAACGTATCGACGCCGTGAAAGCCGCCGCAAAGGCTACGGGCACAATCATTTCGCTGATTCTCGACACTAAAGGTCCGGAAATGCGGCTCGGCGAATTCAAGAATGGCGCAGTTCAACTCATCGAGGGCAACAAGTTCACGCTCGTCAACGCGGACATCCTCGGCGACGAAACTCAAGCGTCCGTAACTCACAAGCTCCTTTACACGGAAGTTAAGGTCGGCGACAAGCTCCTGCTCAATGATGGCTTGGTTGAATTGCGCATTGACGAGATTAAAGACAAGGACATTTACACGACGATACTTAATTCCGGCAAGATGAGTTCCCGCAAACGCGTCGCGGCTCCTGGCGTGGCACTCGGACTTCCTGCAATCTCCGCTCAGGACGAGAAAGATATTCTCTTCGGCATTGAAAACGATATGGACTTTGTAGCCGCAAGTTTCATTCAGCGCGCCGCCGACGTGGAGGCTCTCCGAAAACTCATAACCGATAACGGCGGGCACATGGAGATTATCAGCAAGATTGAGAACCTAGAAGGCGTCAAGAACATTGACGAGATAATCGCGGCTAGTGATGGTATCATGGTAGCCCGCGGCGATTTGGGCGTTGAGATTCCCGCCGAGGACGTGCCGATTATCCAAAAGGACATTATTAAGAAGTGCAACGCAGTCGGTAAGCCCGTAGTCGTCGCAACTCAAATGTTGGAGAGCATGACGGTTAATCCTCGCCCGACTCGCGCAGAGGTCTCTGACGTGGGCAACGCTATCCTCGACGGCGCAGATGTCATCATGCTAAGCGGCGAGACTGCCGGCGGAAAATATCCCGTCGAGGCGGCGGCGATGATGAAGCAAATCGCTCTTCGCATTGAGGAATCACTCGAATACAAAGATATTTTCCTGCAGAAGGGCATGCACAGGAAAAATTCACACACGGACGCCATTGCCCATGCCACGGTTCAGCTCGGCTACGAACTCAGCGCAAAGGCAATCATCACGCCGACGCGTTCGGGCTATACTACTCGCGTTGTGTCGAAGTACAAGCCTAAGGCACCGATAATCGCGTTCACGCCGGATAATCAAGTTGCTCGCCATTTGAACTTGCGCTGGGGCGTCTATCCGATACCTGGTACGCCGTGGCTTGATATTGTCCAGATGATTGACTACTCGTCGGCTAGCGCACTCGAAAAGGGTTTCGTCGAGAAAGGCGACCTCGTCATCTTAACGGCGGGCATGAAGTACGGCGAGGGCGGCACGTCTTCTATTAGATTGCATACTATTTAACATTGTCGCGGAAAATTTTTGCCTCCGATAATCGCGGGGGCTTTTTTTATGCTATAATCTGCACGAAATCATTGATGAGGAGGTAGAATTTTTATGAAGTACTATCCATTGCGCCCAATGCAGCGTTGGTTGGTCGATACGCACTTCAACAAGGCAAAGTCAACGATGATGAATATCGGCGGGCTGTTCAAACTGTCGGCGGCGATAGACATGAATCACCTTGCGGACGCGATTAATCTCGTTCTGGAAAAGCATGATATCTTCCGTTGCAGATTCGTCTTCCACCCCGAAACCAGCGATTTGTGTCAGATATTTGAAGGCGCGGTCGAAAAGGTTATCTTGGAGCGCATGAGCGACAAAAACTTCGAGAGGCGCATGAAGAGTTTGCGCGAGCCGTATTACCTAATCAATCAGCCGCTCTATCGGATTTATCTAATGGAGACGCCGAACGCCAAATATCTTTACGCGGATTTTTATCACGCGATAATGGACGGCGTGGCAAGTTCGTATCTGTTCGTTCGTGCAGTGGACGCGGCTTATCGTGGGCGGAAAATAAGAACGCCCTTGAACTATGCGGACTACGTGGAAGAAGAATCGAAAATCCTGCCCGAAGAGCTTGCCGAAGGTCATCAGTATTGGCGGAACATGCTACGCCGTTTCGATAAGCGCAAGCACTTGCCGCCCGTGAAAGTTCAAAACGTCGCGCCGTGGACTAAAGGCAGTCTGGACTATGAGTTTAAGGACTTCACGGAAGAATTCTTCAGGACGACGCATCTTGACGAGAATATTTTCTTCCTCGGCGCGTCAATGTTGACAATGGCGAAGCTCACTGGCACGAAAGAATCAATCATGAGCTGGATACACAACGGGCGGACGAATATGCGCGAACATCGCCTAATGGGCTTGATGTTGGAACAATACCCTTGCGCGTGGGACTTCCATAAAGATATTCCCGTCGGCGAATTCCTCAACAGATTGGAAGGGCAAAAGCAACTGGGCATGACGTATCGCAAGAGCTTGGACATCGTGTACGGCGAGGGCTTGGAAGATGATTGCGTGAGTTTCATTTTCCAAAAAGGCATGAACGGCGACTTTCGCTTGGCTGACACGCCCGCCGAAGTGGTTTACTTGCCGCCCAATGAAATCTCCGCCGCAGAAAACGCTCTTGATATAGAGGTTGAGGCGGAAGATTTTGGAACATACAATTTGTTCTTGGACTACGACGCGGGACGCTACTCCGAAGAAGAGATGCTAAACTTTGCTAAGACCATGAACGACATTTTGATTGCCATGCGCGATACAGATAAATTGGTCTCCGAAATCCTCGGCTGACGATAAGAAATATTTTGCGGCGCGTTCCTTGATAGGCGCGTCTTTTTTTTGTATAATGCGGAAAATTTTTTTTGGAAAGGTTGCTGGGAAATGAAACGGGAACTAATACACTTGGAAAACATCGCCAAATCGTTTGGAAGTTTGCTCGTGCTCGACGAGATTGACTTGACGATTTATGAAAGCGAATTCATCACGCTACTTGGTCCTTCTGGTTGCGGCAAGACGACTATGCTAAGGATAATCGGCGGCTTTGAAAGTCCGGATACGGGGCGGGTAATCTTTGACGGCAAAGATATAACGAAACTCCCGCCCAATCGCCGACCAGTCAATACAGTTTTCCAAAGGTATTCGCTCTTTTCCCACATGAACGTAGAAGAGAATATCGCCTTCGGACCGAAAATCGCGGGCAAGCCTGCCGATTACATTCGAGATAAAGTCAAATACGCGCTTAGGCTAGTCAATCTTGAAGGCTACGAAAAAAACGACGTGACTAAGCTAAGCGGCGGACAACAGCAGAGGATTGCAATCGCCCGCGCCGTCGTCAACGAACCTAAAGTTTTGCTACTCGACGAACCACTTAGCGCACTGGATTTGAAACTTAGACGTAACATGCGCCGCGAACTCGTCCGCATTAACAAGGAGACGGGCATAACTTTTATCTTCGTGACGCACGACCAAGAAGAGGCACTATCGATGAGCGACCGGGTTGTTGTCATGAATCAGGGTTATATTCAACAGGTCGGCACGCCAGAGAACGTTTATAACGAGCCGGAGAACGCATTCGTTGCGGACTTCATTGGCGACAGCAACATAATCGATGGCGTTATGGTTCGCGATAGGGTCGTTAGGATTTTCGGCAGGGAGTATCCTTGCGTCGATAGCGGCTTCCCTGCGGAGTGTCCGGTTGATGTGCAGATTCGCCCCGAAGATATTAAGCTTGCCGCGCCCGCTGTTGGTGCTTTCAATGGCGTAGTAACTCGTGTGGTATTCTGGGGCATGTCTTACGATATTAACGTTGAGGCGGACGGCTTTGAATGGCTGATTCAGTCGACGACGGGGCGCACGGTCGGTGAGGAGGTCAGCCTGTACGTCGCGCCCGAAAATATCCAAATCATGAGCAAGCCGCAATCCGAAGACGAGGAGGTCGCTCAAGATGTTTAATCGTGGCGTGAGAAATATTTTGCTAACTCCGTTCCTAATTTGGGCGGGGCTATTTATCTTTATACCGCTGGTTTATATCGTGTGGTACGGCGTGACGGATTACGACGGAAATTTTTCGCTCGTGAACATGGGCTTGATATTGCAGCACGGCTACCTTGACGCCTTGGAACTGTCAATCGCGCTTGCCTTGATAAGCACGGTGATTTGTCTTCTGCTCGCGTATCCGTTGTGCTTAATCCTCA
>ODAJ011450844.1_pt1 | contig 12595 bp, 27 predicted proteins | sample 1539241 | NCBI WGS metagenome assembly ODAJ01 (sample SAMN02144231, study PRJEB22623) | gut metagenome | biome: sheep rumen | host: Ovis aries | place: New Zealand | reverse complement strand
GCCTTTGAATCTACACAAAAATCTTTTTCAATTTGTGTATCTAGTTTGATAACAATAACTTCATTTCTTGTTGTTACTTTTCCAGCGTAAGAGTAAATCTCACAACCATCTTTTAATTTCTTAAAATAATTAATATCATTTAATTTATTTGGTAATAAACTTGTATCTAAAATCATTATTCTTCCTCCAATTTTTTGATTTTTTCTTTAAAAAGTTTAACAAAAAATTCACTAATTTTTTTCCATTCTTCTTCAGTAAAATCATTTTCTTCTAAATTTACAAATGCTCTCTTTAAAAACCTAATTGCCCATTCTTTTGAACCTTTAAATCCTTCTATTAAACTTTCTAAATAATCAATTTCTTCTCTTTTTTTGCTTTCTTTTCTTAATTCTTCTTTTAATTTGTTAAATTCTTCCATCTTTTTTTCAAATTCTTCATTTGTCATTATCATTTAACCTCTTTTTTTGTTTCAGGCTTTACCTTAATTTGAGTTGTAGTCAACTCTAAATAGTCTTTTTCACTAATAAAGCCTTCTTCTAATCTAAAACCGATTGGATATTCAATTTGATAAAATTTCTCTCCATTAATTTCGTTTGGCTTAACACCATCATCTATTTTAGCGATAAATTCAACATTCAATAATGAATTGTGTGTTCCATCTGCATTACATAAATTTATAAATTTCATTTTTCTTCCTCCATAAAATCAAAAATATTCATTTGCACCCCTTTTTCGTGTGGGTAGTATTTCAATCTATAACCAATCCTAATATATTCGTCATAAACAGGTTTCCATAAATGTAAACATTGCTTGTATTCGTTAGGCAATAATTTATACATCGTGTTTAATTGGTCTTGTATGTTTCTGGCAAAAGGGCAACCCATACAGCCTGTTCTTTTGAAATTATATGGCTCTTTATATAGCTCACACAATTCTATGTTTTCACGCTTAATAAACTCTTGTTCCCATTCATCAGTAACAACTAATAATGGGTGGAATTTTTCTAAATCTCCGTCTTTGGAAAAAATAGTGCATTGTATTGTCGCTCTATTACCACCTTCTTCTGCTTTCAAACCTGTTATATTTATTTTTTTGTTATTTTCTAAAGCCCATTTATGCGATGGCTCTTTTTTTAATCTATAACAGCATAATTCACTTATTTTAAAAGGCAATGCTTCTTTATCTTTAAACATATATTTTAAAATTGGTGGAATACCAAATTTTGCACTTTTTAACATAGCTTGGTATGTTTTACTTTCTTCCCCTTTTCTTTGAAATATGGCGTAATTATGAGCAAAAGGTTTTGATTTGAAAGGATAGCCATCTTTTCTCAACATCTTTGGTAAGTTTACATTTGAATTGATTATCACAATTCTTTTGTCCCTCTCTTTCTCTTTCTCGACAAACTTTCTCATTAGTTTGTGTTCTACGCCCGTATTAACAAATATTCTAGGAATTTTATTATTTGGTAAAGCAACATCTAATAGTCTGCTTGTTACACAGCTATCTAGTCCTCCGCTATGCGCTTGGAATCCATTATGTTCTAAATCATACTGCTCGTTGATAGCTTTTATTTTAGCAATTCTATCTTGTAGTATAAACTCATATTCTTCATTAGTCATTTACTCCTCCAAAAAATCAAAGATTGAATATCTTTTTACTCTTTGCTCATAATTTATAATAAGCACTTCTCTAGCTCCAGCAACACCTTTACCTAATGAAGAATAATCTTTATCTTCAAATTCGATAATTGTATAATTGTTTTTTTTAGCCCATTCTTCAATGTGATTATTATTTCTACCTTTTATTTCTAAAACGTTGCTATAAGCCCATTTTATGCCTAAAGAGGTTAATCTATCAAGTTCTGCAAAAAGTTGCTCATCTTCTTCGATATCCCAACCACCAAACGCTCTATTTTCGTTGTAAATAGCTGTTGAATTGCAATATGGAGGATCAAAGTATAAGAATTGATTTTGATTCTCAACTATTGATTTTATCAATTCAAAACTATCTCCTTTTTGTAAAATAACATCTTTTTTGCATAAAACTTTGTGTGCGTTTATTAGCCTGTATGTATCTTCTTCTAGCAAATAACATCTATTGCCATAAGGCATATTAAATTCATTTTTAGAATTGAATCTCATTAAGTTGCAAAATGAATAAAATGATAATGTGTATAAATCTTTTATATCTCTATTTTTACTATTATTATAATAACTTCTAAATTTTAAATATTTATCTTTATAATATTCAACTATTTTTTTATCTACATCTTTACTTCTAATATCAGTTCCAATAGGGTTTAAATCAAATTCTTTTATTCTCATATTGATATGATTTATTATCTCTTTTGGATCTGTATCTTTAATCATTTTAAGTAAATCTACCATATTATCATTAAGCTCATTATAAACTATTTTATCATAAGGCACATTTAAACTAACAGTGCCACTTCCACCAAATACATCATAGAATACCTGCACTTCTTCCTTTTTAGGAAATTGCTCCAGGATTGCTGGCAACAGATCATATTTATTTCCCATATAATGAATCGGGCTTTTTATATAATTACTCATTTTAAGCTCCTTTTATCTTGCTCTATAATTTCTACTATCTTCATTGCTTATAGATAACCAAGTCGCGCCATTGCTACAACGCTCGTGTATTCTACCCCATATAGCTTCATCTAAAGAGGCAATATCACGTTCATAAAATTCAGTTGAAATTATAGTTATTTTATTTTTATCTAAATATCTATTATTTAATATTCTATAAGCTATTGATAAACTTTCTTCATCGCCATATTTGTTGCTTGTAAGTTTAAATAAATCATCTATGTAAAGCACATCTACATTTGATAAAAAGTTAATTCGTTCTTCAAATTTTTCTTGATTATCTGTATATGTTGATTTACTTAAAGCTAAAAGTTTAGGTATTTCAGCGTTCCAAGAGATGTATTCGCCACGCTTATATCTTTTAACAATTAAATACTTGTATGTAGCAATACAAAGATGTGTTTTACCTGCCCCTGTTTTACCACTTAAAGCTAACCAATTATTATTTTCTTCTTTAAGATAGTTGATAATGGTTTCTTTTAATTTCTTTTGCCATTCTTCTTCTACAATATAATTTTTAAAAGTATATTTTTCTAATGTTTCTTTTGGAATACCACATTCTCTTAAACGCTTTGTTGTGATTCTAACTTTTTTACATTCACAATCTTGCTCGACTAAATATTTACCATTACTTATAGTTGTTATAAAACCACGATTTAAGCACTTATCACAATTAATGCCATCTTCTTCATTAAGAGTGCCAGGTAGCGAATTTCTATATTCTATTTCTTGTTGTAAATATTCATTCATAAGCTACCCCCTTTTAAATCTCATTAAATTTATAATTCTTGAATTTATCATTATTAGGAGCTTTACCAATATCATTAAGTATGCTCCAATTTTCACGAATAGCTTTTCTAATAACTAAATTAAATTTTTTATATTTATTTTTATTATTATTCATTTCTACATATTCATCTAACTTATCAATAACTTTATCAATATAATTTTTTGTAAAATCATCACATAATTTGTTGTATTCATTTGTAGTAAGCATTATTCTACCATAAGTTCCAAAATGATGTTCTGGCTCTTTTTCTTTTTTTGGTTTGACTTCACTTTCTTTTATACTTTCTTTATTATTTATATTATTATTTATTATATTATTATCTATACTCTTTATATCTATACTCTCGTTATTTTCCGTAACGCTTTCGTAACTTTCTTGTAACGCTTGTTGTTTTTGACGCTCTCTAAATCGTCTTTGTCTATTAGCATTATCATTGTCAACAGCACTACCAATCATTTCATTTACTTTGTTCATATAATAAGTGCCATCATCTAATATTTCCATCATATTCAAATTTGTAAATAATTTTATAGCACTCCTTACAATATCAATATTAGTTCGAGTAATACTTGCAAGCATTTCCTCATTATAAGGTATTTCATCACTAAATCTTAAATTTCCTTCGTGGTCAACACTTTCACATAAGAGTTTAAGATAAAACAATAAATAATCTTTACCATTAGGCAATGATTCAATAACTATTGTATCGTGCCTTTTAAAAAAATCTCGCTTTAGTTTTAACCAATAAAATCTTTTTTGTTGTTCTTCCATTTTTGCTCCTCCATTGTCAATTACAATTATATCACTTATTGAAATAATTTCAACAAGTAAATTTTTCTAAAATGTCCTTTATACTCAATTTTTATAATTTCTTTTTTTGCTAAAGATTTAATAACACTAGATACACTTCGTGGAGTAAGACTACAATGATGAGCCAACTCAACATTAGTTTCTTGAATTGGTAGTGTTAAATATTTGCCATTTATAGTTATAAAATCTAATAATAATAATTTTTCATTATTAGTTAATTTATCATTTATAAATATATTTATATAATCCATATTTTCAACAAACATTTTCATTCTCCTTATTTAGCATATCATACCAAATACATTGGTCTTGTCTAAAATCAGATCCCATTAAATCTCGCAATGATTCTTTCATAAACACTCTAACATTGTGCTTATCACATTGCTTAACTAAACTATCAACCCATTCTTTTTTAGGCTTGATTTTGCCTTTTCTATTGCCTGTTTCAGCTCCAATTATTACTTGTCTTAAATTAGGTAATAAATCAAAATTAATGCCTACTGGAGCGTGTAATGGCTCTATTGATAAGAAGTCAAAATATTCTTCTCTACCTGGATATATTCCTTGCGTAATTGATTTACCAAAAAATACATTAGGAGTTTTAAATTTTGTGCCTTTCTTGTTTGTCTTTGTTAAAAAGATATAACAATGTTGAGGGTTTTCAGCCATAGCCTTATCAACAGCTTGTAACCATTCAATTTCCCATAAACCATAATCGCTCATTGAGTCCATAAAAATTGCTTTAGGCTTTTTAGATGTAAGAGCTTCTAATCTTTCAGGAAAGAACTCTGGCTCTTTCCAATTATCAATAAAGTGGAATCTCTTATTAAGTTTTCTTGCATAACAATAATCACACCCATTAGTGCAACCATAAACACAATTTACAGTGCTATCACACCAATCAATTTTAGTTTTATTCATTTTCTTTTACCACCTTTTTTATTTCTTTAATATTTGGCATTTTTTCACAAAATATAAAGTTTCTAAATCCCATTTCTCTCATCATTCTATATAAGTCTTGAATATCATCACTTGAGTTTACTTCGATTAAATACAATGATTCTTTATTTTTTAATTCAGTAATTTTTAATTCTAATTGCTCCATATTTGAAACATCTTTGATTTCAATATCATTCATCTTTTTGCACTCTCACTTTTAATATAGTATTCACATATTTATTATTAATCTCATCTAACAATTTAATGATGTCTAAATTCTCATTATTCATATTTTCTTTTTTAATAATGTAATCTTTTAAGGCTTTAAGGCAATGCTCTAAATTACCATAATAGCCACCCTCTCTTACCCATTTAAAAGCTTTTTCGTGAGTTCTAATATTTTCTACTTCACGATATACTTCAAATGTCATACTAAATTCATCTAATTGCACGATTCTAAAATTTTCAAAATTAATCATTTTTCTTCCTCCTTAAATAATTTTATTCATATATAATAATATATAATACTTAAATACTAAATATAATAACATAAAAATTAATAGTCCTAGCGATATTGCTAAAATCATATCAAATATATTATTGTTTTCTTTCTCTTTAACCTTTCTCATTCATCTTTAACCTTTCTTGTTTTTATTCTTTTTTAATTGCCTCTTTTTCTTTGTCTTTATCAAGTCCTTTAATAGCTTGGTCGAAAAATGTATTTAATAGGTAACAAATTTCGTTTTTATTCGGCTCTCTATAACCATTTAATTCTCCACTTTGATTATATGTTGGAACTTTAAATGTATTAACCATTTCAACCGCTTTTTTCATATATTCAAGAGCATTAGCAACAGCTAAATTTATGCTTTCGAAAACACTATCAATTATTACTTGTTTTTCTTCTAGTGTCATTTGATTTTCTCCTTTCACTTACCATATCTATAAACTCTTTTGGAATTGAATTAAAAACAATGTAAAGGTTTGAATTTGGAAAATAATCACGGCAACAATCTATTGAGTTATCCATTAATTCATTCAACACATTTACTTTTTTTGTCATTTCTTCAAATTGTTTTTGTGGAACTATATACTTATTGCCTACTTGAGCGCCTACCCATAATATAGGCTTATCTAATGATTTATGTAAAGTTTCATTTAACATTGTTATTTCTTTACCTACCATTCTGCCACCGCAAGAAACATTTTGAGATTCTTTTAATTCTTCCAAGTCTTTTAATATGCTTGTAAAGATTTCATAACTTGTTTCATCTAGCATATCCCATTCAATATCTTGTTTTAATTTTAAAATATCTTCATCGCTTGTCATTTTGTTCATTCCTCCATAAAGTCAAACAACGTAAATTGTGTCTTTTCTTCTTTCAATTTTAACTCTATTTTAGCTTCGATTTTATTATTTATTTTTTCTAAACCAAACTTTTCAAGAGCTTTATCAATTTCTTCAGGGCTTAAATCTTTAAGCTCAATATTATTGTTTATGCTATTTAGATTCCAAAAGAAAATGTATTTGTTATCTTTGCTTTTGCCAAAATTGAAATAGCCATTAGGTATATGGAATGAGCCATAAGCTATGCTCAAATCATCGTGTTTATAATTTGCCAAAATGTGTTTCTTTGCTATCTCATTTTCTGATGTCATCACAAAGTTTTCATTTATCATTTTTACCCCCTCAAATTTTCTTACTCCACTTAATTTTCATTTCTTGTGGTGGAGCTTTTTTTATTATTTCTTCTCCAAAAAGAGTTGTTTGTTTTATCTCTTTTGTTTCTTTAATTCCATTCCATTTCTTTCCACCAGCAACACCACAATTTGTAAAATTACTAGCTTTCAATGAAATACCACTTTCACTTTCCAATGTATATGTGATAACTTCTTTATAGCCCATATCTTTAGCGATTCTACAACAAGCACCATATAACATAGAACACGAGTTTTTATCTCCTAGAGTGCATACTCTATTAATTTCAAGTGTAAAGCCATCATCTAGTTTTCTAGCAACAGGTCTGCCACAAATTGCAACTCCAATTAGTTTCTCATTTTTTTGTAACCCTATACAAAATTTACAACCTTGAGAAGCTGAATGATGTCTATGATATTTATTTACAAAATCGCAAGCTTTTTGATAAGTTATTGGTATTATTCTCATAATTACTCCTCCATAAAATCAAATAAATTCATTTGTCTTTCTCCTTATTCTCTTTCATTTCTATAATTTTTATATGCACATTTCCCTTTTGCAGATCCAACATCATTCTTGCAAACATCTTGCTTGCTCTTACTAAAGCTATGCGATAGCCTAATAAAAATAATAATACACAAATAATAAATATTAATAATATAACTTTACCATTTAATATTATAGATAATAACATAAATGTCATCTCAATAGCCTCTTTAATAAATTAAATTCTTCTTTACTCATCAATTTTACCCCTCTTAATAAGTTGATTTCTCATATATTCAAATTCTTCCTTTGTGGTATTTATGTATTCCTTATCTTCATCACTAAAGTTATCTTCAAATTCTTCCCAAGTATGAATACCATCAAAAGCAAAAACGTTAAGTAATTGAGGATTGTTTAATATTAAATCTATAAATTGTTTATCTTCTTGAGTCTTTAAGATGTAGTTTTTGATAGTAATTAAAGTATCTATTCCATTGTTTACTTTTTGCCAATCTGGTAATATAGCACTTAAATAATTTACCCGTTCCATTGCTTTACTAGGCTCGGCATTGTCTATGGCTTCTAGTCTTTGTAGGGCTTGTAGGATAATTTCATAATCATTGTAATATGGATTTACAACACCAAGTTCTTGATTAACTTTAATTTCAGTTTCAATAATAATATGTGTTTTAATATGCTCTAGTGCTTCCATTACCTTATTTTCCATACTTCTTAATCATCTCCTTAATAAATGTAAATTCTTCTTGAGTAAGAGATTTCTCATCTGTAATATCATCACAATATTTATTATATTCTTCTACGGTTTTACAATCTCTCAAGAATCTTATATCAACATTCTTTTCAAGTATAATCTCAAGCACCTTTAGTTTGTTATCAAGTATCAATGCACTATTAATATTATGGTTATCTAAAACCTCGAACACAACTTCTGCGTTTCCTTTTGTTAATAAAATGCTCATTTCAACCCCTCCTTTAGAGTTTCAAACTCGGCTTGTGGCATACATTCAATCAACAAATTTTGATATTCTTCATAATGTTCTTTGTAGTATTCATAATCTTGTTTCATATCAACAAAATAAGATTTAAAACTAAATATCTCAATTCCATATTTTTTACAAATTTTCCAGCACCTCTCGGCTAGGCTCTTATGTTGTAAGGCTTGTTCTACTTTTTCGCACATAAAAGGCAAGCAATCTTCAACTGTCATTAAAGGACTATCTGCAACTTCTAGGTCTTTAATTTCTTTAAACATTTCTAATGGTGTTTTTCTTTTTGTTTTTTCTAATTTTTCCATTATCTTTTACCTCCATTATTTATGTTAGTATTGTTTTATAATCGTTTTGGATATAACATTAGTAGAGTTATATATTACTTCACCTTTTGGTAAAATAATATAATCACTTGATAATATTTTAACTACACGAGCTTTCATTTTCTTTAAAGCCTTTATATCTCCCCACATATACAAATCTTGTAGAGAAAAACACCCAGCTCTATATTTTTTATCTCGATTATCTCTAGGCATAGGGACATTAGTTACTAATTTTCCATATAAATTATTAAAACTGGTGTCTTGGTTATACCAACAACCATCGTCATCATTTTGTTCAAATCTATAAATAACCTTCACTTTATCCATTATTGCTCACGCTCCTTAATCAACCATCACAACACCATTACATAAGTCCATAATTTCCTTGATAGACTTAGCCATAGAACCTGGCTCGTATTCGTCAAACTTGAACTTTCTACCGTTGATTCCATTTGTAATAAAATCTTTAGTGATTTTTAAATTATTTTCAGTAGCGTCATATCTAATAGCGTCATAACACTTATCGCCATTTAACATAAATACAACAATTTGTGGTCTGCTTTTTTCGTCATTGTTTGGATGAGCTATGCAAGCCACCATATCATTCTTTTCGTTATGAATTTCTCCAATTTTTTCACATTGTTGGTCTTCATAAAATAACTGATAATAAAATCCATCAAACGAATAAATTTCGTGTGGACAATAACAATCTTCCTTTAAATATCTTTCTATATCATTATGTAATTCTTTAATTAACATTTCCATTATCTTTTACCTCCCAAAGCTCTAGCTCTTTGTTTTCTCTTAATTTCATTCATACGAGAACGATTATGTGGTTGTTTATGATGTCCCTTACCTCTCCAAACATTATTTACCCAATAATTAAAACTAGAAGCCCAATCTCTCCATAAATCATACCAATTAAACATATTATTTTTCCCTCTTTCTTTCTAAACTTGATAAATCATACCTTTGTTTCTCAAAAGCGCCTAAAATCGACTAAAACAATTAAAATTAAGCATTTTCAAGCAACCATTCTTTCAACTTCTTCTTAATGTTATCGCAATATGGATTATTTTTTATGGCATTGTATATGCTTCTTCTGGATACACCGATTTCTTTAGCTAACTTACTAAAATTGACTTCGCCATATTTTCTTACCATTGCGATTTTAAGATTTTCAGTATCTTTTTCTCTAAATATCATTTTATTCCTCCTTTACATAAATGTTAGTATTATGTTCATAACAATACTTGAATCTCTTAAATACCTCATCAGCATTTAGATAACCTAATACTGAATCATTTTTGTATTCATCTTCGGTTAATGCTCCCATAATTTCTAATAAGCCTTTATCGTAACCATAGTTGCCAAAATGATAGATTACATCGCATAGTTTAGTTTTGTTATCTCTCTTATCATAAATTACAATTTGATAAGATGGCTTTCTATAACCTTTAAAGAAATCATCTTCAAACGAAAATGGTATCTTTGCCTTTTCAAGCATTTCCTTTAACTTTAATATTTCTAACATAGTTTGTTTACCTCCTTTGATTTTATTATATCACTCTTTCCCAAATTGTAAAGTATTTTCTTACACATTTTGAGAAACATTTTAAAAATAAAAAAAGAAGGAGAAAAACTAATTCTCCTTACTTTCTTGCTTTTTTTCAAACATAGCATTTTAATTATAAACTAACTTGGCTTTTTTGTCAAATCAGAACGGTAAATCCATATCGTCAATATCAATATCTAAAAAGCTTTCAGCTTCTTTAACCTCATCGCTCTTTGGCATTGGCTCATTGTAGTTAGGCTTCTTATCAACTTCAAACATAGTTGGATTGTTTTGGTATTGATTAGGTTGTTGCTGATAAGAGTTTTGATTATATGTTGGTTGTTGATATTGATTAGGTTGTTGATAACCCTGTTGTTGATTTTGGTAGCCTTGATTATTATTGCTATTAATAACACTAACAATAGATACAGCAACTTCCAAATTGATAATTCTTTCATTAACTGGTTTCCCCTCTTTGTTATTATAAGAGTTCCAAGCTGGTTTAACACTATCTATTCTTTCAATTCTTAAATCGACAGTGCTATCTGTTGGGAAATTAGCAATAAACTCATAATCATTAACTAACCACAAATTATATTTTTGCAATGGCTTTTTCGTATCTTTTTCTTTTTCAACGTATGTAAAAAAGCCCCACAATTCGCCATTAGCTTTAGTTCCTGTTACAAGTTTAAAACATCTAACTTGACTACCTAATTTTATTCCCCATTCTTTTGGTGTTCCATTTGCATTATTTTGCATTATTACTGCTCCTTATTTCTTTTAATTTATTTTGAAAATAATTATTATATTCATCATAACGATTATATAATATATTAATTATATCAGATCCACAACGTTCTTTTGTTGTAAACTTAAACAATACAGCATATTTTTGTTGCATTGTTTTCATAGCCTTAACTATTGCATTTACATCTACTTTAGTCATTGGCTCGCCTTTAGAATGTGTTTTGTGCTTTTTACCATTAACAATTTTCCAACCATCGCTTTTCCATAAAGGTATTCTATACCAATCTCTAAAGGTATCTAGTGTGGCATAAAAATCTTCTTCCTCAATTAGAATCACGATACCAATGTTAAAGTCATTAGCTCCTTTGATTTCATTTCTAAATCTGATGTGGTCTTTTGTAAGACAATTAAACAATTCTAGGCTATCTTTTTTAGTATCTACTACTAAATTGATTTTGCCTACGATAGCATAATCTCCAAAAGGTAATTTACTTCTTAATGTTTTTATTCCATTATCTTGGAAATATTTATCTTTTAAATCGTGCTTGTTAGCCTGCTGACGACTATCAATTTGTAAGTAAATTTGCTCATTATTTTCCATCTTTATTCTTCAACCCCATTTCAATTAATATATTATCAGAAATATCTTCAAGTGGCACAAATCCATTTATATAGCACCAATTATAGTATGATAAAGCAAAATTCATTTTGCCCTCAATATCTTCTCTATCAACATCAAATTCCTTTTCAAAAATTTTAACATTTTGGTATGTAGTTGGTTTCCCTCCACTAAATAATATATTTTCAGTTTCTACATCATAGAAAACATAAAACATTCTAAATTTAGGGAGATTTCTTTTATAAGCATAATACATACCTTGATATACTTCATCTAATGGTAATTTACCATTAATAGCAATTTCTTGATAATCTTTCATTGATTTAGATTTAACTTCAACTAAAAAGTCTTGACTAGGTATTTCTATATCTGGAACTCCACCAAAGTTATCATCATCTTGGAATACATCATAATAACAATCTTTTAATTCTTCTTCAGTATAGAACTTTATTTCAAAACCTAATCTTTTAGTATAATAAATTCTAGCAAGCTGTTCAGCATTGTTTCCTCTAAATCTATATTTTTCATCAATCTTTGGCTCGTAAAATTTTAATAATTGTAAGACAACATCTCCACATTTTTTATACTTGTTAAGCCCACAAATTTCAACTAAAGAATGTCCTGTTATCTTTTTTCTTAATCTAAACTTGACTTTATCATTCTTTATGTATGGTATTGCCATAATTTTGCCCCCTTAAAACTCGTTTTCAGCAAAAGATATATCAATGTTAGGGTATAGTGATTTAAGCTCTTTTAAGGCTAAATCTTTATCACAAACTTCTTTACTTGCGTGAACTAAAACCATTCTCTTGCAATTAGTTAAATCTAAAGAGCGCTCAAGTATTAATTTTAAATTATCTAAACTTAAATGTGTTTGAAATTGTCTTTCAAATTTTGTGTATTCAGGAGTGTCTTTAGTTTTTTCTAAAGCTTCTAACATTAATTCGCTAGTCCAATTACATTCGATGTATATTTCATCAAATTTAGCTTTTAATGGCTCTT
>ODAJ012125735.1_pt1 | contig 12597 bp, 13 predicted proteins | sample 1539241 | NCBI WGS metagenome assembly ODAJ01 (sample SAMN02144231, study PRJEB22623) | gut metagenome | biome: sheep rumen | host: Ovis aries | place: New Zealand | reverse complement strand
GCCGAAGACGTAATCGGTGCTGATGTAAATCATCTTCGCGCCGACTTCGCGACAAGCCTCTGCCACCCAACGAGTTCCAAAGCCATTAACCGCAATAGCAAGTTCCTTTTCCGACTCCGCCTTATCAACAGCCGTGTAAGCCGCGCAGTGAATGACCATATCGGGCTTTTTGTCGAGAATAAAATTTTTCGCGCCAGCCTCAGTCGTCAATTCCAACTCTTCAAGCGACGGGGCAATCCATTCCACACCGCGACTTGTGAGTTCCTTTGAAAGGTCGTAGCCTAGCTGCCCAAGAATGCCTGTGATTAAAACCATTTTGTAACCTCCTATTTTTTCTGCAATTCTAGCACAACAATTTATTTCGTCAACGGGGGCTTGCGCCGATTGATTTTCTGCTGTTAAAATAACCGGCAATGAACACTAAGCGAGGCGAATAACTTGAGACTGACGAGCGAGGCGGCGTTGAAACTTTTCACGGACGGCGACTTATTGGAGCTGGGCAAGCAAGCCGACGCCGTGCGCAAAAAATTTTTCGGCGACGTGGTGACTTTCATAATCGACCGCAACATAAACTATACGAACGTCTGTAAGAACGAGTGCAAGTTCTGCGCGTTCTTCCGGCGGGCGAATCATAAGGACGCTTACCTTTTGACGCACGAAGAGATTTTGCAAAAGGTTCAAGAGACCGTCGCGGCGGGCGGGACGCAAGTCATGATTCAGGGCGGCTTACATCCCGACTTGCCGCTAAGCTACTACGAGGACATGCTCCGCCTTATCAAAAAGAATTTCGATATAACAATTCACTCGTTCACGGCTACGGAAATTCAGCACTTCGCGAACGTCGCGGGCTTATCAATCCTTGAGACCCTAAAGCGACTTCAAGCGGCGGGCTTAGATAGCTTGCCCGGCGGCGGTGCGGAAATTCTCGTTGATGACGTGAGGCAGCGTATCAGCCCAAAAAAAATCTCGGCGGGCGATTGGCTCAACGTCATGAGGGCGGCGCATTCAATCGGCATGAAGTCAACCGCAACGATGGTTATCGGCTTCGGCGAGACGCTTGAACAAAGACTTGAACACATGCAAAGGATTCGCGACCTGCAAGACGAGACAGGCGGCTTTCGAGCGTTTATCACGTGGACTTATCAGCCAATGCATACCGCGCTCGGCGGCGAAAAAGTTTCAGCGCAAGACTACATGAAGACGCTTTCAATGACACGAATCTTTTTGGACAACATCGAACACATTCAAGGCTCGTGGGTCACTCAGGGCGAACGAATTGGGCAACTGACTTTGGCTTTTGGGGCTGACGACTTAGGCTCAATCATGCTTGAAGAAAACGTCGTGCGGGCGGCGGGCACAAGCTTTGACATGTCTACGCGCAAGATGATTGACTTAATCCGCTCGGCAGGACGAATCCCCGCGCAACGCAATACACGCTATGAAGTCCTTAGGAAATTTTAGGCGGGAGGTGAGGCGATGGACGACAAGAAATGCGACTTGCAGAAAAACCTTCAGCAGATGATGAAGACAACTAAGCAATCAGACCTTGAACGCGCCCTTCAACGCATGATGCAGACGACCAAATCAAACGACTTAAAGCAGGCTTTCGAGAAGATGATTCACGTGACACGCTCCTTTGACCAAGAAGTCGAGCAACGGCAGAAGGAACAGGAACAAAACATCGCCGACGCCTTCCAGAAGATGATTCGGCTGTCGCGGTCGCTGGAGCTTGAGAACGAAGAGCAACTTGCACGCGAAGAGGCGGAAAAAGAAGCAGAAGCTAAACGGAACGAGAAAAAGATTGACAAGGTTAAAAAGAAAGTCCCGCGCAGAATTCGGAGCTTCCCTGCCGCCTTCCGTCGTAACCCAAAAGCCGTCATAAAATATTTTCTCGGTTTAGTACTCGGACGCGTGCTAGCTATCGTGCTGTACGTGCTAATGGCTTTTATCCCGGCGTTGCCCGTACCCGACGCCTTAGCGAACATGAGCAAGCCGCCCGCGTTCCTGGGCACGGCGTTTAACTCAATGCGTTCGTTCGTCACAGACTTTAACCCGCAAATGATTATGGCGACGATAACGAGCATACCGACGGACATAAACAAAATCATTCAGAAGGTCGGAGAGTTCTTCACGTTCTATGCAAAGCGTGCGTGGGCGTTCATTGTGCGGGCGGTTCGTCATCCTAAGCTTGCCTTCGACGACGTGCGCAAAATGATTCGGGAGAAAACGCCGCTGTTCATTCGGCTAGCAAGGGCGGCGGTTAGCGTGGTGTTCTCGTTCCTCTTGATAAAGTTGGCGATGATTTTCCTCCTGCCGCTGTTCGGCGGTATCGCAATTACGGTGTTGGGTATTAAGGTCTCAATAATCCTGTTCGTTATCGCCCGAATGATTGCAGACAAGGTCGGCGAGCTCATCGGCAAATATGTTTTCAATGGCGGCTTGAAACTCGTACACGTGGCGAAAACTATCCGCGAGTCTCAAATTACAAAAGTTATCGGCGACTACCTTAAGGAGTGGCTCAATCAGGCTACAAATAAAAAATGACGCATGACGCGCCATTGAAAGTTCAAATCTCCCTAAGCAGTCCGCTGACCATGAGAAAACTTACAGCCAAGAAGACTAAGCACCCTAAGACGAAGATTATCCAATCGGGCTTGTATCGCCAAATGATTTCGCCGCTCAAGCGTTCAAGTGACAACGTAGAATTTTTTTCGGCAACAGGCAGATAAATCAACGCGCCGAGCATAAGTCCAAAAATTAAAATACCGAGCAGACCAATGATAACATCAAACGGCGGCACCTCGAACAATCCCGAAAATGCATCTCCTACTGAATTCATTCACTCAACCTCCGATTCAGTCCAAAGCATGATTTTTTTTTGCTCACGGGTTTTCCTAACGTCGATGATTCGCTGATTGCGCGAGCCGCAGAACTGTAGCTCCAAATCCCGCAGACCTTCGATAAATGCTCCGTCAATCAGCACGTCGATATTCTCAAGCAACGGTTCGGCGTCAGGCGGAAGTTCCTCGAAAGTGTAGCCCGTATAGCACCAGACACTTAGCCCGAAACTTTTAGCGGCGCGGGCTATCTCGTTAGCCGCCGCGATTTGTAAGAACGGTTCGCCGCCCGATAAAGTTATTCCGTCTAAGAGCGGATTTTTTTTTATCTGCGCAATAATCTCTGCCGTATCGATTAATCGCCCGCCGTCCAGCGCGTGCGTATCTGGATTGTGGCAACCTTCGCAATGTCTTAGGCAACCCTGCACGAAGATTGCAAAGCGTATCCCGTCCCCGTCCACATAACTTTCCGACACCAGCCCCGCTATACGAATCTGCAAATGAATCAACCTCCGTCGTCGATTATAATTTGCCGTCTTTCTTGCGTCAATCTACAGTCATAAAAAACCAAGCGACAGCACTTTAAAGATCGTCGGGCGCAACTCAGGGTAAATCGCCGCGAAATTTAAATCGTTCGGGATAAAAAACAGATTGAGGCATTGGAAGATCGTCACGAAGCTCAACAAGCAGACAGTAAAGTTAAAAAATTTTTTTCGCTCGGAAGGAAGGCTCTCGGACAGGAGTCCGATTGCAATGAAACTCAACAATGCAAGCAACCAATAAATTTCCAAACGATAACGCTCCAACAAAAACGGCGCCCAATGAATTTGAAAGGCGGTGATTAAAATTGGCGTGACAATCAACGCGACGACGAGTCCGAGCAACTTATTTTTCATTAAGGAGGTGCGTATGTCGCTCTTCAACAAAAAAATTGATAACCAAAAGATAACGTAACGAAGTGCGCCAGAAGGTTTATTGTCTCCTCTCATCAAGTCGTTATCGACGCCGAAAAAATTTTGGAGCAAGCCGTCAATCTGAGCGGACAAATTGAATCGTTCGGAAAAATTTCCGTAGGCGTGTTGGTCGGCGACCGTCAGCTGATAAGATTGCCCGAACTCGAAAGCGTTGTCGAAGCGCAAATAATTGTAAGTCATTAATGCCGCGCCCGTTATCAGATAAGGCAACATCATCACGAGTAAAATTTTTCGAGGGTCGTTTTTCTTTAATAACATAGGCAAAATCGGCAGAACTAAAAAATTTGCCAAGGCGACCGTCGGCTTGCAACCGAACGCCATAGCTCCCAACAGTGCGCCGATAAAAATCTCCGCAAAAAAATTTCGCCGTGAATCGTCACTCCATGCGGCGTGCGCAAAAAAATACACGCTCCAAACTTCCATGCACAAGCCCGAAGAACTCGCCGTGCAATAGGAAATGCTGACGAGCGACAGCGCAACGGACAACGACAAATACACGCCGAATGACATGCGCGGGAAAAATTTTTTCGCCAAGAGCTAAAATAGCGCGAACAACCCTAAAATAAAAAGTGCAGAAAAAATTTGCGTCGAATGATAAGCGGTCAAATCCTTGCCGGCGATTAATTTATACGGCGCAAAAATTATCAGCGCGGGAACTGCACCAAAATAAACGTAGTAGTGTCCTTTGTAGAGAGCGTGATCCCAAAACCAAGTGTCGTCCGGGGCGAAATTTATTTTTTCTCGCGCTTTGGGGTCATAGGGATTTTCCAGTGCTGCCAAACGCGGGTCAATTTCTTCGTCGAGATAAAGTTGCCCCTTTAAAAAAGCGTCCGCCAAAGATTGATATTGATTGTGATGCTTGTAAATTTCGCCTGTCCAATAAGGATTCCACGCCATGGGCACGACGACTACCGCGATTAAAATTGTCAAGATGCTCAAGCAGATTAATTTTTCGCGGCGGGCGATTGCTGAAATTTTCATATGCAAGCTTGACGACGGACGCAACGTGTACAATAAAAAAGTTATTGTCGACCAGAACACGAGTCCCGCAAAAAAATATTTTTCTTCCATAAAATCTTCCTCAAGAAAAATCACCGCAGAAGTTATCCGCAGTGACTTAAGAATTTATTGCGCTTCTAGGATTTGTTCTGTTGGGGTGACAGGTTCGTTTCGCATGGTGTCGTAAGGCGTGGTTACCCGTCTTTGCGTGCCGGCGTAAAGCATTTCCGTCAACTGCGCGGCGGCTTCGGGTTCCATCTTCGCCAAAATCTGTGCTACCGAGTCTTCGCTCATGCGTTGGAAGATTAAAACGGTCGTATCCCAATCGACGTTGATAAGGGCGTTGGCTGCTTCCTGCGGTCTCATGCTCTCGTAGATTCTCGCCAGTCGTGCAAGGCGTTTCTTTTCTTCCGCCTCACGTTGGGCGCGTTGCTCGTCGATTGCCTTCTTGTCGATTTTGACTTCCTTAGGTTTTTCTTCTTTCTTTGGCTTAGGCTCTTCCTTTGGCGGCTCGACGACTTCGGGCTTTTGTTCCTCAGGTTTAGCTTCGGGTTCCGGCTCTGGTTCAGGCGGCGGAGGCCATTCTACACCTTCGGGAACTTCAAAATATCTGCCATTGCCTACGAAGGGTAACCGATATAATCCCAGCTCCTCATTTAGCATGGCAACATCTTCCGTGCTTAGAACGTCAAATTTTACCGCCGCCACGAATCCCCCGACGATTAGAATAATCAGCACGATTAGCCCGATTAAAATATTTCTTATCTTACGCAAGACTGCTTTTACCTTATTCAAAGTGCTCACCTGTCCCAAAAATTTTCTGCTGATTGATTCTGCCGCCGCAGTATTTTTCCTGCCGCGAACTTAAAATATAATCAACGTCAATGCAATCAACGCAAGGACGCCCGCCTCAACGAAGCCTAGGAGTTGTCCAATATTTTTTCTGCTTAGGATAAGTCGCCTGACACGCCCCGCGAACATTGCCACGCCCGAAAAGATTACCAAAGCTTGCACAGCGAACACCACGCCCAAAAATAAAATCCTCAAGCTCACCCCGTCCCTCGATAGGTCAACGAACTGTGGCAGGAACGCTAGGAAGAACAGCAGTACTTTAGGATTGAGGACGTTCATTAAGACGCCGCGTTTATACAAAGCTGTAGCCGCAACCTTTGAACCCGACCGCGCCAGAGAAATTTTTTTGCCAGCCCGCGCCGCTTTGAAAGCTCCGAACGCCAAAAACAAAAGATACGCCGCGCCGAAAATTTTCAGCAGGAGCATCGCCGTCGCCGAAGACTTTATGAAAGCCGCCACCCCAACCATTACAAGCGTCGTGTGGAAGACGATGCCGCTAACCAGCCCGCAAGCCAGAATGATTCCCGCCTTTGCCCCGTCAGATAAACTCTTCGTCAGCAAATATAAAATGTCTGGTCCCGGCGCAAGCGTCAACAGAACCGACGCCGTCAAAAAATATATGAACGTTGAACTTTCCAATACAATCACCTCGGTGGCGATTATATCACGGCTTGACAAGCTCGCCGCCGCCAATTAGTATGGAAAAAATTTTTTGGAAGACAGGTCAAGGCATGTTCAATTATCCGCTCGATGTAATCATGGTTCCGATTCAAGCTGTGCTGTTCGTGTTCACGTTCTATCTTTGCCTAATCGGTTTCTGCGGCATGTGGCGACGACGAGAAGTCAAGGTTAAGACGCCGCAAAAAAAATTCGCCGTGATTGTCGCCGCTCACAACGAAAGCGCAGTTATCGCCCCGCTCATTGAAAATTTAAAATCACTCGATTACCCCGACGAACTCTACGACATTTACGTTATCGCGGACAACTGCTCCGATAACACCGCCGAGATTGCCGCTAATGCCGGTGCGATTGTCTGCCGCCGCGTCGATGAGTCTAAGAAGTCCAAGGGCTTTGCTCTCGAATGGATGTTTGAACGGCTCTTTGAAATGGAAACTCGCGGGACGATTTATGATGCCGTGGCTATCTTCGACGCCGATAATCTCGTTCACCCGAAATTCTTAATGGAGATGAACAACCGCCTTTGCAAGGGCGACAAGATTATTCAAGGCTTCCTAGACGCGAAGAACCCTTACGACACGTGGGTTAGCGGGACTTTCGCGATTGCCTTTTGGGTTATCGATTACGTCAGCCACCTCGCAAAAACTAATATCGGCTTGTCGGCGGTCTTGGGCGGCACGGGCATGTGCATAACTCTTGACGTGCTGAAGAAATACGGTTGGCGGGCGACGTGCTTAACCGAAGACATGGAATTTACCATGAAGTCACTTGCCGAAGGTCTCAAGACGACGTGGGCGCATGATGCCATTGTCTACGACGAAAAGCCGCTGACTTTTGCGCAATCGTGGACGCAACGTAAGCGTTGGGCGCAAGGTCAATTCGACGTGGCGCATCGCTTTATCCCGAAGATGTTAAAGGAGGGCTGGCGGCGCAAAGATATTCGCCTGTGGGACGGTTGCCTTTACCTTTTGCAACCTCACTTCCTAATGTTGTCGTCGTTCTTCTTCCTTATGAGTTATATTCAACTGTTCGTCGGCACGCTTTACACGAATATTTATTCCGTCCTGCCGAGTCAAATCCTAATGGTCATCATGGTCGCGCAATACGTCTTGCCGATGATTATTCTCGTCAAAGTCCGTGCTAAGCTCAAGTCGTGGTGGTATCTGCTGTTCTATCCGCTGTTCGTTTACTCGTGGATTCCGATAATCTTCTTAGGCTTCATTCACCGCAACGAACACGAATGGGCGCATACGCAACATACCCGGTCGATGAGTTACGATGATTTTGTTAAGAAGCGTACCTATCGATAATGCCGAGCTTAACAAGATAAGTATAAATGCCGCTGTCCTCGTTGGAATCTGTGACGTGGGCAGCTAATTTTTTTATTCAATGCTTTTTGTTTCGAGAGCTTCAATAAAGTCATTTATATATGTGCTAAATTTTGTTGCGCCTTGCAGATTCATGTGTCCTTTATCATAAAAATCGCTGTCATTTATAAAATCAAGCTCCCAACCATCAATGAAACGTGCGCTCAAGTGTTCTTGACACGCCTGCTCGACTATATACCGCAGTTCCTCAATCTGATTCACTGAATAATTTTGCATGTACGTGCTCGGCATAGGTGCCAAAAACATTATAGGGCGAATACTATTTTCTTCGCATAAAGTTAAATAATCGTCCAAAATTTTTATGTTATTCAAGCATGTTTCGGGAAAATCTTTCTTACCTCCATGACCGTCCGCTCTGACAGGTGCTTCTTTTGCCACATTTTTATTAGGCGTTTTGGAAACATTTTTTTTGTTTTCAGCGGCTATTTTGGATGAAACCGAATAAGCGTGGTACTTTTTCTTTACTAGAAACGGATCATTTACATCAAAATCGTTTAATGATAATTTATTGAGTAAATATTCCTCACGGAAGAACTTTCTGTAGGTATCAATTGGTACGAAAAAATTGTGCAAGTCGTTAAAGGCGACGAGATAATCTAACATCAAAAATTGTAAATTCATTGACTGTGACAAATCATAATGAAATTCATACGGTGCTAAGCCAATCAGCGCATAACGAATCTTACTATGCTCCCCTCCGCATGATATAGCGAATTTGGCGGTTAAAAAATTATAGTACAAATCTTGACTTGAACGAGCAAAATTAAAAAGCTTACGTTTAAAGCAGTTGACGTTCAATCCCGTCTCAGCGTAGCTTATTCCCGTTGCAAACATATCAAATTCTGTGCAATGTTCATTAAAATATCTAAGGGCGCGTTCAGTCAAAAATTCATTTCTAAAAAAGTTTATGCCAACAGTTTTGTTTTTCGATACGCCACATGCACGAACTGATTGTAAAAGTTTATTTTCCCAACCCATGTCCGCACAAAGAATATATTCGTAGTGGATGCGCTCTAAGCAATTTGAGAGATTGCTCATCGGGTAAAGCAAATCCCTCGACAAGCCTATTTTCTCCAAAGCTTTTTTCGCAGGCTCGACTTCATCAACGACAATTCCACAATATTCGAGGTTGGAGCTCAAGTTTGCTAACCGCTTTACAAGATTCTTAGTATAGGTTACAAGTAAAATGCGCATTAAAATACCTCTTCAATAATGCCACGCTTAACAAGATAAGTGTAAATGCCGCTATCCTCGTTGGAATCTGTGACGTGGGCGGCTAATTTTTTTACGGCGTCGGGGGCGTTCGCCATTGCCACGCTTTGAGGGACATAGCTTAGCATTTCCGTATCGTTGTAGTTGTCGCCGAAGGCAATCGCCTCGTCGACCGTGTAGCCATAGTGCTCCAGCATAACTTCAATCCCCGTCGCCTTAGAAACGCTCTTGTCCATGACTTCCAAAAGATATGGGGCACTTCGGACGACGTTAAGCGCGGGAAACTCTTTGCTAAGCTCGCGCTCCATGTCCTCGCATGTGGGCGGCTCGCATATAACCATAATCTTATTCGGGAAAATCTTTTCGTCTAATAGCTCGTCGAAGACGGCGACCTCAACTGGCGCGGACGTAATGTCGGCTTCGCGTTGTGCCCGCCAATCAATCTTTTCGACGAACCAGCGACGTCCCGCGTAGTAGTTAATCGTGATGTCTTGCCAATGCCTCATCTCCGCTAAGATTGACTTCGCGTCGACGGTGGATATTTTTTTGTCGAAGATAACTTCTTCCGCCTCAGTTAGGACAAAGCCGCCGCCATAGCTGATAACGGGCGTGTGCGCCATGCCGAGCGCGTCGGTTATCGGATAAATCGCTTCGGGCATTCTCGCGGAGACGAAGACGAACTTTAAGCCCTTAGCCACAACAGATTTAATCGCCGCCGCGTGAAGGTCGGTTGCCGTCTTGTCGTCCTTAAGGAACGTGCCGTCGATGTCAGAGAAAATAATCTTAGTCATGTCAATCACTCCTCGTAGCCGTTCGGGTGCAGGGTGTGCCATTGCCAAGCCGTCGCGATGATTTTTTCCACGTCGTCAAAGCGCGGCGTCCAGTGCAGAACTTTTCTAGCCTTCTCGCCTGAGGCAATCAATCGGGCAGGGTCACCGGGGCGGCGTGCTCCAAACTCCTTTTTTATTTCCCGACCGATAACTTTTTCCGCCGCGTCGATAATTTCTTTGACTGAGAAGCCGTGCCCCGTGCCTAGATTAAAAGCAACTGATTCGCCGCCGCCGCGCAGATAATTCAAGGCGCAAATGTGAGCGTCAGCCAAATCGACGACGTGAATATAATCGCGTATGCAAGTGCCGTCTGGCGTCGGGTAGTCCGTGCCGTAAATCGTGATATGGTCGCGCTTGCCTCGCGGAACTTGCAAGATAAGCGGAATCAAATGGGTTTCGGGGTGATGGTCTTCGCCAATGGTGCCGTCCTCGCTCGCCCCCGATGCATTAAAATATCTCAAGCTGACGTAGCGAACGCCCTGCGCCGCGCTTACCCAACGAATCATCTTTTCCATTATCAGCTTAGATTCGCCGTAAGGATTCGTCGGCTCCGTCTTGTCGAGTTCGTCAATCGGCACGCGCTCGGGTTCGCCATAAACCGCCGCGCTTGAGCTGAAGATAATCTTATCAACACCGCATTCCGTCATTGCCTCCAACAAGACTTGCATACCGTACACGTTGTTGTTGAAGTACTTCAGCGGCAAGCGAACACTCTCGCCCGCCTCGATATACGCCGCGAAGTGGAAGACCGCTTCAATCTCATTCTCGGAAAAAATTTTCTTCAAGGCGGCTTTGTCTCTGATGTCGCACTCGTAAAGCTTCACGGCAGGATTAATCGCGGCTCGATGTCCCGTGCTGAAATTGTCGGCGATGATGACTTCCTCGCCCGCCGCAATGAGTTGCCTGACCGTGTGCGAACCAATATAGCCCGCGCCTCCACAAACCAAGATTGCCATAAAATCTCCTCCTAAAGTTTTGTCGCCAGTTTATCACGTCGAATCTTTTTTCTCAATCGTTGCTTGCGGCTAATGAATCCTGTAGAATTCTTCGCGAGGAGGGATTGAATATGGGAAGAATCTTTCGGAAGACGGCGGCTCTGCTAATCGTGGCGAGCTTGATGACTGCGGCGGTAGTATGCGCGGCGGTTCAAGTCTTCGACGGCAAGGGCGAATGGAATACTAACGACGACGACAATCAGACAATCGCTATGGCACGAGCTAAGCAACGGGCACAACTCGACGCACAGAAGAAGGCGGGCGTTTATCTCAAAACTTTTTCGCGGACGATTAATTTTGAGCTAGAAGACGATGAAATATCCGCCGTCACGAATAACATCATTGAGCTTGTTGGCGACGTTCACTACGACAAGAAATTAATTCCGCTAAGCGAAAGCCAGACGACGATTCTTTACACCGCCACGCTTAAGGCTAAGATTGACCCCGACGGCATAAGCGATTGGCTGAACCGCGACGCTAAGGATAAAGTTACAATCGTCCAGCAGAACAACACCCTGCAAGACGCCGCGTCCGAGAACGATAAACTTGCCGCCGACCTTACCGAGCAATATCAACGCGCTAAGACGCAGGCGGAAAAGGATAAACTTCGCAGACAAATGGAGCAAGCCGACCGCGACTTCCTAGCCAATCAGAAGTTGGAGGAGGGATTGAAGCTCTATTACGCCAAAGACTACAGCGGGGCGATTCGACTTTACAACGAGGCTATCGAACTCAACCCGAAATTAGCAATGGCTTACAACAACCGCGGCGAGGTCTTCAGGAACTTAGCCGAGTTCGACGAGGCTTTGCAAGATTTCAATCGGGCTATCAAGCTCAATCCGCGACTCGACTTGGCATATAACAATCGTGGCAACGTCTATCAAGCCGTGGGGCAATACGAGCAAGCCTTCAACGATTACAACAGAGCTATCGAACTCAACCCGAACTTAGCGATGGCGTACAACAATCGCGGCGAACTCCTTAGGAACTCAGGACAGTTCGATAAAGCGTTGCAAGATTTCAATAGGGCTATCAAGCTCAATCCGAACTTTGACCTAGCATATAACAACCGCGGCAACGTCTATCAAGCCATGGGGAATCACGAACAAGCCTTTAACGATTACAACCGAGCTATCGAACTCAATCCGCAACTTGCAATGGCGTATAACAATCGCGGCGAAGTCTTCAGGAGCTTAGCCCAATACGATAAGGCGATTCAAGATTACAATCGGGCAATCGAACTGGCTCCGAACTTTGCAATAGCGTACAACAATCGCGGGCTGGCTTATACGTTATCGGGCAATCTCAATCAAGGCGTCGCCGATTCGACTAAGGCTTTGCAACTGGAGCCGAATTACCCGGAAGCTTATGCCAGTCGTGCTTTGGCTTATGCTCTGGCTGGGAACTTTCAACAAGCAATCGACGACACGAACAAAGCTATCGAACTCAATCCGAACTTAGCGGTAGCGTATTATCTGCGTGGCGTGTGCTATCAGGAACTCGGCAACACTACGCAAGCTCAAGCGGATTTGACGAGGGCTAAGGAGCTCGGCTACAACGGCTGACGCTAACGACATGCATTAAAAGCTGTGGGCGGGATTGAAGGCGTCTGCGGCTTTTTTTCTTGCCTTCAAAATAAATATTGCAAAGTGTAAAAAGTATGATAGAATAATCCAGCTTAGCGCAGGCAAAAATTTCTAATAGAAGAAGGGAGCAATCCGGCAGATGTGGGGATTTTTTGGAGGCTTGTCGCACGACATGGGAATTGACCTAGGGACGGCAAATACTCTGGTGCACGTCAAAGGTCGTGGGATTGTCCTGCGTGAACCTTC
>ODAJ012178093.1_pt1 | contig 12599 bp, 9 predicted proteins | sample 1539241 | NCBI WGS metagenome assembly ODAJ01 (sample SAMN02144231, study PRJEB22623) | gut metagenome | biome: sheep rumen | host: Ovis aries | place: New Zealand | reverse complement strand
CTGTCGGTGATATTGACAAGGGTGCCTTCGTGAAGGATGAGTTTATCGACGCTTTGCTGTTCTGGCGAGCTTTTGACCGTGATGGCGGGGAGTGTCACCACGGCTTCGCTGTGGGCGTTGTAGCGGTGTGTGGTGCGTATCAGGAGCCATGTGGATAGTGCTAGCAGCAGAGCCAGAATCACAGTGGAGATAAATCCAACTTTACGGACAGTATGGTTGCCACCCCGTAGGAAACAGAACAGTGCTCCTCCAAGCAATGCAAGCAAGATCAGCCAGATGACTTGCCACAAGGCTGGGGAGATATGAGTACAGAGTGCATCAATCCAACGTACAAGGAAGAACTGCGGCAGTACGGCAATACGGTCGATGGTGTGGCTCTGGGCCAGCGCCAGGTTCTCTTTGGCATCGCGCATGGAGGGATCGAGATGCAGGGCGCGCTTATAGTAGAGTATGGCAAGCCCCATTTGGTCGGTGCGGTAATAGCAGTTTCCGAGGTTGTAGTAGAGGTCGGCCGAAGCGTAGTCGGTACTAAGCACAAGCCCATAGTAGCTGGCTGCAAGATCGTAATTGCCCAGACGATAGTGTTCGTCGCCATCGGCACCCCACGCCTGTATGGCTGCTTTGCCGGTTAAAACGCTGTCGGATTGTGCCCATAGTGTGGATGATAAGAGGGCTAACGTAAGTAAGGAAAATATGCGCTTCATTTTCATTGATTCTTATTCCAATGCGACAATCATGTTCAAGGCCTCGTTATAGATGGCCTGCATCTGAGTATGGGCGTCACCTGGGGCGAAGCGTGCGATATCAACATCCTGCAACACTTGCATGATACGTTCCTGACGGTCGGTTGGCACTTTTTTCTCGGTCAGGCATTGGGTGACAGTTTCTCGATTCAGGCGTGCCGGTTCTATATTGTATTTGTCGGACAGACAGCCCCAGATGGCTCGATATATCTCTTCGTAGAAACGGTTAGGATCATTGCTCTTTAGATGAGAGTCAGCTCGTTTCAGACGTTTCTTGGCCAGACGGAGTGCCCGTTTGCGTCGCATGCCAGCCACATCCTGTTCGGCCAGTTGGCGGCGGTGGCTGAAGACCAGAGCGCCTGCCGTCAACAGGACGATAAGTGCTGCCGTCAACCAAAAGGGCCATCCCGCATGCTCGTTGTGGCCGACGGGATGCAGGTGGCCGGTGGGGTGGATGTAGTTGATGTCGCTGTTGAGCAGTTGCACGTCGTCTTTGCCGGAGGCATGGGCTATGTTGCGAACGTCACCTTTCTCCACTTGGATGGTCTGCGTGGGGATGGTCTTGGTGACGTAGTGGCCTGCGGCGGGGTCGAAATAGACAAATTTCATCTCGGGAATGCTATAGTGTCCCTGGCTGCGAGGTATGAGGACCCACTCGTACGTTCGACTGCCGCTGATGCCATTGTCGTTTTTCTTGATATGGTCGTCTATCTGGGGATCATAGACTTCAAATACATTGGGAAACTCTGGCGACGGTGCATTGATGAGCATCAGATTGCCTGTGCCGTTGATGGTGACGCGGTAGCTGACCGCCTCGTTGGCCTTCACTTGATTTAGGTTCAGCCCTCCAGAGATGTCAAAGCGACCCACACCGCCCGTGAAGCCGTCGGGAGCATCAGGCAGGGGCTTGACATTGACCGTGACGGGACTCGTGCTGAGGGGACGTTCAACGGCCTGGCGGGCACTGAAGAAGGGGTCGTCGAAGAGGTCGAAGATGGTACCTGTGCGGCGACGTTGCTGTTGCACCATGGCCAGCACGTTGAGGTTGAGCGGTTCGATGGTGAGTTTCCCGCTTTGTTGGGGAAACAGGGCTCCTCGGCGTATCTCAGCCACTTGATATTGCCGGCCGTTGACGGTTTCCTCATACTGCTTTACAGAGCGTCCCTCGCTGAGGTCTTCTGCCCAGAAACCACGGTTGCCCGGCAGTTTATCGATGGCAAACTGGCTGATGGGTACTTGTGTGTAAATTTTGTAAGTGATGATTACTTGTTCACCCTGATAAGGATTGACTTTGCTGACCGAGGCACGTGCAAAGAGACTTTTCTCGTCTATTTGGGTGGTTTGTTGCTGTTGTTGTTGCGACTGTCCCTGGCGTCCCCACGGATCATAAGCTTGCTGCTGCTGTTGCTGCCGTCTTCCCGAACCTTTTTCCACCTTGATGGAAAATGCCGACGAACTGACTTTCTTACCGTTGGCTGTGCATGAGGCTGGGTCAATGGTGAAGGTGCCTTCGACATCGGCCAGAAGTGTGTAGCTGAAAGTAGTGCTCACCGAACGTGACATCTGGCCATTGATGAAGCTCATGCTGGTGGATGACGAAGTGTTGGGTCCGGAGCGGAGGGAGAAGCCTTTAAAGGAAGGCCCTTTGAAGTCCTTGGCCTGCTCATCCACCACAAATCGGACGGTGAAGTTGTCGCCAACATAGACCGATGAGGGAGCCTGCACCGTCATCTGTTGGGCGGAGGCCATCCCCAAAACATTCAGTATAAGAAGATATAAAAGAGTCTTTTTCATGGCTTACCAGTCTTTCTCTGTTTTATGTGCCCGCACAGTTTTGTTGGATTTCTCCTTGTCTTTGAGTGCCTGCTTTTCGTTGTTCTTCACAGCCTCGAGCATCCGTTCGGCCTCTTCTTTTTGGCGCTCCTGTTGCTGTTGCTGCCTTTGTTGTTGCTGGTTTTGTTGAGGCTGCTGCTGTTTGTCTTGCTGTTGCTGATTCTGATTCTGTTGCTGATTCTGTTGCTGATTCTGTTGCTGATTCTGTTGCTGGTTCTGGTTCTGTTGCTGTTGTTGCTGTTTGTCTTGCTGGTCTTTTTGCTGCTGCTGGTTTTGTTGTTGCTGCTGTTGCTGTTGTTGGAGCAGCCGGCGGGCATAGGCCAGATTGTATCGGGTGTCTTCGTTCTTGGGGTCGAGTTTGAGTGCCGATTGATAGCAGCCCACGGCCTGTTGCAGTCCTTGCATCTGTCCGTCATGCATGGCGGCCTCAAGGAGGCTGTTCCCTTGGTTGTGAAGCGCCTGTGCACGTTGCCTCTTGGTGAGGTTCTGGTTGGCCAGTGCCTGTTCGTAGTGGCGGGCTGCCTCGCTGTATTTCTTCTGCCTGTAAAGTCCGTTGGCCAGATTGTATTGTCCACGAAAATCGGCAGAATCTTGTTCCAAGGCTCGCCGGTAGGCCACCTCGGCCTTGTCGTAGTGCTGCTTTTTGTACTCCCGGTTGCCTTCCCGCAGCTGATGCCGGTTGGCTTGGGCTGCCAGGCAGAGGGTGAATGATAGCAATGTGAGTAGGATGATTGTCTTTCTCATAGCATCTTGTCTAGGTTCCATTTGCGGTTGCGCCTCTCAAAAAGAAGTATTTCGGCCAATAGGCAGACCAATGTGGCCGCCAGGGGGTACATATACCGGCTCTCATAGGCGGCGAACTGGGCTTCGCCGAACTCTTCTTTCTCCAGATTGGCTATTAGTTTGAGAATGTCGCCGAGTCCGCTGTTGACGTTGCCCGCCCGGAGGTAGGTGCCGTTGCCGGCCGAAGCCACGTCGCGCAGCATCTGTTCGTTGAGGTGGGTCATGATGACGCTTCCGTCGCGGTTGCGCTTGTAGTTGTTCCGTTGTCCACGGGCGTCGAACTGGGGAATCGGCGAACCCTGTGGCAATCCCATGCCGATGGTGCATACTCTCACTCCCTGTCGGGCGGCTTCGCGTGCAGCTCTGATGGCGTCATCTTCATGGTTCTCTCCGTCGCTGATAATGATGATGGCGCGGTTGTTGTTCTTTTTCCATTCGTGTTCCTCGTCGCCATAGCCCAGTGTCATCATGGCCTTCTCGATGGCGTCGCCGATGGCGGTGCCTTGTTCGGGAATCATGCTGCAGTCCATCTCGTCGAGAAACAACTTGGCGGCGCTGTAGTCGGAGGTGAGCGGCATCTGGATGAAACTGCTTCCGGCAAAAGCCACCAGGCTCACTCGGTCGCCGGTCAGTTGACTCAGCAGGTTGGCCACCACCCGTTTGCTGCGCTCCAGGCGGTTGGGCTGTATGTCTTCGGCCATCATGCTGTTGCTCAAGTCCAGACAGATGGCTACGTCGCTGCCTGCCCGCTTGCCTTTCTCAAGACGGGTGCCAAACTGCGGATTGGCCATCGCCACAATCAGGAAGGCCATTGCTGCCAGCAGCAGCGTCATTTTGATGATCGGACGCCAACGCGAACGGTCGGGGATGAGTCGGGGAAACATGGTCCGTTCTGCCCACTGCTCCAGCCGTTTCTTTCTGCGCCATTCGGTCAATCCCCACAGCACTCCCGCCATGGGAACCAGCACCAACAGCCACAAATAATTGATATGTTCAAAATGAATCATAACTCTTACCTCTTAACTCATAACTTCATCCATCCCCACCGCACAACCACTTCAAGCATCAGGGCGATGAACGCCAGCCACAGCCAGCGCCCCTGTTCGTCCTTGGTCTGCGCATATTGGGTGACATCTATCTTGCTCTTCTCCATCTCGTCAATCTGGCCGAATATCTCCTGCAGGGCTTTCTTGTTGGTGGCACGGAAGTAGCGGCCGTCGCCAGTGGCGGCCGACATCTGCTGCATCAGCGCCTCGTCGATTTCCACGTCGATGTTTTGATAGTGCACCCTGCCGAACTGGTCTTTGAAGGGGTAGGGAGCTTTGCCCAATGAACCCACGCCGATAGTATAGAGGCGGATGCCGTAGAGCGAAGCTATCTCGGCGGCACTCAGCGGATCCACGCTGCCCTGGTTGTTCACTCCGTCGGTCAGCAGGATGATGACCTTGCTTTTGGCTTCGCTGTCCTTGATGCGGTTGATGGCGGTAGCCAACCCGTCGCCCAAGGCGGTGCCGTCGCGCACAATGCCGCTCTTGAGGCTCCCCAACTGTTGCTGCAGCACGTGGTGATCCACCGTCAGCGGCACCTGGGTGAACGCCTGCCCCGCGAAGACCACCAGTCCCATGCGGTCGTTCTTGCGGCCGTCGATGAAATCGGACGCAACCTTCTTGGCGGCTTCCAGTCGGTTGGGTTTGAAGTCCTCTGCCAGCATCGAGCCCGAGATATCCATCGCCATCACTATGTCGATGCCCTCCACCGTCATCTCTTGACGGCTCAGGCGGCTTTGCGGACGAGCCAGTGCCACCACCACCGCCCCCACCGCCACACAGCGCAGGGCGTAGGGCAGCCAGCGCAGACGTACGCGCAGGCTTTTCCCGATGCCGTCGAACACGGCGATGTCCGAATGCTGCAGGGCGGCTTCCTGCTTGCGGTAGCGCCATATCCACCAGCCTGCCATCAGCGGCACCACGATCAGCCCCAGCAAATACCACGGATGTTGAAAGACAATGTTGCTCATGCCTCTTTCCCTCCTGTCTCTTTGTTGCCTGTCTCTGCCGGCTTCACGGCCTCCCACAGGTTGCGGATAAACTCCACCGCTGCCGTCATCGAGGCTTCATGCTCTTGGGGCAGCGGCTCGCTCTTGGCGAATTTCACCAAGTCCGCCGTCATGAAAATGGTTTGCAGTAATCCGACCTCCGCCATCCACCCTCTGCTCCCCACGGCCTCCACCGTCTCTCCGCTGGTCATCTCGGTGGCGCGGATGTCGGTGCTTTCCTCAATGAATTGGCGTACCAGGTCGGTGAGCCTCGTGTGGTATTCTTTCACTCGGCCGGCTTGCCACAGGTGGCTCTGCCGCAACTCCTCCAGCCCGTCGAGGGCGCGCTCCTCCGGCGTGCGGGTATCGACTGGCTCGTGGTGGGCGAATAGGCTCCCGTGGCGTTTCCTGCGTTCGATGAGCCACCAGGCCACAATGGCCACGGCGGCCAAAACCCATGCCAGCAGCACCCAGCGGAACACCTCCCAGAAGGTGTAGGGCACCCGCTGGATAGGGGCGATGTCGCGTATCTCGGCCGTCGTGGTATCCACTTCCACGTCGGTGACTACCAGCGGCAGCGAGTCGCAAGGACCGATGTGCAGCCAATGCTCGCCGGGTTCAAAGCATGTGACCGTGGAAATCAAAACCTGTGACACTGTGTCGATATGTTGCTCCACAACCTCCACTTTGCCGAGATCCAGCACCGGCAGGCTGTCGGTGCCGACGGGAATATGCAGTGTCGTCTGATCGCCCAGGGCGATGGTGTCGGCCGCCAGAGTGGCCTGTGCCATCAGGCTGCAAGGCAGGATGTGGAACGCGAAAACCATCGCTCCCACCATCATCTTTGCCCAGACCTTTGCTATCTTCTTTTCGTTCATCATTTGACTCATACTTCCTAACTAACACAGCTTCTTCTTGCAAACAAGCCCCTCAGCGGTGCCACGAAGTCCTCGCCCGTGTGCATTGTGGCCATGTCGATGCCGTAGCGGCGCATGGTCTCTTCCACCTCGCGGCTGTGGGCCGCGGTGCGGGCATCCACGGCGCGTCGCACCGCGGCGTCGCCGGTATCCACCCACAGGGTCTCCGTGCTCTCGGGGTCGTAGAACTTCACCAGCCCCAGGTCTTCCATCTTCTCCTCCCGCCGATCCACCAGCCGCAAGGCCACCAGGTCGTGCTTGCCCGCGGCCAGCTTCAACGCGTCGCTGTAGCCACGGTCGTAGAAGTCGCTCAGCAGGAAGGCCGTACAGCGCTTCTTGATGACATTCTGGAAGTATCCCAGGGCCAACCCCAGGTCGGTGCCGTTGCTCTCGGGCTTGAAGGTGATCAGTTCGCGGATGATGCGCAGGATATGACTGCGCCCCTTCTTCGGGGGGATGAATTTCTCGATGCGGTCGCTGAAAAGCAGCATACCCACCTTGTCGTTGTTGGCTATGGCGCTGAACGCCAAGGTGGCTGCCACCTCGGCCGCCAGCTCCTCCTTGAACTGCGAGTGGGTGCCGAATCGGCCGCTGCCGCTCACATCCACCAGCAGCATCACCGTCAGCTCGCGCTCCTCCTCGAACACCTTCACGTAGGGGTGCGCCAACCTTGCCGTCACGTTCCAGTCGATGTTCCTCACGTCGTCGCCGTACTGATACTCCCGCACCTCGCTGAACGCCATTCCGCGTCCTTTGAAGGCCGAGTGGTACTCGCCGCTGAACATCTGCTGGCTCAGCCCTCGCGCCTTGATCTCTATCTTGCGAACCTTCTTGATAATCTCTTCATCCACCTTACAAATTTCAATTGTTGATTGTTGAATCGTAGAATTGTGGCGTCAGCCAATTTTCAATTTTCAATTCTCAATTTTCAATTCATTACGGCACATCCACCCTGTTCAACACCTCGTTCACCAGTTCCTCGCTGGTCACGTTCTCGGCTTCGGCTTCGTAGGTCAGCCCGATGCGGTGGCGCAGCACGTCCATCGCCACTGCGCGCACATCCTCGGGAATGACGTATCCGCGGCGGTGCATGAAGGCGTAGGCCTTCGAGGCGGTGGCCAGGCCGATGCTTCCACGCGGCGAGGCGCCGTAGCTGATGAGCGCTTTCATCTTCTCCAAGCCGTACTGCTCCGGATAGCGTGTGGCAAACACGATGTCGGTGATGTAATTCTCAATCTTCTCGTCCATATACACCTCGCGCACCACCTCGCGGGCCTTCATGATGTCGGCGGGGCTGAGGATGGCCTTGGATTGTCCGTCTCGTGTGGCATTCTCCGCCGCGACGCGGTTTACCTGCTGGTGCACGATTTGCCGCTCCTCGTCGCGCTTGGGGTAGCCGATCACCACCTTCAGTAGGAAGCGATCCACCTGGGCCTCGGGCAGCGGATAGGTGCCTTCCTGCTCGATGGGGTTCTGCGTGGCCATTACCAAGAACGGCTCCTGCAGCGGGAAGGTCTGCTCGCCGATCGTCACCTGGCGCTCCTGCATCGCCTCCAGCAGCGCGCTCTGCACCTTCGCCGGCGCACGGTTGATCTCGTCCGCCAGGATGAAATGACTGAATATCGGCCCTTTCTTCACCTGGAACTGCTCGTTCTTCTGGCTATAGATCATCGTGCCTATGAGGTCGGCCGGCAGCAGGTCGGGCGTGAACTGGATGCGGCTGAATTTCGCGTCGATGGCCTTCGCCAAAGTGGTGATGGTCAGTGTTTTCGCCAATCCTGGCACTCCCTCCAGCAGCACATGTCCGTTGCTCAGCAGGCCTATCATCAGCCCCTCCACCATGTGCTTCTGACCCACTATCTGCTTCCCCACCTCCATCGTCAGCATATCCACAAAGGCGCTCTCGCGGTTCACCCGCTCGTTTAGTTCTTGAATGTTCACGGTTTCCATTGTATCTTTGTTTTTGTTTCAGTCAAACGGTATAGTCCTGAATTGATCACTCAATTCATGTCTCATAACATGGGAAACACAAAAATATTGTATCGCCCGGCGAATATAAAAAGTTAAAAAGATTAAAACAAAAACTTCCTCCCTTTATGGCGTTGCCGCAGCGCGACAACAGCGCCGACCGGACACTGGATTATCTGTGCAATAATGGCGAAGGAAAAACCCACGGCTGCCGTGGTATTATGAGGATTGACAACAAGCTATTCAACACCGACTTCGTCGAGATCTTTGACAAGTGAGTTGATTATTTCAAACGATTTCGGTGCGTCGATTTCGTCAACTTTGCCGTCGGAATTGAGTAAACACACAACTGGGAAACCTATATTGACAGGCTCGTCAAAATGATAGCAATAAGCACCTCCCTCCCGGTACTCGCCAAGGTACTCAATGTGGCCGGCGTAGTCTTTGCACCAGCTTTCCATTGCCTTCTGTATGGGTTTAGGTATGCTCATTATCAAATGCAAAAATACAACCTTATTTTAAACTGACAAAAAAAAACTTGAAAATTTTTCAAAAACTTTCAACTCATCAAAACCATTAACCCCATTATGCCCAAACAAGCCCACAACAACCCCATTCGGCACAAACGCCACCAGCAGGGCGACCCCATCCACGGCCCGTCGCCTCAAAAACAACCTTCTGCGATGATTCCCAGTAACTAACATCACTCATCATCACTATCTGCACATTGCAGATATATAAAAAGTTTTTCATAATACACAAAAATCACCCTACTTTTTTTGCCCCCCCCCCAAAAAAAAATGACTCATAACTCATAACTCTTAACTTAAAAGAATCTCCCCTTATTATCAGTCCTTTATGTCATTTCCATCTTTTTAACCGTCTGATATCAAGCCCTGAATTCCCTCTGCCTCAGTTCTGCCTCTATAGCTTCTGCCTAGGCAAAGCCTGATGAGAGGTGTCTGACGGAGAAAGGTGAACCTTGGTACTAACCCAGTACTAACCTGGTACTAACCTAGTACTAACCTAGTACTGACCTAGTACTGACCTGGTACTGACCTAGTACTAACCTCAAACCTAGTACTACCCCAGTACTACCCTAGTACTAACCTCGTACTAACCTGGTACTAAACTCTATATAGCTCGAACCTTGCTCATGGGAGTCTGTCTCTTTCGCTGCCTCCACGCAGGCGGTTTGCCGCTTTAAACAAGGTCCTTGTGGCGCGGTGTTGAAAAAAAATGTACTTTTTCTCTTATATATAAAGAAAAAGTTGTATCTTTGTGCATTAAACCGAACGACAATTTTTAGAATAACAAACTAATTGATAATATATTATGAAAAGTAACAAAGTACTTCTCGGCTTGTTTGCAGGCGTTTTGGCTTTGATGGGTGGCCCCGTCAGAGCACAATTCTACGAGATCGGCCCCGCGAATATCGGCGGTGAGGTCTCGAGCATCGTCGTCGATCAGCAGGATGCAAGCCGCACCACCGTCTATGCCGGCGCCATCTCCGGCGGCCTCTATGTCCGCACGAAAAATGTCGCTGTGCTGCAGAAAATCTATGCCGGCCTCGACAACGCCCCCGTCGAGAACCTCACAAGGGACACCAGCTCGTGGCATTACGTGCCCCTGCGCGACGCCCAGGGTAACGAATTCCGCACCCTGCCCATCAGCTCCATGGTCCAGGGCCCCGACGGCATGATCTACATCGGCACCGGCGACGACCGCTATCCCTTCGGCTCCACCCTTGGCAAGATGTCGCTCAAAGGGCGCGGCGTCTATCGCTACAACCCCGCCACCGGCGTATGCAAGATGATCCCCAGCACCAACCCCCAGATGAACAGCCTCTTCGGTGCGGTGCGTGCGATGGACTGGTTCCACAATAACGACACCCTCTATTTCTTCGTCGCCTCCAACACCGGCCTTTACCGCTGGGCGGTCTCCGACGCCAACAGCGAGAATGACTGGGTCGTCGAACCCAAGTGCGTGAAAGGTGTCAGCGTGGAATCGCTCGTGGTCTCCCGTACGCTGGCTACGGCCTACTTCGCCAACGGCGGCCACCTCTACCGCGTGGGCAACGTGGCTGCGGCCAACAATGTGCTGAACGCAGTCGATATCTCGGCCTCGAATCCCGTCTTCGGTGCCGACAAAGGCACCATCAGGTTGGCTATGGCCCCCTCCAACAACCGCTATCTCTATGCCATGGTGGCCGATTCGAACGGAGCCTTCAAGGGCGTCTATGTGACCCTCAACGGCCAGAGCTGGAACCAGGTCTCCACCGAATCTGTGGAGCCGATGAACTTCACCTCCGGTCTTACCAGCGGCAGCATAGCCGTCGATCCCTGGGACGAACGCCGTATCATCATCGGCGGCAGCGACCTCTGGGTAGGCAAGGGCTACTCCGACAATTCCTACTACATGTGGACCAGAAGCTCCTACAGCGAGTACATGCTCAACGGCGGCAACTACATGGCTCAGGTCTTCAACAGCGCCATCTTCGTCCACTCCGGCATCTACCAGATCGTCCCCGTCTGGACCGGTGAGGTGATGATGTACTACTTCGCCACCAACGGCGGTGTGTATAGCACCCAAACCAACTTCAACTCCTTCGACAACCTCAACCGCGGCTTGAACAACGTGATGATCAACAGCGTGGCCGTCTGCGCCGACGGTTCCCTCATCAGCGGTGCCCGCGACAACGCCTGCCCCTACATCGAGAGCCGTCTCGCCCACCACGGCGGCACGCCTGTCGTCAGCTGGTTCGACTATGGCACGATGGGCAACATGAACCACAACGCCAACCTCCTCTTCGCCGGTTCCGGCACCAAGGTGGCCGCCTCGGCTTTCTATCACATCTATCCCGAGGATCACAACCGCCGCAACATTTTCATGAGCACCAACGGTCGTCTGGCTCGCAGCTATGCCGACTATCTGGATTATACCAACACCACCACCTGGAACGCCGACAGCGCCTTCACAACCCGTTACTACACCGGTGGTCACGGCAGCATCTCCCTTTGGGAGAAAGTCTATGACGACCCCGTCAACAACCCCTTCAAGGACAGCATCAAGGTTACGCTCGATATGCGTGGCTACTTCTTCCGCCGCCAGAACGACGGCACCTTCGAGAAGGAGTGGATCAAGCAGAACGCCAACCTGAAGGTGAAAACCGGCGACAAGGCCGTCTTCCTGAGCAAGAACAATTCGGAATACCCCTTTGAATACTACTTCACAGCCGCCGACAACGGCCGCAGCGTGGCCGACACCTTCGTCGTGAAAAATAATGTCGTGTCGCGTGCACTGGCCATCACCCGGTCGGGCAACCGCAACCAGGTCGTCTTCACCTGGATGCCCAACGACTTCAGCCGCGTGTGGACCACCGAGGTGGAAAACCTGCCCAACGAGCCCGCCAACAAGCCCGAGAAGGAAAAAATGATGAAGTGGATCGACATCTTCCCCAAGAACAACCCTGGCGACACACTCAATCCGCGTGACGCCGTCATGAGCCAGGACGGCCGCTTCGCCTACATCAGCACACTCGATGCCGCCACCCATCGCTCGCAGCTTTACCGTATCAAAGGTTTCGAGCGTGTGAACTACTTCCGTCCCTCCGACAGCCTGAATGCGGACATGAGCTATCAGACCACGGCCGCCAAACGTCTCCTCACCCCCGAACTCTTCAACCCCAACGGTGGCCGCTGGTTCTCGCGCCCCATCAGCTCAATCGCCGTTGATCCGCGTCAAGGTGAAGACCGTGTGGTGCTCACCTTCGAGGATTACAGCGAAAGCGGCGACAATGTGGTCATCATCAACAACGCCAGCACCGATAGCTGGTCGATGGAACCCATCTCCATCCCCGGTCGTCAGGGCATCCCCGTCTTCACGGCCATGATTGAGAAAACCACCGGCGACATCTATGTGGGCACCTCCGACGGCGTGTTCATCTACAATGGAACCACCTGGAGACAATATGAGCACCTGCAGGACATCCCTGTGACCTCCATCGTGCAGCAGACCTTCGAACTGCCCATACGTCGTGCTTTGACGCATACCGGCATCGACCCCCAGAACCATGTCTTTGGTAAGACCAAGTGGCCGCGTGCCATCTACTTCGGCACCTATGGCCGCGGTATCTTCATGGACACTACCTATGTTACCGATTCTGAAAACGAAGTCTGCGACTCTAACGACTATAACCGCGTCAGCATCCCCGCCGTCGAAAGCAACGGTGAGAACAGCGTGAGCATCTTCCCCAACCCCGTCTCTGGTGAGGCCCATGTGGCCGTCAGCACCATCGAAGCCGGCAACGCAGTCCTGCGC
>ODAJ012111359.1_pt1 | contig 12602 bp, 10 predicted proteins | sample 1539241 | NCBI WGS metagenome assembly ODAJ01 (sample SAMN02144231, study PRJEB22623) | gut metagenome | biome: sheep rumen | host: Ovis aries | place: New Zealand | reverse complement strand
TTGACCAAAACAGGAGGAAACTATGGCAGTGAGAATGACAGCCGGTAAGGGCGGCGAATTTTACGTCCCTTATGAGAACAGGACCGGATGCGAGTCTATCGTCTACTTTACACGAGATCTTTCTGCGGAAGGTCTTCAGAAGATCTATAAGAAGGTGTGCGGCGTTCTGCATGGCAAAGTAGCGATCAAGCTCCACACCGGCGAGCAGCACGGACCGAACATCATTCCCAGACCCTGGGTGAAGAATTTGTTTGAGAAAGAGATGGGCATCTTTGATGATGCGACGATTATCGAGACAAATACTTACTACGAGGGCGACCGCGACACGACCGAGAAGCACCGCAAGACTTTGGAAGTGAACGGCTGGACTTTTGCTGATGTGGATATTACGGATGAGTTCGGAACGACGACTCTTCCCGTAAAGGGCGGCAAGTGGTTCACAGAGATGTCTGTCGGCAAATCGCTGCCGGACTACGATTCTTTCCTTGCGCTGACCCACTTCAAAGGCCATGTTCAGGGCGGATTCGGCGGCTCCAACAAGAACATCGGCATCGGCTGTGCAGACGGCAAAGAGGGCAAAAAATGGATCCACACCGCTGATTCCGGAAATCAGTGGGGCATCCGTACGGAAGAATTGATGGAGCGCATTTCGGAGTCGACCAAGGCGACAATTGACTATTTTGCCGGAAGTATCGCGTACATCAACGTACTGCGCAACATGTCCGTTTCCTGCGACTGCGAAGGCGTGGCAGCAGCACCTGTCGTGACGCCCAACATCGGAATCCTTGCGTCCCTTGACATTTGCGCAGTGGACACAGCCAGCGTAGACCTCGTCTATGCGCTCAAGGAAGAAGATCACCACGACCTGGTGCAGAGAATCGAGACCAGGCACGGTCATCGCCAGCTCAGCTACATGAAGGAACTCGGCATGGGCAACAACAAGTATGTCCTGATCGACCTGGACAACGGCGAGTGCAGAATCCAGCCCGCAGATGCGGTGACGCACGTGGTGCCGTTTGAGGGGTGAGAGACGGGATAAAACCGGATAATGAAATGATTAAAGCCGCCGGACCTTTTGAAGGGTTCGGCGGCTTTTAGTATTGAGTTTACCACAAACAATGTCTTATTAAGTGCGGTCAGAAATCCTCAGGCAAGAGGCTCCTCGCCATATTTGAACAGCAGGAGATTGGCATCGTCCACAGAAGCGGATTGGTTGATCGCGACAGTAAGGATGATGTCACGGCGATTCTTGGGGTACAGAGGGGCATTGCCGCTCAGCTCCAGAGCGCGGGTCGTCTCCCGAAGGCTCAGTCCGGCTGCAATGCACAGACGAAGCACTTTGTCACGGCTAGGGCTCCGGGTGCCTTTCATAACCTGATAATAGTAGGATCGCTCCAGGCCGCTCTTCTGGATGAGTTCTCCGCTCTCAGCCTGTTGTACGGCAGGGAGGGAGCGATAGTAGTCGGGGAAATTCTTGAAACTGTCCGCGACTTTGGGCTGCTCCATAAACTTCTCCATATCCCGCGTGTTGTCGATGTTTGACAGTACATCAGTCAGCTTTTTAGTGGTTGTCTCGTCCATGATATATCTCCCCGTAAGTTCATGTTATAATCGGGTTGTGCGAAAGTCGAGGGGGAGTATCCATGACAGAACTTGAGAAACTGTGCGAAAACGCACTCTATGATGAAATAAAAATCCTGGAAGACGGCAAATCTGTCGTCAGGGATGTCCCCACAGGGAAATTATATTTTAAAAAGACACTCGATGTCTACAATGAACATGTTTACGCCTTTCTGCGGGATCACAAAAACCGCAATGTGGCTGCTGTACAGGCTTTCTGGAAAGATGGTGAGAGCCTTGTTGTCATCGAGGAGCTTATTCAGGGCCGGACGCTTGACGAGATCCTTCGGGTGTCGGAGGCTTCCGGCAGTGAAACAGAACCTTCCGGCATAGGCAGGGCGGAATCCGAAAATGCAGGCATCTCACTTGGTATCCCCTTTTCCGAACGCATCGACATCCTCTCGCAGATCTGTGACGGACTGGAGTTTCTGCATAGTGCTGACCCTCCGATCATCCACCGCGATATCAAGGCCTCCAATATCATGGTGACAGACGATGGAATAGTCAAGATCATTGATTACGATGCTGCCAAAATATACATAACCGGCCAGGACAAGGACACCATGATGATCGGCACGCAGGGTCTTGCTGCTCCTGAGCAGTATGGCTTTGCCCAGTCAGATGTCAGAACGGATCTGTATGCCCTTGGTAAGCTGATTGAGCGCATGCTGCCTGGGAACGTTGATGCAAATCGCATCGCGAAGAAGGCTACGGAAATGGATCCGAAGAAGCGCTATACTTCTGCCGCTCAGATGAAGGCGCAAATCCTGAGGATCAGGGAGCACACGTCGGCCCTTGATCAAAAATTTGAGAAGATCCCGGGCTTTGACCCGATGAATAAGAGCCACAGGATCAGGGCAAGGATCGCGCTGGCAGCGGCTGTCGTTGCAGCAGTGTTGATCCTGACAGGGACAGGATGGAGATTCATCGTGTACCCGGCGCGGCAGGAGGAGGCGATCCGCGCGGAGCTTTCGGCCATTGAACAGATAAAGGGCACAGACGAGAAGATCCAGACCGTGGTCGAAAAGTTTGCGGAGGAGCATCCCTACAGCAAGATGACGGCGGAGCAGAAGCAGTCCGTTCGCGACGAAATAGCAGATACACAGAAACGGTGCTATCTGGCAGGAAATACGGAAAATGCTGATGCGATCAGGGATATTTTGACAAGATATTACGGGGAGGAGACAACCTGGGAGGCCATAAGCCTTTACGGAAAAGCCGAGGCGGAAATTGCAAGGAAATCTTTTGAAGAAGGACTGAGTGCGCTGTATAAGCTCAGGGAAGAAGAGGCAGTGGATGCACAGCGGCATTGGGAGGCCGGCGTTGACCATACATTGAGTGCAGCCAGAAAAGCTATGGAGGACTTCAGGGAGACCGGAAGCGCTGCAGGAATTCACGTAATTGCAAATGCCCTTAACGCACTTGAAAAATACGATACTGATTCGGATAGTGAGCTTGATGACATATACAAAGAACTCCTTACAAGCGCGGCTGGTGAGCGGGAATCACAGCATTGGGACAAGGCGTCGCTGATTTATGACGCTTTGCTGGACGCAGGTGTCGGAGACAGCGATGAGCTCTCTTTATTGAAGCAGGGGACTCTCTATGAAGAGGCGGAAGCGGCTTTTGCCGGGAAAGAATATGATAAATCTTCGAAAAAATACAGCGAGCTCGGAGACTATAAGGACGCCGCGGAAAAATACAAGGAGAGTATCTATCTCAAGGCGGTGAGGGAGGCAGAAAACGGAAGCTTTCAGGCTGCAGCGACAAGTTTTGAGACTATTTCAGGATATAAGGATGCAGACGAGCGTGAATCGGAGGCAAAATATCGCTATTGTGAGAGAACATGCGAAGAGCCGACTTCTACGACATATGCATATATCGAGGAACTGGTTGACAGCAGTTACGAGGGTGCGGAGGATCTGCAGACAGAGATTTACAAATGGCGCGCCTCTATCAGCACCGGTTTGTCGTATTCTTTCGGCTCCATGCAGTCAGCCTATATAAGAGCCAGGCTGAGCGGCGGCCCTCCGGACTCTGCGACAACTGTTACTTTCCGAATCGACGATCCCGTCGGAAATGATTCTGATACATGGAGCGACGGAAAGGAATACAAAAGCGGAGACACAGCTGAGGTGAATTATTCCGAAGAAGAAAGCAGTTATAATCTGTTCGATCGGTCGTACAAGATATGGGTCTACGCGGACGGAGGCGAGCAGATCGGATACTGGGAGGGAATGATCAGTACGGAGTTTTAGGAGTGGGCGCAGAGCCCACCAAAGGCAGATCAGTGTTTATTAAAATACCTGTAGGAGTTTAATCCTGCAGGTATTTTTTCGCGTGATAAGGAGAAAGGACCATGAAAAAGAGTCATGCAAATCTGATATCAATCGCTTCCATCAGCATTTTTTTGCTGTTGTCTTTTATGCCCGTCATATTCACAATGAACTACTGGAAAAATGAGGCACCGGGAGTTGGCCATGCAACTAAAGCGTGGTCTGAAGGTGTCAGCCTCTATTCCCGGTATTTGTGGCTTGCCTTGCTCATTGCAGCAGCTGCTGCATTGAGCATAACGATCCTGGTCATGCAGAGCTTGAAAATCAGAAATCAACTGACTAAGTTCTGCTATTTTGCCCCATTGGCAGTTACGGTATTATTCGCGCTCATAAGCTGTATGGATATAGTGTCTACTGTTCCGAACGGTGAGCCGGGTGGAACTGCTACCTGGGGATACTACGGGCATTACGAATATGTACCTGCGTGGGGTTTTTATATTGAGTGTGCGCTTTTGATAGTGGTTTGCGTCATCAGCGTGTTGGGAATCAAAGGAATGTTGACAGATAATTCGGAAGCAGTTCCTGAAAATAACGGTACTTCTGACGTAACTGATCAACTGAAAAAGTATAAAGAACTTTTGGACAATGGAGTTTTGACACAGGAAGAATTTGAGAGTAAGAAGAAACAGCTTTTGGACCTTTGACTTGTAAGTATTCTGACGGCTGCACTGAATGCTTATTCCGGCTTATGATCATCGGTATGTTTCTTTTCCAGATGTTTTTTTAGCACAAGATTAATATACTGGCTGAAGTTGCGGTCGTCTGCTTCGGCCAGTTCTCTGATTCTTCTGATCACATCTTCGTCAAGCGTTATGCTCACTTTGGTTTTTAATGGCTTTTGTGTATTCATGACTCTCATTATAAAGATTCTCCTGAGGACAGATTATGAAGTAGTATTAAGTAGTTAAAAGTAGTATAATATACTATGTTTTAAAAGGCGTTGTGTAATGACGTGAATGAATTTTTAAATCTTATGATAGGGGGCGCAGATGAAAAAAAGAATTACGATCCTTGCCATGTTATTGGTGTTAGCAGGAATATTCAGCAGCTGTGGAAGCAGTTCTGGTACCGGCGGCGCCGGAACAGCGAATGTCGGGCCGTTTTCCGGTGTAGGAGGATGGAAGGCAGAAGAAGGGGCCATTTTAATTTTAGAAGAAGGCGGTTCAGGGATAACACTGAGTGAAGTGAAATATGAAGGAGAGAATATACCGGATTATTTACCCTGGGCTTATAAGTCAGATGTCAAATGGGAGGAAGATGCCGAAACTGTTAAGATAAAGGTTGCTGAGGCAGAATATCCTTATGTAAAGAAAAAAGAAGGAGATAATGAGACCCTTGAGGTTAATGGTATAACCTTTGCAAGACTCAGTGAGGATAAGCTTAAGGAATACAAAGAAAAGGCAGAGACAGCAGCCGCTTTACCAACATCCCAAACGGATACATCGGCAGCAGGATCGACTGAGGAAAACAAAAAAACAGAGTTCACTGACACGATCCTTCTTGATAATGAATATGTGACAGTAGAATTGACACAATTCTTTGAAAAGAAAGTGAATTGGGCTGGAAGAGAACCTCAAATAGAAAAATATATAACGCTGAAAGTCCACAATAACAGTGATAAGGAATACCTTTTCAATTTGCAGGATGCTTATATTAAGGACGAAAGTGTTATTGCATCAATGCAGGACGGTAATTCTGGTCCTGCTCCCGGGAAAACAAAAACATATACTTATGATATTTACTATAATACAAGCCCAGATCCGACTGCATTGGATTCCTTGGAAGATCTGTACACACTGGATGCCAAAATTCAGATTTCCATCAGCGATGGGGATAAGTATATCGGCAGAGAAGAATACAGGATCAACATTAATGACGCAGTAAACGGAACGGTGGAGACAGCATCAGGGGACAATAAAGGAGGATCCGCTGTTAAAGAAACCGACTATATGACTATTGATGGAGTATATGTTGATAATTCTTATTCGACCAAAGACAATGAAAACATGCGGTTTCTGTATATATTCTATACTGCTCACACAAAGGATCAGAATCTTAAGATCGACAGCAAGAGTATGAATGTGAAGATAAACGATGCAAATACTTATAAAGCCGTAAGGTCAAAAAAGGAAAGCCGATATTTAAGGAATTATCATAATAGTGCTTATTTGAAAGAAGTATATGTAGGCGAAGAAGGAAAATTTGTCGAGACTTTCGAAGTTCCTAAAGGAGATCTCGAAGCCGGCAGAACTATTAGCATATCTAAATCACAAATACCCGATGCGGACAAGGTCAGATTAACAACAGATGAGATAATTTTCTGCGATAGTCCCGAGGAAGTGGCAGAAAAGGCAGATCCTGAAGGCTATGAAGAAGAGATGTGGGCTCTTGAGGATGCTGACAATGAAGTGGTTGCAGCGGTTAAGGAAGAGATCAACGGCTATCAGTGGGATGTCAATGCGAACAACATGAAATATCAGATAGAATTCTGGGAGCCCAATGAGTATGAACTGAGGACGTCGTTCAATACAAGCGGCGGAACATATGAAGTAAAGAACGGATATATTATCTGCACTAATGATATTGACGGAAAAATCGAGATACCATTCACATATGAAAATGGCGAAGTAAAAGTTGATGTCATTTCGGCGTTTGATTTCTACAAATAATACTCAATGTACAGGTGGTGAATTGCATTTGACTACAAATCCTATCCACATAAAAAGAATGATAATTGTTATGGCTTTGATGTTTTGTCTGTTGACTGTACCGGGGTGCAGCAGTTCCGGTAAGACAGCGGAAAATAATACTCTTTACACAGAAATAATGACTTCTGAAAATCTGCCGATTGATAAGGCTTATGAAAAGCTAAAGAACAATCCATCCATAAATTCGGAACAGACAGAATTCATTCAGAGGCTGAAAGATCTTAATGACTGCAGCGGCAAGTTCGCAAATACTACAGAAAGAGGGAATGTTTACAGTGCGGACGTTTCGTTTTACCTTTCCGGGGGTAAAGTATACAGCACAGTCACTTATTCCGGTTACATGGGAGAGATTGGGGACGGTGAAGTAAGAGACTCAAATGAGGAAGGATATCTGTTTGAATCGGAACCACAAGGGAATCTGTATGGGAATGAGCAGGATTTTCATCTCTGTTTTGGTAAAGATAAGCTGCACATTATGTGGGCCGAAAACTGTGATTATGTGTTGGATCGCGGAGACGGTTCGGTGGAATCTGTAGAAGACTATAAAGCTCCTTTCGAAGAATCAGAAACTTTCAAAAAAATAGAGAAGCTTATGGATGAAAACTTCGCAGATTATGAACATGAGATTGTCTACGTTAAAGAAAAAAGTGAACTCAGTGTTTATTTCCAAGCTCCGGACAACCTTAGGGAAGCTTTGGATACCAGGAGTTCCAAACTGAATGATTCTTGGCAGAAACTTGTGGATTCCATGAAATCTATCAGTGAATCACTATTGGCTGTTGTAAAGATTGGCGGAAATGCTGAGAATGCTAATATTTTCTGGGTAGATCATTTAAATATTAGCCATTCATATACTGAGAGTGATTATATCTTATGGATTCACAATGGAACAGTAAAGTATAATTATGCGGATCGTTTGTCAGGCTCAACTTCGTCTCCGTCTTTAGCAAATTCGGAAAGTAATTACGCAAGGAATTCATCTGGATCATCTTCTGTATCAGACAGCGGTTCTGCATCTTTCGGAGAGAAAAATGCCCTTGAAAAAGCACATCAGTATTTGAACTATTCCGCTTTTTCATATACAGGTTTGATAGAACAGCTCGAGTTCGAGGGCTTTACACACGCGCAGGCAGAATATGCAGTGAATGCAGTTTATTAGGTGACGCAATGAATGAAAAATACGCACAGAAGAAGATTATCTTCTGTGCGTTTTTCTATTGTCTCTCGCTTTGAATGGCGGAAAACAGAATAATAAATTCACTCACCACGGTACTCCATTGTCTGAAGTTTCCCATCCATCTCTGAGCATATCATAGTATTCCTGAGGGAGGTCTTCCATAGGAGCAGGTTCTGAGGACTCAAAGCCATGAGGCGATGAATTGTCTACGCTTTGCTTATTTGGAGCATTTTCCTGAGTTACATTGCCTGCACTTTGCCGTGCGCTGCGCGGTGATCCATCTTTTTTCTTCTCTCTGCGGTTTCGCTCACGGATCTCCTCGGATTCGGTCAGAATGCGGCGGAAGTTCTCGATGATGAAGCGTTGGGCTGACTCATTATAAAATACGCGGTAGTACTCATTGGGATAGGTGCCGGCCTTTTCCATATAGAGTCCCAGATCCTCACCTTTTCTGGTGGGGACGGAGTTTTCCTTGCCGGTATCACCCAGGACTTTTTTCTCCAGATATCCGTTTTCACGCATCCACAATGTGATCGTTGTGGCGGGGACGGGTATTTTTTGACCTTCCGGCAGGTATTCCTCGAGCTGTTTCAGGAAGTAGGAAATCTGCTGGTCCTGCAGATACCGGTACTGCGCAAGTGCCTCATACGGGAAGATCTCGGAGACAGATTGTTTGGGGGCGCGCTGCGAGACCATGCCGACGGTTCCGCCGCTTTTGTGGACGTCGGTCATCACTTCATCGATGAATTTCAGGCAGCGGTGGACGTTCATATTGTTTAGGACTTCATTTTCCGGGGCGGGCCTGTTGGTGACGGGGTTCTTGCCGTCTGACATGCGCCGGATGTATTGGATGGCGACTTCAAGTCGCTTTAAATCGTAAGAAGCCATTTGGGCACCTCCGGGGGTAGTTTGATTTAATAATATCACATACGATGGATGATATGTTGGTGAATGAGGTACCCGGGCACCCTCCCCTTGCACCCCTCCCGCCGTTTTGATACTATTGATTTGCACTGGGTTAGTATGAATTTACGGGCGAAAAGAGCTGCACGTTTGCCACATAGGAGAAGACCAGAAGGAGGTACCAATGCGAATAATCAATCTTGTCGAAAACACAGAAGGCGCCTCAGGCTGCGGCGTCGAGCACGGATTGTGCTTTTATATTGAGACAGAGAAACATAAGCTTCTTATGGACACCGGACAGACAGGTCTGCTGCTCGAGAACGCGGAGAAACTTGGCATCGACCTGACTGAGGTGGATACAGTTGTGCTCAGTCACGGGCACTACGATCATGGCGGAGGGATTCTTCCTTTTGCAAAGATCAATCCTACCGCGAAGATTTATGTTCCGGAAGCGGCCTTTGGAGAGTATTACTCCATGAACAAGGATGGCGAGCCGCATTATATCGGGCTTGCAAAAGAAATTCAGGAGCTGCCGCAGGTGATTAAGGTGAGTGCGGAAGCCAAGCCGGAAGCCGGTGAGGAAGCCGATGCATCAACCGGAATCTACCGCATTGACGATGAACTCTCCCTTTTCTCCGGAATCGGAAGCGAACACGTCATTCCGTCCACCAATCAGCGCCTGAAGAAGAAAACGGAAGATGGATTTGTCCAGGATGACTTCGCCCACGAGCAGTGCCTCGTGATCAGCGAGAGGGTCAAAAAAGTGCTGCTTTCCGGTTGTGCCCATCACGGAATTCTCAATATCATGGACCGGTATTGTGAGCTGTTTGGAGAAGAGCCCGACTATGTGATCAGCGGCTTCCACATGATGAAGAAGCACAACTACTCGGACGAGGACATCAACATGATCATCGACACGGCGCTGGCGCTTCGACAGTATAAAACTGTGTTCTATACCGGCCACTGCACAGGCGTCGAGCCCTACAACGCCATGAAGAAACTGATGGGAAACCAGCTGTACTACGTGCACAGCGGAGACGAGATCAGGATCCGCACGGGGATTGAGAGAATCATGTGGAATCCGCGCGAGAAAGCCGGCGTCCTGAACGGGGAGATGAGAGCTGCCGAAGCCGCAAACGCAAAATCAATAAAGAGTACAGAAACAGCCAAAGCGGCGCAAAAGAGGAGGAGAGACTACATGAAATGGCATAGATTTTTTGCATGGGGAACGGTAGCGTGTTTTGTCATGACGATGGTAACAGGATATAAGAGGAAATAATGAACAGCACATGTAAAGATTGTATGCTGAACAAGCACATTAATAACTATCCGGAGGATGCTCCGGAGGAACTGGTCAGGGAGTACCGGGAGACTCTGGTCAGACTCACAGATCAGACGGGGGCGGTGCCCACCGGGCCGGAGGTTTTCTACGAGGTCAAAGCTCTGAAAAAGCGCCTGTTTGGCGAGGGAGAGATGGATTACGCGCAGATCAAACGTCATTTTAACGCGCTGATGCTGGAGATCGAGCCGGAGCTGGAAAAGCGGGTCGAAGCGTCGGCGGATCCGCTTAAGAGCGCCGTGCAGTACGCGATGATGGGAAATTTCATCGATTTTGCCGCGCTGGACAAGGTCGAGGAGAGCAAGCTCATGGAGCTGATCGACCGCGCGCCGGATATCACGGTCGATGCGGAGGCATTGGAGCAGCTGCGGGAGCAAGCCGGGACAGCCCGCACACTGGTCCTCATCACCGATAACTGCGGTGAGATCGTTATGGACAAAATATTGCTCCGCCAGATTCTCCGCATGAACCCGGATCTGTCGATCACTGTGATCGTGAGAGGAGGGCCGGTCGCTAACGACGCGACACTGGAGGACGCAGAGCAGGTCGGCCTCACGAAACTAGGGCATTGTATCGGGAACGGTACGGCGACTGACGGTACGGTGCTCCGTATTTTGTCACGGGAGGCGCGGGAAGCAATCGCGCACGCAGACGTGGTCATTGCTAAGGGGCAGGCCAACTACGAGACGCTTTACGGCTGCGGGTATAATATATTCTTTATCTTTATGTGCAAGTGCATGCTCTTCATGGACCGCTTCAAGGTGCCGCAGTTCACGGGAATTCTGGCACATGAGGATCCGGCGATCCTGTTCGGGGTTTATGGGGACGAAGAACTCCTGAAACGGTACGAGTTCCGGCAGGTCCGGGCAGATGAAGCGGAGAAGATCAACGCGATCGAGCGGATCTGTTTTCCTCCTAATGAGGCGTGCCCGGAAGAAGAGATGTACAGGCGCGTAAAAATGATGCCTGGGCAGTTCCTTGTGGCGGTCGACCGAAAGACCGGTGAGATCGCAGGATTTCTGGACGGAATATCTTCAGATGAAGGCCGATTCAAAGATGAATTCTTTACGGACATGACGCTGCACGATCCTGCGGCACAGGCGGATTTCCTTATGGGACTCGATGTTTTGCCGGCGTATCGGGGGCAGGGCCTGGCGAAGGAACTGATCCGGCTGTATGCGATCTGGGGACAGGTCAAAGGACGTCACAGGATGGTGCTCACGGCGCACGACGAGAAGGTTCCCATGTATGAGAAGATGGGATTCCGGGATCTGGGCATTTCGGACTCTGTGTGGGGCGGCGCCCCCTGGCATGAAATGGAGATGAGGCTGGACGGGTGACGCCCGAGGCATATACCTGCCGGGGGCTGCCGCAGAACAGATCCGGCGAGTGATGCCGGAAAAGCGGTAAACAATTAATGCAAGGAGACAACACGATAAATGGCAAATACAACACTGGAACAAAAAATACAGCAGGTAAAACAGACCCTGGCGCTTGCTGAGAAATACGATCACGCGGTCAACGTCCTGAGCTACGATCAGGAGACGATCTGCCCCATCGACGCGATGGAGGAGCAAGGCGAAGTCTGGGCTTTTCTCAACAATCAGTCCTACAAACTGACCAAAGATCCTTCTTTTATCGAGGCGGCGGAGTGCCTGTACGAGCACAGAAGCGAACTGGAGGAGCTGGACCGGGTGATGGCGGAGCAGCTGCACAGGAATTACCTGCAGAGCAAAAATGTGACACCCGAGCTTCAGCACGAGTTCATGCTGACTTTCAACCGCGCTTTCGTGAACTGGAGCAAGGCGAGAGAAGCGGGCGATTACAGTCTTTTTGCGCCTTCCCTGAAAGAAGTGGCGGACACAAACCGGCGCATGATCGAGCTGCGCGGCGCGGACGCTGCGGGCAAGACTGCGTATGATTCCCTGCTGGATGATTATGAGAGAGGCATGACTTCGGATGTGCTGGACGAGACCTTCGGGGCCTGCAAAGAGCGCCTGATCCCGCTGCTCGAGAAAATCCGCAAGAGCCCCAAGAAGATCCGTACGAACTTCCTGAGCCGGCGTGTGGAGGACGAGCAGCAGGCGAAGATGGTGAAGTGGCTCCTCACACAGATGGGCTTTAATCTCAACCGGGGCGCGTTCACGACCTCAGAGCATCCCTTTACGGCGAGTATGGGACGGTTCGACACCCGTATCACGACGCACTATTATCCGACAAGGTTTCTGTCCTCGATGTATTCGACCATTCACGAGGGCGGGCACGCGTTGTTCGACCAGAACCAGCCCCAGGAGAACCACGACCACTTCATCATAGGCGGCAAAACATTGGGCATGCACGAGTCGGTCTCCCGCTTCTATGAGAACCGGATCGGCCGGTCTGAAGCTTTCGTGCACTTTGTATATCCCAAGGTCTGCGAGGTGTTCCCGCAGGTGATGGCAGATGTCTCCGAGAGGGAGTTTTACGAGGCGGTGAACGCGGTCAGTCCTTCGCTGATCCGCACCGAGGCGGACGAGTTC
>ODAJ011638200.1_pt1 | contig 12607 bp, 22 predicted proteins | sample 1539241 | NCBI WGS metagenome assembly ODAJ01 (sample SAMN02144231, study PRJEB22623) | gut metagenome | biome: sheep rumen | host: Ovis aries | place: New Zealand | reverse complement strand
ACATAAAAATGTATTTCGCGAATACGGCGAATGCACCTACACTGAATATAAATAGTACTGGAGCATATCCGATTTATTCGCATGGAGCAGATAGCCCGATGGGAACAACTACATGGCATGGTGGGAGCGTCGTATCATTTACATTCGATGGTTCTGCATGGGTAATGAATGATCAAAATGACTTGTTCCAAGAATGTACGGGTGAAGACATTGATGACTGCTTCAAGTAAAGGAGGGATTAGATGAAAACAGTAAGGGAAATTGTAAAAGAAGCTCTTACGATGTTCAGAGAAAGACTTTTGACCCCCATCATTTCTAATAATGACACCAAACATGCGCTGACTCCTGCTGGCGCTTATACAATTCTTTAGAAAGCGAATCAGGCTATTACCAATATCACAAGAAATGGCACAACGTTTACCGCTACGAAGAATGATGGTAGCACAATGACTTTCACCCAATAGGATAACGACACATGGATTCCTATGATGGGAGCAAGCCAATCTGCCAACGGTGGCGCAGGCTATGTACCCGCTCCCCCATCGAATGGCTATAATACCAAATTCCTTCGGGCGGATGGAATGTGGCAGATACCACCGAACTTCCGTGGAGCAACCGCTTCTTCTGCCGGTGATGTTGGTTATGTTCCAGCCCCTCCAGCGAATGGGTATAACACTCGTTACCTACGGGCTGATGGCACGTGGCAGGTACCACCTGATAACAACACGCTTTATCCAAAAGCCATTACAAAGATCACAAGATCTGGCACTACATTTACTGCAATTCACGCTGATGGCACTACTTCCACTTTCACGCAATAGGATAATAATACATGGACTCCGATGAAGGGAGCAACTGCTTCTGCATCTGGTACGGCAGGTTATGTTCCGGCTCCTCCTGCGAGCGGATACAATGCCCGTTACCTACGTGCTGATGGCACATGGCAGATACCACCTGATAATAATACAACCTATCCAAATGCTATCACCAACATATCAAGATCTGGGACTACGTTCACGGCAACGAGGGCGAATGGAACACAGTTCACGTTTACCCAACAGGATACGAATACTACCTACCCGAAGGCTATCACGAGCATATAGCGTTCAGGGCTTACATTTTATGCAACCCATGCAGATGGTAGTACTTCCACTTTTACTTAGCAGGACACTGATTCTACAAACTTTGTACCAGTTAAAACGACCATAGATGACCGTGGGAATACCGTCCCAGTCGGTGAAATTAATGCAATTAGCAGAGAAGGGGCTTGTTGGATTGAAACGACATCGGGAGATGTGGTTTACCGTTTGGTCGTCGGGAACAATGGATATCTCAATTTTTAGAAATGCGTCAATAATGGTCGGACTTTAGTCGCATCAAACACTATCGCACATGTAGGGTAATAGTTTTAAGAATTGTAATTTTCCAAAAAGGAGGGGATGATTTTGAAGACAGTAAAGGAAATTGTAAAAAGCGCACTGAAAATGTACCACGCAAAGCTGATGGGTGAGGTTATCGAACCGATCATCTAGGAATCGGCTTTTGAGGTTTTGGTAGAGGACAATGAATATGTGCTCTACTGGCATGGTGCGGAAGGCGAATGTCCATACACTCTCACTCTTGAGGATGGTGAGTACGTGCTGAACTTCAACTACACTTCAGCATCGTAAAGTGAAAAGTGGACAAGATAAAATGGTAATTTTATCAGAAATATGATGTGCTTATAACCCAATGTTTTACTGGGTTTTACAACATCGAATGTTGTAGATATAAAGCAAAAATGTGTTAAAACTCAACATATTTGAAAAAGGAGGACTTAATAATGAGTATTGAAACAGCAAGAGTTGGAGTAGTTGGGAGAACTATCTTCTACTCCGGAAGTGATCTTGGAAACGCAAATGCAGGATTCCACAATAGTATTTATAGAGGTAAGTATCTTGGAACATCGGTGACGGCTGCATAGTACGCTGCTATTAGTGCCGGTACTTTTGAGGATTTATTCATTGGTGATTATTGGACAATTAATGGTGTTAACTGGAGAATCGCAGCGTTTGACTACTGGCTGCATCATGGCGATACAGCTTGCGAAGTGCATCATGTCGTTATCGTTCCGGATACCGTCCTTGCAACTTGCAAGATGAACAGCACAAATATTACTACTGGTGCTTATATCGGTAGTGATTTTTATACTGGTGCGAATAGCAACACTGGCAGAGCGACTGCAAGAACTGCGATTAACAATGCGTTCGGATCTGGTCATATTTTGACGCATAGAGAGCATTTGCAAAATGCCGTCACGAATGGATATGAATCCGCAGGTACATGGTACGATAGCACATTTGAACTTATGACTGAGAGAATGGTTTATGGATGTGATATCTTCCATAATACTATTCATGGGACAAATATTCCTAACTGGTATAGTATTGATACATCCCAGCTTCCATTGTTCGCTCTCGATCATAGCAGAATTTGCAACCGCGCCAACTGGTGGCTTCGCGATGTTGTTAGTTCGGCTTACTTTGCTTATGTGAGCAACTACGGCCTTTGCAACGACAACAACGCTTCTTACGATTATGGCGTTCGCCCGGCTTTCGGTATCCGAGCGTAAGCGAGTATCTGAGCCCCTTTAGGGGCGGGAAATAAAGGATTAAAAGGAGGTATCATATGAGCGTCGTTTATGGCGAGCGCGGTTTATCTGCAATGGAGTTTTGGAAATAGGTTTGTCGGTTAGAGAAAGATATTATATTCATATTGTTGCATGATTTTGGAATAAAGAATCGGACAAAAACTCCAGATTTCTACACCAGAATTTTGAATTTCACCGAAGAAGATGCAGCGAAACTCAAAGAATTATGTGATAAATATAATATCACTAAAATAACCGATCAGTATCCGGAATGGTTAATTAAGTATTTCAGAGAAACTATTTTGAAAATTATAACTCAACTAAAACAGAATATCCGCGATGCGAATGAAGTTTATCCATATTACGAATCTGAATACTATACGAGAAGATATTTTCAGGATAACGCTATTCGCAAGTGTGGAGAATTATACGATATATTCACAGTCTGTAAAGATGCGCTTCCAGTTGATGCAGAACGCTTTGAGCGGTTCGTGGCGCGGATAGAAAATATTGCAACTCTATTGAAGAAATGGAGAAAGTCCGATAATCGAATATTGAGAGAAATTAAGAAAAGAATGTCCAAAGGTGTGGATCAACATCAATCTGGAAATGCAGATTCACAAAATAAAGAATAATTAATGTAAAAAATTTTTTAGGCTAACATCTGTACGCCAACTGGTGGCTTCGCGATGTTGTTAGTTCGGCTAACTTTGCTAATGTGAACAACAACGGCAATTGCAACAACAACAACGCTTCTAACGATAATGGCGTTCGCCCGGATTTCCTATAACCCTATCAAGTAGTCTATATGACGAATGGGTTCATACCGAAAGGAGATGTTAGCCTTGCTGGTATAGCTAAATTGATGATGTGGATGTCTGTCAGTACGCTGGCAGACTACAAACCACATCGGCATGGAGGGAATGAATGGAATATACAGGAATTCATAGAGTAAGTAACGCAAATGCACTTATTAGTGCATATGAAAAATCAAAAATTGGATCTGATTGGAAAGAATCAGTGTAGAGATATGAATATGATTTATGGCCGAATATTTCTAAAACAAAGAGATAGTTGAATAACGGTGAGTATACACAAAAGCCATTTGTTGAATTTACGTTAAGAGAACGAGGCAAAGTAAGGCATATAAAGTCTATTCATATTTCAGATAGAGTTGTCCAACGGTCTTTATGTGATAATGTGTTAACACCTGCAACTGAGCCGTACTTAATATATGATAATGGTTCAAGCTAGTTATATAAAGGTGTTTCATTTACGCAAAAGCGACTCGAAGAACATCTTCATAAATATTATCGGACTTATGGTACAAACGAAGGTTACGTTCTATTGGTAGATTTTAAGAATTATTTCGGAAGCATACCACATGATAAATTAAAAGAAGCATATGCCAAAATCATACCAGAAAAAGATTTATAGAATCTTATTAATTATCTTATCGACGTTAACGGTGGAGATCGCGGTTTAGGGATTGGATCACAGATTTCTCAAAATGCAGGCATCTTCTACCCTACTCCTCTGGATCAATATTTCAAAACTGTTAAAGGCGAGAAGTTCTACGCCGCCTATATGGATGATAGGTATATTCTTTGTCGTACTAAAGAGCACGCTAAGGAATGTCTTAATGATATGAGACGCCTTGCTGTAGATTTAGATCTGGAGATTAATGAGAAGAAGACACAAATTGTAAAATTGGAAAAAGGATTTACATTCCTCAAAGTCAGATATGTCCTCACTGAAACTGGTAAAGTCGTAAAATATTAGAACAAAGATACGTTTATCAGAGAACGCCGCCGTTTGAAACGCTACAAAAATATCGGTATGGATCCTGAGCGAGCTGCTATGTGTTATCGCTCATGGAGGGGCACTGTAAAGCAGTATAAAAATAATTACCATAGGATACAACGTATGGACAAGTTATTTCAAGAATTATCCCCCAATGTTGAGTATAGGTCAAAGAAAGAGCTGCTGAAATTAAGCAAAAAAGCAGCGTGAAAGGAGAAATTATGGAAGCAAAGATTATTTTTAATGATAAAGAACTAATTGTCGAGAAAAATGGTGACTGTTATATTGTCGCAACAGATCCCGAACTCCCGGAAGAATTTGAATCGGTAGTTATTGAATCAGAAAATGGCATTCGTGAGTATCATGATGCAAGGTTAATTGAATGTGCTAGTATTGATGGCAGATATTGGTTTACATTTATGGAGATCTCTCAAGAAGAAAAAGAAAAGGCAGGTCTTCTCAAGCAGATTGCCGACCTTGAAGAGACTAACGCCATGCTCCAGAATTGTATTCTTGAGATGAGCGAAATTGTTTATGCTTAATGAAAGGAAGGTGTTTAATAATGGCAACACTTTGGGCAAATCAGGTTATTGAAGGTAAGAAGACTTATGCACAGGTTCCGAGGCTTCTGAAGGATAAGGTTGCGGTCATCCTCAGAGAGACCGGGCATGAGGATCTTATTATCGAGTAATTCAATATAAAATTGAACAATATGAAACAAGTCAGGCAGTCATAATGTGGCTGCCTGATATTTATTTAAGGATTAAAAGGAGGAATTAAGATGGCGCGGAATTTATTTGAGGACATCACTTACGGAGATTACTTTGAATTTGATGGCTGTAAGTACACATACATAAAACCTATAACAATAAAAGATGCTGACGGAAATGAATCTGTTAAAGGAGTATGGAATGTAGAACCACTTGAAAACAATCTTAAGGTTAATGAGTCGCTTGGAGGCGGTGGTTGGGGTTGGTATCAGCCTAGTCTGGCATATGGATGGAATTCAAAAGAATGGGATCTCGACACGATTATATCTTATATAAAGGCGCAAAAAATGTGGTACTGGCGAATTTGCCATAAATATTCTGACCAGTACAATATAGGGTATTCTCCATGGAATGATGCATGGTGGTATAATGGATCGCAAACCGCAACAGATTACGACATCAAATGCCTTGGTTATTATAATACACTCTTGGATTATTTATGCGAACTGAAGAATCTAAAAAACCAAGATTCGCCAAAGGAGGATGCAGAAAATGGTTAACGCAATATTGCCAGGTGACTATTTTACAATCAATAACATTAAATACATCTTTGTCTCAAGTGATTCATTCCGTGATTCAATGAGATGCGTTGATATTTGCTGTGAAAAGTGGAAAATCGAAGATATGAATACAGGAAAAATTTACACTACATATAACTACAGGGATAATTATGGAGGGAATATATTGAGTAAAAATAACATAACAAAGTTTGATCATCGTGCTTTCCCTGATTTGCTTCCAGGAACATCAGTAATGATTAATGGTGCGATGTACACATATCTCGGCAATGATCGCTTCAGGAAAGAGAAATATCATCTATCTGAGGATGCTTGCCAGAAACACCGAAATTACCCGTGTCACATCGGTGTAAAACTCTACAGTGAGGAGGTTGACAAAAATGAATGATAACTGGATTCCGGCTGATGTCACTCTCCCACCGAAGACTGGGTTGTATCTTGTGACTTATATCTGGATTGAATATGTCTTTGATGGAACGACCGGTAAGTTGATTAAAGAGAAAACTCGCCTTGGAGTGTAGACATGTAAATGGAGTCAATTTAACGGTTGGGATGATGTGCGGTATGTCAATGGTACGGTGATTGCATGGATGGATTTGCCAGTACCATACGTTCCAGAGGTGTGAATGATGAACGGGATGATGTGAAGGTGATTAGAAATCGGCTTAATGCAACTGGAGGTGAGGGAAATGGATATGGATACATTACTTGCTGCTACAAAAGATTTTTCTGGGGTATCAAACCTAATCGTGAACATTATCCTTGTTATTATAGCTTCATCTGTGATTATCGAAATATCGCCGATTAAAATAAATCCAATCAAATGGTTATTCGGCTTTATTTCGAAGAGTTTCAAAGGATGGTTCGAGGATGTAATTGATAGCTCTCTGGATAAGTAGTTAGCGGAATTAAAAGAGGATGACAAACGTCGAGATGTCGCAATTGATAACTTGGCAGAAAAAGTTGATTAGTTGTCAGAAAGTGTTACGACAATGCGGGAGAAAATTGATGCGAATGAGGAAAAAGCGTAGCTAAACCATATATACTCTGTCCGACGCAGTATTTTAAGTTTTGCAGATAACCTACGTAGTGGAATGAAACCATCGAAGGAATCGTTTGATAATATACTGGAATTCGCGGATGAGTATTCCGAATACTGTTTGAAAACGGGTATGAAAAACGGGAAGGTAAAACTATCTTTAGCTTTCATTTAGGAACAATATCAACTTGCATTTAATAAGGTTAATGATTAATTGTTATCAACAGCTGAGGTAACAATTAGTTAATATTTTTTAATAAGGAGGAATTATTATGATAAATGGAATTAATTGGTATAGCATTATTGTAACTATTGGCTTGGTAGTTCTGGGATTTATTACCTCATATATAAAAACTAAGAGCAATGTTCTTTCTAAGATAACTGGTTTTATTTCAAAAGCAGAGGCGGTATATAAGAATGTAACCGGCAAAGGCGGTGAGAAGCATGAACTAGTAATTAATTGGTGTTGGGCATTGGTACCGGTTCCATTGAAGCCATTTATCACCAGAGATTTTATCGCTCATACAATTGACACGATTTTTGATGAAGTCAAAGATTACAGTGAAATGCAACTAGATAAAATTGCCGATAAAATCGGGTAAATTATAATAGGAGTAAAAGGATGGGGAAGATAAAATATATATTTACATAGAGATTGGCTGGCTATTTGATGTTTAAAGGATTCGTGTTATTAAAAATGACAGATGATTTGAAAAATCCAAGTAAACACATATTCATTTTTAATGAGTCCGAAGAAATTCGTAAAGCTATTGATGATTATTCAAGGATAAAGAATAAGGAATAAGGAGGAATCTATATGTTGAAGTATCAAGATGAAGAAGTTAGGAACTATTAGATTTATATACATCAGAATAAAATTAATGGCAAATTATATTGTGGGTAGACATGTAATACATTAGAGCATCGAGCAGGGCATAATGGATTGCGATATAATGACTCTCCAAGGTTTCATAATGCCATACAAAAATATGGGTGGGATAATTTTAATCATTTCACATTGATTGATGGATTAACACATGAAGAGGCGAATATTGTAGAAACATAGATAATTAGAAAATATAATTTAACAGATGATCGTTACGGTTATAATATTAACGAAGGCGGATCGCACTCAGGTAAACCAATTGAAAATTTAGTTGGCAGAAAATTTGGGAGACTTACCGTATTGCACAGAGATTGTAATAGATCTGGTATTTATTGGATATGCGAGTGCTCTTGCGAGGAACACAATATCGTGAGCGTATGTTAGGGTTCATTATTATCGGGTGCAACGAAATCATGTGGTTGTTTAAAAAAAGAAGTAAATAGAATTTCTCATGCTGTTGTTCACGGTATGAGTAAGTCAAAACTATATGAGCAATGGAGAAATATGATTAAAAGAATTGATGCTAAAGACAATGTAATAAATGAGTGGTATGATTTTAAATCTTTCCTTGCATGGGCGAGATAGACTGGTTATAAAGAAGGAGATGTAATAATCCGTAAAAACACCGATTTACAATACTCACCAGACAATTGTTATTGGGGAACCCAAGAAGAGTATAAACTACAGGCGGCTAGATTGTATAAATCAATTTTTTATGAGTATAATGGGAAAAATTACACAGCAAAAGAATTATCTTATTTATCTGGCATCCCATTAAATGCATTAAATCAAAGATTACGGAGCAATTCGTTTGATACAATTGAAAAAGCGTTATTTACACCATATAGGCATTTAGAACGAATACAAAACACATATGAATCGTTTGATGATTATACAATTATTCATATCCCCGACCATGATGTCTATGTTGATAATAAATTTATCGACAACATAAAAGAACATATCTGGGTATATAAAGATGGATCATTGATCGAAAAATTATCAATAGGGAAACGAAGACTTCATCTGTTATCACTTATTCTCGATATTCAAGAACGTCATATGAAAAGATTGAAAATCAATTATAAAAATGGTAATTGTTTTGACTTGCGATTATCCAATATGGAATTAATCATTCCTGACGTTGATGACTATTTATATTATATTACTCATATAGATGTAAATGGAATTGTTCTCGAAAAAAGAACATGGAGAATAGGTAAAACGAATGAATCAAGAAAAAGTTTTTAGAATTTTGCTGGTGCACTTAAATATTATGATGACAGATATGGTACGACATTATATGACGAGTATAAAAATCATTCTGGTGAGTAGCAACTCGACAAAACTATTGATATAATTGTACAGTGATATAGGCAATTAAACTGAACTTAGATTTTTCAATTTCAAAGGAGGATAATAATGAGTATTAATATTATAAAATAGTTTTCTACGGCTAATACTACATATTCCCCTGGCAGATCAATTTAGTATATTGCTATTCATTACACAGCAGGTGTATCTAGTGCAACTGGAAATGCAAGAGCGAATGCTTCTTGGTTTGGTAATCCGGCAACGAAGGCATCTGCTGATTTTGTCGTTGATGACACAGAAATTGTGCAGGTTAATGGGGATATACGAAATAGATACTGTTGGGCAGTCGGTGGTAAAGAAGCTGGAAAGTACGGAGGTAGTCTTTATGGTATTGCGAAAAATGCAAATACGATTAGTATCGAGATTTGTAGCAACAACTCTGCTAAGAAGATTACTTATCCGAACGATCCGAGGTATACATTCACTGAGGCAGCGGTAAATAATGCGATTAAGCTAACAAAATATTTGATGTCAGAGTATAACATACCCGCGAAAAACGTAGTTCGCCATTACGATATTTCATCGAAACTCTGCCCAGGGGTCATAGGCTGGAATAAAGATTCTGGTGATGATAGTAAATGGAAAGAGTTTAAGGCTAAGATCGGGGATGCATACGTAAAACCCAAATATTACCGCGTCCGTAAGACATGGGCAGATTCCGCTTCTCAGATTGGTGCATATACTGTTCTTCAGAACGCGAAGGACAACTGCCCGCCCGGTTACGCTGTGTACGACGAATCCGGGAAAGAGCTTTATAGACCAACTATTCTTCCATCTTCAGGAAAATACCCGTCTGGGATTCCGGCGAGTAAGGAGGCTTACATCGAGACCGTAGGATCAATATGCCGTGAACTGTACAAGGAAACAAAGATCCTTCCTTCAGTTATTGCGGCGCAGTGCTGCTTAGAAACAGGCTTCGGACTCGGATCGGATAGTACGGAGCTGATGAAGGTCAATAATCTTCTCGGGATGAAAAAGGAATTGATCAACTCGACTTGGAAGCAATGGTCTGTCTGGAACGGCGAAAGTATTCAGAAACGAACACCGGAATATTACAATGGCAAGCTAACTTATATTGTTGATAGTTTCCGTAAGTATACAGACTACGAGAATTGCATCCGTGACTATGAGATGTTCCTTCTCCACGTCAGGAACGACAAAGGACTGAAATATGCGCGGATTGCCGGGATGACTGATCCTGCGCAGATCATCCATGCTATTCGAATCGGCCCTGGGACGAGTGAGCATCCGGATGGGTATTGCACGGATCCGGCTTACGAAGGTAAAATCCTGAACCTGATTAAGCAGTATAATCTGAATCGGTTTGATCCTGAGATTTCCTCTGTTCAGGAAAAGACTGTCACTTCCTCTTCTGCTACTTCTCAGGTTGAGAAAGCTGTACAGTGGGCACTGGATACCGCCGCTGATTCTAAGTGCGGTTATGATCAGTCGAATCGCTGGGGACCAAACTATGACTGTTCGAGCTTCGTGATAACCGCGTTTGAACAGGCTGGCGTAAAAGTAAAAACCGCCGGAGCAACATATACCGGTAACATGTATGATGTTTTCATCAAGTGTGGCTTTAAGGACGTGACTTCTTCGGTCAATCTTTCAAATGGTTCAGGGCTGATCCGTGGTGATGTTCTTCTGAACAAGGTCAAACATACGGCTTTGTATATCGGAAACGGACAAATCGTACACGCTTCTCGCAATGAGAACGGTGGAGCAACTGGTGGAAAATCTGGTGATCAAGATGGGAGAGAAATTACCACTCGTAACTACTATAACTCTCCGTGGGATTGTGTGTTGAGACTAGATGTGGTTGAACCTGCTCCTGCTCAATCAAAGACAACAAAATTCTACCGTGCCCAGGTTGGTGTCTTCACACAAGCAGTCGCTCGTGACTCTCTCATCACAGATATCAAAAATTCACTGGATTTCTCCTGCTTCTATGAATCAGTATCCGGTCGTTATTATGTTTACTGCGGTTCATTCCAGAAAAAGAAAACTGCGAAGCAACGAGTTAAGGATCTTCAAGCTGGTGGGTTCGAAGCTGTAATCAAGGAGGTGGCTGTATGAGTAAGCATCTAAATGAATAGTTTCTCGATGCGCTTAAATACATGAATGGGAAGGTTAAAGCAGACCACGCTGCCGGTAAACCTTGGAGATATACGAACTCGAAGAAACGCTATACAAGGTTCCATGAAGCCAGGGAAAAGAATCGCTACACAAACTGCGTAAGTGGTGTCCAAATGGGGCTTCTGATGATTGGACTGCCGGACGCAATTACTCACTGGTATGGTTCTGCTGGGAAGATTGCTTATACGACAGACGCTGGGCGAAAAGCTGTAAAGAAATACTTCGATATTATCAAGGTTAATGACACGGTGATCAATCTCTACACGAAAGGGAAGTTGTGTGATGGAGATATCCTGATCTACGCCAACATGAACCATACGAACGTTTATTATGGCAACCGAAAGTCATTCGACTCTGGTCATGCCTACTGCTCTTCTTCCGGCGAACTAGCACAATTTACAAAGTGGATAGGTGTTCTTTCCCATCAAAAACAAAAAGTAGCCGTGATCCTCCGTTTTAAAGACCGCGCACATTACCGTGTTTAGTGTGGGGCATTCACTACTGAAGAGGCATATAACGAAACCGTAGCCAAGCTGACTAAAGCTGGTTATAAGACGATTAAGGTTGAGGAGGATGGTTATCTCAAAATTCAAGTCGGATATTTCGCCGGGAAAACAAATGCAGTAACCTATGCGACAAATATCATCCAAAAAGGATTTCCCGCCTTTATCGTGGAGGTTGATGCTAATGAATAAACGAGAAGTATATCTGGACAATGCAGCAACTACGGCAATGTATCCAGAGGTAATCGAAGCCATGAGCCAGTGTCTCAAGGAAATGTACGGCAACCCTTCCGCCCTCTATGCTCTTGGGGATACTGCGAGACTTGCAGTTACGGAAGCCAGATCTAGGATCGCCGCTACACTTGGATGTCTGCCAGAAGAAATCTACTTTACATCTGGTGGATCTGAGTCGGATAACTGGGCGATCAAGGGAACCGCCGATTTCTATAGTAGTAAAGGTAAGCATATCGTTACCACCGCCATTGAGCATAAGGCTGTTCTGAAGTCTTGTAAATGGCTTGAGGATCATGGGTATGAGGTCACGTATATTCAACCAGATGAACGCGGATACATCAATCCATAGGATGTTGAGCGAGCAATTCGTAAAGATACGATCCTTGTGTCTGTAATGACAGCAAATAACGAGATTGGTACGATCCAGCCGATTGAGCTAATAGGGCGAATCTGCGAAAAACATGGTGTCTTATTCCATACCGATGCTGTTCAGGCATATGGGCATATCAAGCTGAATGTTAATGATCTCCACGTATCAATGCTATCTGCGTCTGGGCATAAATTCCACGGGCCAAAAGGGATAGGATTCCTGTACGTTAAAAACGGCACTACTCTTTCGCCGCTGATCCACGGAGGAGGTTAGGAGAACCACATGAGGGCTGGTACTGAAAATGTTCCAGGGATTGTAGGTATGGGACTTGCAGCGAAAATC
>ODAJ012171114.1_pt1 | contig 12617 bp, 12 predicted proteins | sample 1539241 | NCBI WGS metagenome assembly ODAJ01 (sample SAMN02144231, study PRJEB22623) | gut metagenome | biome: sheep rumen | host: Ovis aries | place: New Zealand | reverse complement strand
GAGAACCCGAGATACGAGCCGCTTGTCTATCTTAAGGAGGAACTCGAACAGATACGCATTCTCGGCCGGGCGGTATATTTTATGAGTGCGTTGTGATGGGGGTGGGAATAAAGTGAGTGATATAGCAGATATACTATCCATTGTGGGGTTTATTATTTCTCTTATTACCATGGTACAGGCTTTCAGGATAAGCACAAAACTAAAGAAGCAAAAATACGAAATCAGATTTAGGTCTCTTGGCCACATGCTGAATTCTAGCTTTAGAACTTTTTTGGACCAAATGATCAATAAAGAGATAAATCTAATTTTATTAACTGATATTAAGAACAAAGCCCAACTTCTTTTACACTTTGCCGAAAACTGTAACTGGGAAAAGGGAAAAAACAGCCACATAAATGAATTGCTAATTTGTGTCAATGAGTTCATCGAATTATTTAACGAGAAAAAAGATTACGAAGAAGTATATACTCAAACACTGTTGAAATTAACAGAAGTATGTTCTGATTTAAATGAGGAGGTACAAATGCTATGATTTATGAGCGTGTAGGTGCAAAACTTGATAAGTTGGTCGAAAAGACAAATAAATTCAATGTCAGGTGGAGACCTTTGGAAGAGTATATCAAGTATTATAGTGATAACAAGGATCTTAATGAGTACATCAGCTTAATGCTTTCCAACAAAGATAGGAAACTTGATTTGGAAAAGTCATATATTGCCACCAAAGGTTTCTCCTATTTCGTGGTTCTTTCATACTGCGGAGAGGCCGATCCGGAAATCGAGCTGATAGGGGTGATTCACAAAAACGCTAATATAATAAAGATACCTCAGTACTTTATAAAATATACGATCAATGACCTGATGAAGAGCATTGAGAATTACACGGAATACAAAAAAGGCGATTACAGCTGGGAGACGACAGATCTGTTTGAATTCTTAGAGACTTTTACTTCAGATAATCAAGAATCATAGAGTCCCAGTCTTCTTTTCTGGCCATACCGAGTTTTGTCATTCCCAACAGCTGAGACGAATACAGCCTTAGTTCATGATTAAGGGCGGATGAATCATCCTTACCAATAATCCTGATCAGAGAAGAGCCTTTCCTCATAAAGATGTCTGGCACCGGATTTAACCCACTGGCACACATTATTATATCAAAGCTAGAAAAAGAGCTTGTATATGTCACCATTCCGCCTACGGCGATCTCCGCAGACCATAGTAACTTATTATGTCGGGTCTCTTCTACAAGTCTTTCTAGAAATAATTTTGTCAATTCAGCTTTCATTTTCTTCACCTCATACCCATAATTATACCTGTTGTTTGTGAGAAAAATGTATATCCGTGCTTTTTACTCTTATCGTCCTAGGTATATGTTAAATTATATGTCACATATATTTTATCATATATATGTCTGAAAGTCAATCACGAATGACAAACTTGCCGACTCAGAATCTTATTGGAAGGAGGCACCGCCATGCCAATCTACCCAGTTAAGAAAACCGACAGATCCGGACGCGAGAGGAACGTCATCAAAAACGGCAGGCAGAAGTATCTCGTCCGGCTGAACTATTCCGACCAGTTCGGCAAGCCCAAGCAGCTCACCCGGGTGGCATACGGTGCCGAGGATGCCAAGCAGCTCGAACGTGAGCTTACAGCGGAGCTGAAAAAGCAGTCGCCCACCGCCCGGCTGACCCTGCGCAGGCTCTTCGATGAGTATATGCTCTCGAAGAAAAACGAGGTGCGGGCAACGTCCCTCGACAAGACCCGCAGGATCCTCGAGCGCTATGTGCTGGCAGCCCACGCAGAAGACTCGCTGACCCGGCTGAATGTGGCGGCGGCTCAGCACTGGAAGCAGGAGATCGAGGAGCTGGACATCGGCATCACCACCCGGCAGAACGTATTCGGGGAGTTCCGGGCGCTACTGAACTACGCCGTGAAAATGGAGTACATCCCCCGCAATCCTCTTACTGTCGCCGGCAACTTTAAGGCGCCGATCAGCGAAAAGAAAGAAATGCTCTTTTACACCCCGGAGGAGTGGCTGAAATACAAAAAGGCCGCCTTTGACATCTGCTCAGAATACGAGCGTCAGGGCGACCTGCTGAAATGGGGCTATTATGTTTTCTTCTGCATAGCGTTCTACACCGGGCTTCGCAAGGGCGAGATCGGGGCGCTGACCTGGGCGGACATTGACGGCGATATGCTCTCAGTCACGAAGTCGGTGGCGCAGAAGCTCAAAGGCGAGGACGTTATAACGCCGCCGAAGAACCGCAGCTCTATCCGCACCTTGCAGATACCGGAGCCGCTGAAAGATATCCTCGCGGAGCACAAGGAACGGTGCAGGAGCTTTGACAGCTTTGACGACAGCTATCTTATCTGCGGCGGCGTCAAAGCACTGAGAGATTCAAGCGTCCAAAAGATGAACGCCCGCATCGCCGCAACGGCGGGAGTAAAAGTGATACGCATACACGATTTCCGCCACAGCCACGCCTCTCTGCTTGCCAACGAAGGCATCAACATCCAGGAGATTGCCCGCCGTCTCGGGCACTCGGACATAAAAATGACCTGGAACACCTATTCGCACCTTTACCCCCGCGAGGAGGAACGTGCGATCAAAATTTTAGACAAAATCGTGTAAAAATCGTGTATAAAAAGAAAACCCCACGCAGATACGTGGGGTTTATTCATTTTGGTGGAGATGACGGGAATTGAACCCGTGTCCGAAAAGGCATCCCTGCGAATTTCTACGAGCGTAGCTTGTTATTCCGGCTTGCGCCGTTTCCCTCGCGGTGCTGCAAACAAGCAGGCGGCTCCGTCCGGTAGGCTGTTATTCATCGCCGGGTCACAGCCATCGCCCCGCGACGTTCACCACTGATCGACGCCTTTACCCGAGCCGTGGTGCTCTCAGGCAAGACGGGCGCTGCGCTTAGGCAGCAGCCAGTTCAAAATTATTTTTGTCGTTTAATTTTAAAACGTGCGCCTTTTTAAGAGATTTGCGCTTCTCTGCTCGCTTATCACACTTCAACCTCCCCGTCGAAACCTTTACATCCCCTTATCCGACGCCGGAGGCGCTTGATCTCATTGTACTGCGGTGTCTGCACTGCCGAAGCTGCCGGAACGACAGCTCGGGATATCCGGTTTTCAGCCGTTGTTTATCTTCGACTTAATCGCTCTGTCGATATCTCTTACGGCTGCTTTCTTAGCCATGTCCTCACGTTTGTCATAGAGCTTCTTGCCCTTGCAGAGCCCGAGCGCAAGCTTTACACGGCTGCCCTTGAAATAAAGAGACAGAGGGATAAGAGTCAGCCCCTCCTGCTTGACCTTGCCCAGGAGACGGTCGATCTCACGCTTATGCAGCAGCAGCCTGCGGACTCTCATAGGGTCGCGGTTAAAGATATTGCCCTGCTCGTATGGGGAGATATGCATACCTTTGACCCACATCTCGCCGTCATCTACAGAGCACCAGCTATCCTTCAGATTGACCCCGCCGCTGCGGATAGATTTGACCTCAGTGCCGACAAGCTCTATGCCGCACTCGATCTGTTCGAGGACAAAATAATCATGCCTTGCTTTGCGGTTATCGGCTATCTGCTTTGTACCGCTCTTATTTATCGCCATGTCAGCACCTCCTTAGGCTTAGTTTTTTATTATACCTCTCTCAGCGCCTTCTGTCAATAAGATGTGCTTATAGTTCACAGATTATTTACATTGTCACATCTCATTCCCGAAGCATAGTATACAATGCGCAGCGAAGATATCACAGCGGCAGGGCTGCTATGCCGCAAAGGAGGGGCTTGAATGGAGATACATACTGTAGATGGAGGGGCAAAGGTCGAACTGACAATTAAAGATATGCGGGAGGCCGGGCTGAGCTTCGAGAGCTTCCGCCGGGGCGATGAGGCGACCGAGAGGTTCCTTTCCTCGCTGTTTATGGTGCTCCGGTCAGAGGGCGCTCTTCCTGCGGAGTCTCTGCGGCTGGATGTTGAGGTCAGTGAAACGCCGGAGGGTATGGAGCTGCGGGTTCGTGCGGGTGAACGGCGCTCCGGGGCGAGGGTGATATATTTCAACGAGCCCGGAGAATATGAAGAAGCCCTTTCAAGAATGAAGCGCCTCTGTGAAGAGACGGAGCTCTGGAAACACGCAGGGCGCTATGCACTTATCGGCAGCTCCGAATGCTCCCCCGGCAGCGCCGAGGAAAGGCTCAGGGCGGCAGTCATCAGGGAGCACGGAGAATTACTTGCCCGGGATCTATAAGCGGCTAGATCTTCTGGATCTTGGCATATTTAGCCATAACGCGCTTTGTGCCCTTTGTATCGAAAGCGATCTCCAGCATAGCATCGTTGGCCATTTGTGTTATACTGAGGACAGTACCCTCACCGAAGATCTTATGTTTTATCCTCTCCCCTGCCGCAAAGCTCAGATCCCCGGAGGAATTCTCTCTCTGCTCGCGCTTTTTCTGCGCAAGCTGCTGCTGCAGGGTCATGCTCTTGACGGATTCTATACCCTTTCCAGCCTGCTGGGGGACATAGCCTTCCAGCTTGCTGTCTACCCGTTTATCTATGTACTCCCGCGGGAGCTCCTTGATAAAGCGGGATGTACGGTTATGCTGGTAGCTGCCGTAGATCAGCCTGGACTCGGCGTGGATAAGATAGAGCTCTCTCTTGGCGCGGGTGATGGCGACATAGGCGAGACGACGCTCCTCCTCGACCTCAGACTCGCTTTCTGCCGAACGGGAGGAGGGGAAGAGATTTTCCTCCATTCCCGCGACAAACACACACGGAAATTCAAGGCCCTTGGCTGAATGTATAGTCATCATAGCGACAAAATCGTCGTTCTCGTTATAGCGGTCGATATCGGTGTAAAGGGCGATCTCCTCAAGATATCCGGAGAGGGTAGGCTCCTCGGTGTTCTCTTCGTATTCCGCCATAGAGGATTTCAGCTCGGCAATATTCTCCAGCCTGCCTTCGCCCTCGTCGCCCTCGGCTTCCAGCATCTCTCTGTATCCGGTCTTGTCCAACACTTCATCCAGCAGCTCTGCCAGAGAAAGTGTCTCGGCTATATCCGCAAAATAGCGGAACAGCTCTGCCAGAGCCCTGAGCTTCGGAGCTCTTCTTGCGATAGGCGCCAGCTCCTCGGATTCCATCATTACCTGTATCGGAGAGACAGCCAGGTCGGAGGCGATCTGCTCTATAGTGCTGACAGTAGCGTCACCGATGCCTCGCTTGGGCTCATTGATTATACGGGCGAGCCTCAGCATATCGTTCTCGTTATTGATGACCTGCAAATAAGCAAGGACATCTCTGATCTCCTTGCGGTCGTAGAATTTGAGGCCTCCGTATATGCGGTAAGGCACACCGCTTCGGCTCATGGCAAGCTCTATCTCGCGGGACTGGGCGTTGGTGCGGTACAGGACAGCGTGGTCGTTATACTTCTTCCCTTTTCCGACATTTTCGAGGACGGTATCGGCTATGAATTTCGCCTCGCTCTTTTCGTCGGCGGCCTTATAGACGACTACCTTTTCCCCGTCTCCGGCATCAGTCCAGAGGTTCTTGCCCTTACGCTCAAGGTTGTTCATTATGAGCTTATTGGCGCAGGTAAGGATATTCTGAGTTGAGCGGTAATTCTGCTCAAGACGGATAACGTCTGTCTCAGGCTCGCAGTCGAAGGTCTTTTCAAACGAAAGTATGTTTTCTATAGTCGCTCCCCTGAAGCGGTAGATGCTCTGGTCATCGTCTCCGACGACACAGAGGTTTCCGAATTTTTTTGCAAGCTGAGAGACCAGCATGAACTGCACCATATTGGTATCCTGATACTCATCCACCATTATATACTTATAGAGATTCTGATAATGGTCGAGGACATCCGGGAACTTTTCAAAGAGCTTGACAGTATTGAACAGCAGGTCGTCAAAATCCATAGCGTTGGATTCGGCAAGACGTTTCTGATACTCGGCATAGATCTGCGCCACAGTCTGCTCCTGGTAATCTCCTGCCTGCGCCAGAGACTCTGCCGGCGTGGCCAGCATATCCTTCTGATGCGAGATACGGGAGAGGACGAGCTTTGGGGTAAAGATCTTTTCATTGATATCAAGATCCTTGAGGACTGCCTTGCAGACTCTCTGCGAATCGTCGGTATCGTAGATAGTAAAAGTGTTGGAGAACCCGATATTACTGCACTCTCTTCTGAGGATGCGTGCGCAGAGGGAATGGAAGGTGCAGGCTGTTATGCCCTCTCCCTCACTGTCCAGCATTCTCTCCAGCCTGTCCTTCAGCTCGCCTGCGGCCTTATTGGTAAAAGTTATGGCGAGGATGTTCCAGGGCCTGACAGTATCCTCTGCGACGATATCCGCCAGATGTCTGCCGTCGTCGCTCCTGCCTGCGGCGAAGTCGTTAAGGAAAGCAATATCGTCATCCGACAGGGATGCGGGCACATTTTCGGAAGAATAGGCGCTCCCGAAGCGGATCATATTGGCGATCCTGTTTATAAGCACAGTAGTTTTCCCGCTTCCGGCACCGGCGAGGATGAGCAGAGGCCCTTTTGTCTTGAAGACTGCCTTCCTCTGGGGCTCGTTCAGATGCGAGAAATACTTTTCAAGCGCAAGTTTTTTGAGTTTGGTATAATCATTAAGCATAGCTGCCCTCCGTAACTTTTATCGATCAAAAACAGATCATCTGCACGAAACGACCGGCAGCAGATAGCTGCTCTTTATTTATCGATGATCACTGTTAATATTATACCATACTTTAGCCCGTTTGAAAAGACCCAGACATACTGCATTTTGCATAATGCTTTTAAGAGTTGTTTGTGCAAAAGTTCAAAAATATGTGATCGCAGGAAAAAAGGGTTCACAATATAGGCGAATTATGTTATAATATACGATGTATAGATACTCTTGGGAGAGGGTGACACAATATGAGCGGACGAGCCGTAGTAAGACATTACAAATACAAGAACATCGCACTGGCTATGGCAGCCATGCTCCTCATCGTTCTGGCGATAGGCAGCTCCTGCCGCTCTGAAAAGGATGATGAGCCGGATAAGAAGCCTGCCGTCACCACTACTGTCACCAAAACAGAACCTCCCCAGGAGCAGCCGACTATCGTCCCCTTCAAGGCCGAAGGGCTGGAAAAGAATTTCCATTACCTCAATGTCCGCAACACTGAGAGCCTGCACCGGGGAGACCTTCTCCTGCTGAACTCCGCCTTTAAATACGAGGGCGAGCCCCAGGACATGGAGAGCAATTTCAAGTACCTCTACAACAGCGCAGGGCAGCGTGTCGCCTCCGCTTCCGCGACGGTGAATACCGGGACTAAGCGCACTCTCACAGCCTTCAACGAAATGGTCTCCGATTTCTATAAAAAGACCGGCAAAGCAACGATAATGCTTACCGACATCTACCTCAAGGACGGCGGAGAGGATAAGGGCTGCTACGAGCACGAGAGCGGTCTTGCCTTCGATGTAAGGCTTTACTACGAATCCGAGGGGACCTTCCCTGAATTCACAGGGACAGGCGAATACGTCTGGTTCGGGCAGAATTGCCAGAAATACGGTCTGATAGTCAGATATCCGCCGGAGAAGGAAGCATTAACAGGTGTCTCCCCCAAGGCTGACCATTTCAGATTTGTTGGCAAGCCCCATGCGGAGATAATGAATGAAAACGAATGGTGTCTCGAAGAATTCCTGGATGAGATCAAGAAATACACCATCAAGGAGCCTTTCTCCTACGAAGACCAGGACGGGAGCTGCTGGGCGCTCTACTATGTCCCGAAGAGCAGCGATAAGACTACCAACATCCCCCTGCCCCTGGACAGCCTCAACAATGAATACTACTACACCCTCTCGGGCGACAACAAGGACGGATATATCGTTACCGTCAATATCCCGACGGAATAAACCAGCGAACAACTGAAATACAAGGGCAGCAGGCGCCTGAAAACAGTAAAGGAGAGAAAGATCATGCCTTTTGAAAGTTTTGAATTAGATGTTAACTATGCAGCCGCAGGGCTTGATCCAGAGGGCTGCCGCGCTACTCTGGATTGCTATACCAATCTGCATAACGAAGAGATGGGCGTCCGCAGGAGACGAGCCATACTCATCTGCCCCGGCGGCGGCTACGACTGGTGTTCCGAAAGAGAAGCGGAGCCTATCGCTTTCAGATTTCTCGGGCATAATTTCAACTGCTTTGTGCTGAGATATTCCTGCGTTAAGAAGCGCTTTCCGACAGCAGCTCTTGAAGCCGCAGCAGCTATGAAGTTCATCCGCGGGAATGCCGAAAAATTCGATATAGACCCGGATAAGATCATCGTCGCAGGATTTTCCGCCGGAGGGCACCTTGCGGGGACTCTCTCGAATTTCTGGAACAGCGAGACCCTTACCGCTCCCCTCGGCTGCACCCCCGAGGATATAAAGCCCAACGGCTCCATGCTCTGTTACCCTGTCCTTACTTCCGACAAGACCTACACTCATGAGGGGACGATAGTAAACGTGCTGGGCGGCGAGGATAACGACCCTGAGCTCAGAGCGCTTATGTCTCTGGAGGACAGAGTCGGAGAGCAGACTCCCCCGACCTTTATCTGGCACTGTGCCGACGACGGCTGTGTGCCCGTTGAGAACACTCTCTTCTATATGCGCAGGCTTTCGGAAAATCATATCCCCTTTGAATGCCATATCTACCCCACAGGAGGGCACGGTCTCTCTACCTGCGACATCACCGCAATGACCTGGGAGGGGCAGCTCAATCCCGTTGCTGCCGGCTGGATGCCTTTGGCCATAGACTGGGCGCTGAGGCTCTGAGAAAAGGGTGAACACTGTGAAAGAAGCACTGATCGTTATCGATATGCAGAACGATTACCTCTGGGATAAGCGTAAGGAAAGATTCTCATATGACACCGATAAGCTGGTAGCAGATGTCAACAGCGTCATACACCGCTACAAAGACAATGGCTGCGATGTCATCTACATCAGGCATATCATACAGAACTTTCCTACCAACCGCCTGCTTTTCGGCTACTCCATCGCAGGCACAGCCGGTGCCGAGCTCTATAAGGGGCTGGATATAGTCTCTGAGCTCTGCTTCGACAAGCTGTTCGGAGACGCTCTGACCAATAAAGAGCTGCTGGCTCTCGTCAAAAAGAAAGGCTACCGGGAGCTGCATCTCTGCGGGCTGGACGAATACGGCTGCGTTACCTCCACAGCGCTGGGGGCGCATAAACGCGGCATTCCCGTCAGGATCGTCCGCAGCGGGACGGCTACGGTTTTCCCCGAGAAAAAGGCCGCCAAAAAGAAACAGGCTCTCGAAAAAGCCGGGATCGGCTATATCTGATCCGGCAGCTCTGCAAAGGCGTTTATGCGCCATTTCCGGCCTTTAAGGAGGAGCACTGCGGGCGTATACTTTGCCTGCGAAAGAACGAAGACATATCTCCCCTCTTTCTGATTACAGCAATTTAAATCAAAACCGTATATCCTTACCGCCGGGTAAGGATATACGGTTTTCGCATTCATGAGCTTCCGTTCAGCGGCTTTCTGCGGCTTTACGCCGGTCTTTTGCAGGCTTTGTCAATGATTCCAGAGCAAAGACAGCCGCCGCCATAGTGACGCTGAGAGTTCTGTAAGTCTCAAAATAGTAGCGGTATCCCTCTCCGGAGAAGAGAGAGAGCCTTATCAGAGGCAGGAGAGCGATAAGCAGCAGCGCCGACAGGTATTTCCAGTCCGGTCTGCCCTTGCGGTAAACATAGCCCTGATAGGCTGCAATAACGAAAGCGACTATCGCCGCAACAGTCCCGCCCTTGCCCCAGCCAAAGGGGAAAAGGCAGCCGAGATTCCTTTTAAGGCTCTCCCCTATCCTCCCGGGGACAGACATATTCAGACCGATATTCTCCTTGACAAGAGTTTTAAGATCTTCCAGGACATAGGGAATGGTATTATCTCCGAGGATGATCGCAGCCAGCAGCCATTTCAGCGCCAGCATTCCGAAAAAGCCCGCTGCCCAGGCTCCGCAGAGGCAAAGGGCAGTTCTCAGTTCCGAGGGAGTCTCCTCTGCGTTCCTTGCGGCTCTCAGCGCCGTCAGAAGAGGGAGGAGCAGGCAAAGCAGCTCGGCGCGATGCTCGGTGAAAAAGGCGGTCAGCATACCCGAAAGGAGGAAAAGCGGAGTTAAGCCCGCGAAGCTGCCCTTTCCAGTCAGTATAAGGACGGCAGCAGAACCTCCCAGCGCCAGCGCACAAGGCCAGAACTGTGCCAGAGAAAAGGGTGCTGAGAAGTAGAAGCCTGTTATAGCGGCGAAAAGCAGGCCTCCGGCGCCGACAAAGTCCCTTCGGCGGATAAATATGACAAGGAGCCAGGCTCCAAGACCTACCAGGATCACTGCGCAGAGGATATATACCCCCTGTATCGGCATTACGGTCAGGAGAAGCCGCAGCAGTGCCGAGGAACCGTGCCATAAGGTCAGATACTGGCCGCTGTAAGGCTGATCGTTCTCAATGGCATTATGCACCAGCCTGACTTCCGGGCTTTTGAGGTTTTTGTCTATAGGAGAGAGCATAGCTGTAGTCAGAGGGTCGGAAGGCTCCTGATGCCAGGCGACGGACAGCACCATAAGATCGGTGGTCAGGCTGTATTTCGTCCCGTCCGCGCCCTCGATAAGGCTGTGCGTACCCCAGTTTTCCGAGAGACGGTCGGCAGAAGAGAGAGCATTCTCCCTGATAGCGGACTTCGGTATCAATGCTGTCAGGACAGTGATGCCGAACATCACCGCTGCTGTTACGGCAAAGATGACAAGATATCTTATCAATTTCTTTGTTGAGGGCTTTTCCATAGTTTCTTTCACGCTGTTCACACCGCCTTTTACCGGCCTCCCCTCGCTGATGAAATGCTCGGGAGGAAACGGAAAACAGATCTCCCCCGCAGCGGGCGGGAAAGACCGTTTTGCGTTTTATTATTTGCCGCTGCCTTCGTGATACACAGGCTTACGGCTCAGATCTGCTTCTTGTTGAATATAGGTATGCTCAGGACAGGCATGATGACTATCATCGCAGCCATTATCGCAAAAGCAGGCATATAGGAAAAATCCTGGCCGTGGATTATTTTTGCCGCCCCGGCGAAATGGGTCGGGAGGTATTTATCGATCCCCTTGAAGATACCGACGATAAGGTCGCTGAAAAGGGAAACGGCAGCCAGCGAACAGATAACTCCCACCGTTGATCTCAGAACTGTCGAGAAGAAGATCAGCAAAGCGATATACCAGATACCGTAGATCCAGTAGAGAGTTACAGCCATAAAGGGCTCGTTTGCCGCTGTGATATCCCACATAGCGGATGTGATACCGTAGAATACTCCATAGGATATCCAGTAGCAGACAGTCCAGACGAAGCAGAGGGTAAGCGCCTTGGCGAAAACGACTTTCCTTCGCTCCATACCTCTGGTCAGCGCCAGGAGGAGCGTCCCCGAGGAATATTCCTTGGTAAATATATTGGCCTGCATTATGAAAAACACTATCATAGCCGTAGATACGTTCCCGAAGAACTGGTCGAAGGAATCGACAGCGGTAACGTTTCTGTTGACTTCGATCTTATAGCCTATATCCTGCTGGGAAGCAAATTCCATCAGCTTTGGCAGGAACTTGGCTGTAACAGGGCTCAGCACTGCAAAGGCCACGAAGACCGCAAGAAGGATAAATATCTTCCCGGAGCGCCTCTGGGCGAGAAATTCCTTTCCGATAAATGCACGAAGCTGTCTCATTGCTTGACCACCTCCATAAAGAGGGATTCAAGCGTCGGCTCGACTCTCTCAAATTTCAGGACAGGTATCTTTTTCTCGGCAATAAAGCTCATGACCTCATAGGGAGAGCGATCAGTCTCCCGGAAGGTGAGGGCTCCCCTGCCGTTACCTTTCAGCATCGGGAAGGCCTTGACAAGAGCTATGGCGGCCTCTGTGCTCTCAGGCTCGACGATGTATTCGTCGGTGCGGTAGGATTGCTTGATATCCGCCAGCTTGCCGCAGAGGGATATCACACCGTCTCTGAGCAGGGCGACATCGGTACATACCCGCTCAACATCAGAAAGGATATGTGTCGAAAAGACAACTGTTGTCTCCTCGGCTGCTCGGATGAGGATATCCAGTATCTCCTTTCTCCCGACAGGGTCGAGAGCGGAAGTCGGCTCATCGCAGATAAGAAGCTTTGGCTTGCCGAGGAGCGCCTGTGCAATACCAAGGCGCTGGCGCATACCTCTCGAATAGCCCTTGATGCGGTGCTTCTCTGAAGCGAGGCCGACAGCCTCCAGCAGCTCTGCGCTGCGCTTCATGATCTCCTGCTTATCCATCCCGGAGATATCCCCGCAAAAGGCGAGATATTCCTGCGCGGTCATAAACGGATAGAATTCCGGGACATCCGGCAGATAGCCGATCAGCTTGTTTGTAGCTGTCTGGCCGTATGCCACCTTCTCCCCGCCGACGAAGATCTCGCCCTCATCGGGCTTCAGAAAGCCAAGCACAGCCTTCATGGTAGTTGTCTTACCGGCACCGTTTTTGCCGATAAATCCGAAAATGCTTTTTTCCGGGACGTTAAGGTCCAGTCCTTTAAGGACTTCCTTATCGCCGAATCTCTTTTTGAGACCTTTGATCTCAAGCAT
>ODAJ012189128.1_pt1 | contig 12619 bp, 12 predicted proteins | sample 1539241 | NCBI WGS metagenome assembly ODAJ01 (sample SAMN02144231, study PRJEB22623) | gut metagenome | biome: sheep rumen | host: Ovis aries | place: New Zealand | reverse complement strand
CCGGCATGCTCATCATCCCCGAGGGCAAGACGCTCACCATTCCCCAGGGCAGCGAGCTCTTTGCCCGCGGCGCGGGAGAAAAAGGCGAGGCCATTGTCAAGATTGCGGGACTGCTGATCAATAACGGCGTGTTCACCCTTCAGTATACCCGCGCCGGCCTGGCCGATGCGGAGCTGATCGACGGCGGCATCTATGCCGGCAGAGGCACGGTAAAACGCGGCGGCGAACCCTACGCGATCCTGAATGATCCGCAGAATGCGGAGATCATCCTCCCCGTCGGCCTTGAGACGCTTGAATCCGAGGCCCTGGCGGACGGCGATTTCTTCTCAGTCTATATCCCGGCCGGGACAGCGTCGATCGCCACCGACGCCTTTGGGGGCAAAGAAGCGCTGATCGTCTACGGCGTACCCGGGAGCGAGGCGGAAAGCTTCGCGCACAGCAAGTCGTTCCTCTTTGCACCCGTTGCGTAACACATATAATAAAAACCGGCACGGAAAGGATTTGCCTTTCCGTGCCGGTTTCTGCTTATCTGTCAGTCTGCGAACAGTGCCGTGGAGTAATAACGGTCGCCGCTGTCGGGGAGCAGGGCCACAATGGTCTTGCCGTGGTTTGCCGTCAGCTTTGCAAGCTGTTCGAGCACATAGTCCAGATATTCCTTCGATGAGGCCATCAGTGTCCCTCCCCTGTTATAGCGTTATGATCCGTCCTCAAAGCGGCGGCGTCATTTGTGATTACTGATGGGCCATACCGGCGGGAAAGCGAATCCGGCGTGCGCAGGCACTTGTGTCACAAATGCGTATTTGGTAAAATGTCATACAAGAAAGCACGAAAGGGAGTGCGGCAGCATGCAGTACGAAAAAACGATCACGCTCAAAGACGGCAGGCCCTGCGTCCTTCGCAGCGGCACCGAGCAGGACGGGCAGGCCCTTCTGGAGCTCTTTGTCCTGACCCACACGCAGACCGACTATCTGGTCGATTACCCGGACGAGATCACCATGACGGCGGAGCAGGAGACGCAGTTTCTGAAGGCCAAGGCCGAGAGCGACAACGAAGTCGAGATCCTTGCCGTGGTGGACGGCAGGGTCGTCGGTTCCTCGGGAATCTGGTGCGTGCGGGACAGGGTGAAGCTCCGGCACCGGGCCTGGTTCGGCGTGAGCGTCGAGAAGGCCTTCTGGGGTCTCGGCATCGGACGGGAACTGACGCAGGCCGCCATCGATTGCGCCAAAGCGGCAGGCTATCGGCAGCTTGAGCTGGAAGTGCTGGCAGACAATGAAAAGGCCCTCTCCCTCTACAAAAGCGCGGGCTTCACGGAATACGGCCGAAATCCCCTGGGTATCCGCTTACGCGGCAGCGGGTACCATGCGCTGGTGCTCATGCGGCTGGATCTTGACGGGACTTATGCGGCTTCGGCCTGTTCATAAAGCGCCGGTCTCGGGAAATTCTCGGGATCATGCAAAAACTGCCATGCCAGCTCTTCATCCCCGATCAATTGCAGCATGTTGTACATCTGCCATCCACGCAGATAGTCATCCGTATACTCCTTATCCGGAGCGGGAGAGGCGCAATTGGAAATGACCCGTATTTTATCTGTCTCCATGAGCGAAACGGTCTCAAACAGCAGTGAGCCTCTCGCAACGTGATAATCGCTGCTGACGATGGCAAGAGCGGCAATCTGCGGGTATTCCCTGTGAAGGATGTCCAGTGTCTTCTGTGCATTCTCTATCGTAGACAGGGATTGATCTTCCAGGATCAGCCTGTTCTCTTCCAGCCCGTGTTTTATGAGCCAGGCTCCCATCTGTCCCGCTTCTGTTACATTCCGGTTTTCTTTTGCCGTCCCTCCGCCGGTGCAGACAACGCAGGCCTTCGGGTACTGCTTTGCACAGGCAAGGCCGACTTGCAGCCGCGCGATCAGTTCCTCCCGCATGCTGCCGTCCGCATTCAGCGCCCCGCCCAGGATAACGAGGGCAAAGCTGTCATCCTCCGGTAGTCCTTCGGGAAGCTTCTCCCGATTGATCATGAGGTCCGTATTGACATAGCTCCAGTAATCCATGATGTCTTCCCAGAGCTCTCCCTGACGGATGTCGGTCTCTCTCAAAGCCCCGAGAAGATCCTGTATTTCTCTCTCTGCCGCCTCACCATAACATCCGTAGTACAGGATCAGGTCTTCGATCATCTGCATTTCTTCCGTCTGTTCCCGGCTGTCTTCCGCCCAGGCGGGAACACTTGACAGGAAAAACAGGACTGCTGTCAGCATACAGAATACTCGCTTCATCTTTTTCTTCTCCTCGTCTGAACAATATAAGCATATTCCCGCCGCGGCGCAGCAGCACTGTACGGCATTTTACCGACAGTCATTCATACAGCGTGATGCGCTGGCCGGTCCGGGCGTATTCCGCCCTTTTGTGTGTCAGCAGCGTTTCCCGCCGGGTGAGAATGCGGTCAAAGCTCTGCGGATCGTGGTGGATCAGCAGCAGGCGCTTTGCCCCGCTGCGCTCCATGAGCCTGATCCCCTGCCCGGCGCTCGCGTGGCCGAAGCCCTGCTTTGCCGGAAGCTCGGCATCGGTATACTGCGCGTCAAAGAGCAGCAGGTCGGCACCCGCGGCAAAGCTTGCAAGCCGCGCAAAGGAGCGCTCCTCATACTCATAGTCCGTGACGTAGACGATGCTCTTCTCCCGATAGCGCAGGCGGAAAACCATACAGCCGCCGGGATGGTTGCCGGGAATGGCTTCGATGCGCAGGCCGCCCAGCGTAAGTTCATCGGGCAGGGCTAACAGCTCGGGGCGGCTGGCATAATCTGTCAGTCGTACCGGCCAGAAGGGCGGGGCATACACACGCCCGAGGCTCTCCTCCGCCTCCCGCTGCGTCCGGCAGAACGGCACGTATATCTTTACCCGCTGCTGCCGGTTGTGCAGAGCCGGAAACATGCCCAGCCCCACAATATGGTCCAGATGCAGATGGGTCAGCAGGACAGCCGGGGGGTTCGGGAAGCTTGACGGCGCGGCGGAAATGCCGGTGCCCGCGTCAAGGAAGACCGTCTCCTCCCCCGCCCTGACCATGTAGCAGGAGCTGTCGCCGCCGTAGCGTGAGCACTGTTCGCCGCAAAAGGCCATGGAGCCGCGCGAGCCCAGCACGCTCAGCGAAAATTCGGAAGATATCATGCTCTCACCTTTCGTTCGGCCGCGCTTAAAACTGATCCGGCGAGAAGGGATAGAACATGCTGCTGCCGGCGTACTTGTTGACCAGATTCATGGTGTCGTTATAGGAATCCAGCAGCTTCTTCACCTCGCGCCTGAGCGACGGGCTGCGCTTATCCGGCTGTGTGGCAAGCATGCTGTTCAGGATGCGGCAGGCAGCCTCGTAATCCTTCGTCTGATTGCGCACACGGGTACTGAGCTGGCGCATGATCGCAAGAAGACGTTCGGGCTTGTCGTCAAAATAGGAGACAAACTCTTTTTCGCTGATCTCTTCAAGAACCGTGCCGTCCTCCAGCGCCACGGCGGTGGCGCTGCGGGGGGCCAGGTCGATCAGGCCCATCTCGCCGAGGGTGTGCCCCGCCTTCAAAACCGCAAGGCGGTTCTCGTTCTCCGTGCCGTAGGCGACATAGATGCCGACGCTGCCGGCGAGGATGTCATACATGCTGTCGGCAAAATCGTTCTGTCTGAAAATGATCTCATCCCGGTTGAAGGTTTTCATTTCGCGTCCTCCTTTGCGGAAAGCTCCGCGATCCGGCGGCAGACCTCCGCGTAGTCCCGGCTGGTCTTGCGCAGATTTCCGCTCAGCTGCTGCATGATGCGCAGCACCTGCCTGGGATGATCGCGGAAATAGCCGAGAAAGCTCTCCTCTGTGACTGCCTCCAGGCAGGTATTGTCCTCCAGGGCGACAGCCGCCGCGCTGCGGGGCGCATGCTCCAGAAGCCCCATCTCCCCGAAATACTGATCCTGGTTGTATTCCGCGAGTTTCTTTTCCTCTGCGGTCCCGTAGCCGGAATAGACGCCGACCCTGCCGCTGTAAACCGCATACATACAGTCGGCCATATCTCCCTCGCGGAAGATCAGCGCTCCCTTATGATACATTTTTCTGTCCATTGTCATTTCTCCTTGTTGCCGCCCTGGAATCAGGCAGATGTCTTATGCCTGACAGTATATCACCGCCCGGCGTTCCCTGTCAAAGAATATGGTGCTCCGGTTTTGTGCCGGTCAGCAGAAGACTGATCTCGTCCTCGCTGAGTCCCATGCCGATCACCAGCAGAGCCGGGCGGCCCTCCCGGGCGGGCTCGGTGTGGAAGCTGTCGGGCGTGGCGTTGAACTGGAAAAAGCGCCCGCCCTCCTGCGCAATGCCCTTGACGCGCAGAATGCGGCCGAAGCGCCCATCCGCAAAAAGCCGCCGGGTCTTCTCCCGCAGCTCCTCCTGCGAAAGCGAGAGCCCCAGAAAGGGCAGGGACTGGAAGCCGCCGTCGCTGCCCGCGATGGTTTTGACATAGTCCGCCGCCACGTGGCCGCAGTCGGCAAGGGCTTTGAAATCCGCGTCGGTGAGCGCGGCCCAGTCTTTGGCAAGCACCCGGCTCCGCAGGTTTTCCGTGCAGTGTATCCCGGCCGCCGCCCGCTCCAGGTGGGCAAGGCAGCCCTCGATCTCCTCCGGCGCCGCCATCTGGCAGCGGCTGAGCACAACAGCCCCCGCCCCGCAGGCCTGGGAGGCAAGAAAGAAGTCCTCCTCCGGGCTCAGGTTCTGTTCGAGCTTTGCGTCCACAATGGCGATCACGCTGCCGGGCTCATATTTTGCGTCCAGCGGCGGCTCGTTCAGGGTGTCGTAAAACTCGTCCATGTCGAACACGCCCGACGGCTCGATGATGACCCGGTCATAGCCGCCCATGCTCATGGCGATGAGCCTTGTGCGGAAGCGGCGGCGGTGGCAGTCCGCACCGCAGCCCCCGGCCAGGGTCTCCAGCTCACAGCGCTCCGAGCGCAGCGAGCCCAGCAGCGGCAGGTCCACGTTCAGCGCCCCGTGGTCATAGACCAGGATGCCGAGCTTTTCACCCCGGCGCAGCAGATAGTCCGCGTAGCGCAGGAGGAAGGTGGTCTTCCCCGCGCCCAGAAAACCGGTGATCAGATCCAGTCGAATCATGTCGGGCATCTCCCCTTTTCATACAGTCTTTGAGTGGGATTCTATCATAAATCGCCCGCCTTGTACAGGGGATCAGCCCACCGAAAAAACAGACCCGCACCACAGAAACGGTGCGGGTCTGTCGCATTTTGTTATCAGCCGGCGAGGGATGTCTGGAGCGCGTCCAGCTCGGCCTGGATATCCGCGCCGTTGTATGCCGCCTGCATGGCGGCGGTGACGCCCTGGCTGACCTGCTCCCAGCCGGGCTTGTCGGCGGGATAGAGCTTGCAGTCGTTGAGCACGCCGGCCCAGGCGGCAAAATCGGCTCTGCCCTGGGCCATCAGATCGGCCGCGGACTTGACAGCTGGCAGGTAGCCTTCCGCGCTGACCCAGCTGGCATAGATCTGGGGTGCGTAGAAGTGTGAGAAGAACATGCCGATGGCCTCATTGCGCTTTTCCTGATCTGGGGCGTCGGGATCACGGAAGGCCATCAGCCGGTCCATCGCGCCGATGGAGACGCTGGTCTCACCGGTCCTGGAGGGGAAGCCGACGCTGCGGAGGTTGATCCTTTTGCCCTGGCTCATCAGGTACATGGGCATCTGGCTGGTGGCGACCACCATGGCGAGCTTTCCGTCTCCGAAGAGATCCACCAGCTCATGGGCGGTGACGTTCATGGGATCGGGGTTGGTATAACCCTTCTGCACGAGGCTGAGGGCAAAGTTGACCGCCTCGGCATTGGCCGGCGTATTGAGGGCCCAGTTATTATTCCCGTCGACAAAACCGCCGCCGTTGCCCCAGGCGAAGCAGGCAAAAGTCGATGCCGACTGCATGCTGTCGCTGCTCAGATCCACGCCCAGGGGATAGACCTCCCCGCCATAGCGGTTGTAGATCGCCTCTGCGGCGCTCTCAAGCTCCGCCCAGGTGGTGGGCGCGGCAACCCCAGCCTCGGCCAGGATGTCCGCATTGTAGAACAGCGCGGTCGCCGAGACGAGATCGGGTACAGCCCAGACGTTGTCGTCCATGAAGGACTGATCCACGAACTGGGGGAAGAAGTCTTCAAACAGCTCCGACTGGCAGCAATCGGTGATCGGCATCAGAAGTCCCTGCTGCTCAAACACCGTGAACACATCCATATTCAGGATGTCGGGCGCATTGCCGGCGGCAATGCGGCTCTGCACCTCCTGGTACACCCGGTCCCAGGGGATGACCTCCAGATTCAGCCTGACATTGGGATACTGCGCTTCAAAGTTTTCCGTGAAGCTTTTGCCGTTTCTGCCGGGAGCCAGAAAGCTGTTTCTGGTATTGGCACTGTTTTCGCAGATGATCACGTCCAGTGTGATGGGCTCTTCGGCAAAGGCTGTCCCGACAGGCAGCAGTGCGAGCAGCATCATAAGGGCAAGTAGAAGTGCAAGCGTCTTTTTCATGTTCCATCTCTCCTTGGAAGCGTTAGAAATGACCGGGGTGATGTCTTTATTGTACTTTCAGCGGATGCGTTTGTCAACGGCGTAAATCAGCTTCTGCCGGAGTCCGGCACAGGCTTTCTGTATGCCGGCAGGCTGCCCGGACCCCGCCGCCTCACATCAGGTTGCGCAGAAGTCCCTCCAGGTCCTCCCGCTTCAGCTCCATATCCAGGTTCAGGTGTGCCAGGGCCTTGTCCCCGTCATAGCTGATACGGATGGGATCGTTGAAGTGGATGTCGGGCCGGTAACCGGTTTTCTGGCTGATCAGGTTTTCGATCATGTTGGCGATCGCTTCCTGCAGAAAGCTTGATCTGATATTCATTTCGTCCATTCTGTTCCTCCGTTTTGTTTTGTTTTCAATCTTATGCCGCGGGCAGGACCGCTGCCTCCGCCGGGACCATATGTACGTCATCGCCGTAGATGGTCAAAAAGTCGTCGCGCATGGAGATGGTGTGGTAGCCCGCCTCGCCGCACTTTTCGGCGAAGCTCTCCGCCTTGGCGACATCGCCGTAGTCAAGCTCCGTATTGTCGCACAGGAGCATGAAGGCCTCGCCGTGATAGTTGGGATTGTGCAGAGCGGCGTTTGCCATGGCAAAGTCCCCCGTGGAGTTGCCGAAGGCCAGGATGGGGTCCTTGCCGATTTCGCGCTGCATGGCGAAAACCTTGTTGACCTTGAGGTTTTTCACAAACAGCTCTCCCGCGATCACCACGTCCTCCTCGGGCTGCATGGTGTAGTCGATGGCGTCCGTGCCGTCCTGTCCCGTTGTTTTGAAGAGCAGATCGGTACCGATGACGTGATTGAGGGGGATGTACTTGTCCAGGGTCCCCTCCATCATGGTGCGCACCGCGTCGCGGTAGGTGGCACTGTTGACATAGAGGGTGTAGCCGTTGTCATAGAGATATTTGATCACGGAGATCATGGGCTTGTAGAAGGCCTCGCCGTAGGTCATGCCCTCAAAGCCCCAGCAGGGCATTTGCTTGAAAGCGCGCACCACGTCCTTGTATTCCTCCAGTGTCAGCCCCTCGTACAGCTGCGGTCCGTAGAAGCGCTCCTCGGCGTCAAAGTTCGGCATCACAGCGCCGCGCAGCACCTTGTCCTCCCACTGTCGGGCAAAGTCCTTCAGGATCTCCGGGGCGATCTTGTCCTCGTTATACAGCGCGTACTGGATGAACAGCCAGTCGTTGAAGTAGGTCGGGAAGCGTTCGCCGTAGAGGGTGCCGTCCATGTCGAAAACCGCGATGCGATCCTCGGGCGGGACATAGTTTTCAGAGGCTTTGTCCGTGCTCTCGCGCACAAAGCGCATGAGCTCGGCCAGGACCACAGAGTCCTTCGCCCAGCCTTCCAGTCCGGTCTGTGCCTCGCGGTAGGGCACCTGCATGGTCGTGATGGTTTCAAGCCAGGTCCTGCCGTTCAGGCGCCGGGTGTCCAGACTGTTGATGCTCACGCTGCGCAGGCGCAGGCTGCTGTCGCTGTCATAATCCTTCACGGTGCTGACGGAGCTGATGACGTAATATTGGTCGTTCACATGGCCGAGGTAGATCATCGCGTGGCCGTTGAAGTAGAGGGCCGCACCCGCAGGCAGGGTGTCCAGCACGGCCTTTTTCTCCGTCGTGTCCATCCCGCTCACGTCGACATTGTACAGCGGCATGACCGCCTGCCAGGTGGTGTTGCGGGCCATGTTCAGGCCGAAGCATTTATAGATGTCGCGCACATAGGCTGAGCAGTCGGCGGAGTTGAGCATGGATCCCCAGCCGTAGGTATCGCCCAGTCTGGAGAAGGCCACACGCAGGATATTGTTTGTCGTCAGCGGCAGATAGCCTTCGCTCACGTCCGCGTTCTGGGAGATGAGGGCCATGGTGCGGCCGTAGCTGCCGTCCGCCAGCCGGATGGGAAGCCACACGGGATAATTGTGGACGATGGAGCGGCCGGTCACCGCGGGGTCATACTCCTCCGGGGAAATGCGGCGGAGCACCGTACCCATGGTCAGCAGCACATCGCTCGCGGCGGCGTTGAGATTTGTGGTCTCGAGATAGAGCTTGCCGCAGGTCACCACGACGGCCTCGTCACGCGGTATGTCCCAGGCTTCCAGCCACTCGTCGCGGTCTGCGCAGATGGCGACACACTCCGCCGGCAGCCAGCCGGGGCAGCAGTCGGAATCACAGTAATAATATGCCCCGTCCTTCGACACGGCCTTGACAAGCAGCGGCTCGCCCACACGCACGGCGGAGAGCTGATAGATGTTGAAGTTGAGATCCCCCTGCTCGTCGGTGGCAAAGACATCGCCCGGCAGGGAACGCAGATCCGCGCGGCGCACACAGATGCCGTAGCGCAGGCCGTCCTCTTCCCCGCTCTCGCCGATGGCGTCCAGCATGGCAAGAAGGTCAGAGCCTCTCAGCTCTTTCCCCTCACTGTCGTAGTATGGGGAGCGCATCTCACCGGAGGCATCCTCAAAGGCCGTGGCCCAGATCTCCCGGCGCAGGGCGGCAGCGTCCGTCTCGGCCTGCTCGGCGCGCATATCCGTCATATGGCAGCCGGGCGTCTCCACGATACGCTGGTTGAGCAGCTCGATCATGCCGGGCAAAGCCAGGATGATATTGGCGCCTTTATCGTCCTTTGTCCAGAACGCGGGGTCAGTCATTTTCTCGGTGACCTCGGGCAGCAGCGACACGGAGGCCCGGGCACCCGGACTGTAGATTCCGAAGAGCATGGTCAGCGAGAGGAGTAATACAATCAGCCGTCTTCCCTTTTTCATGGGTATTCCCTCCTGAAACTGAATTTTTATACACCGTATATTTTATACCAAAACCGGCCTTTGCACAAGCAAAACCGTCCTCCGGTATCACATCTGCGCCGAATAGTAAGCCTCCAGCCGCGGGCGCGCCGCGCGGTAACAGCGCTCCAGCGCCGGGTCAAACTGTTTCCCCATGCCATCCAGGATGATCTCGTCCGCCTTGTCAAAGGAAAAGGCCTCCTTGTATACGCGCTTGCTGACAAGGGCGTCATACACATCCGCAATCGCCATGATCCGCGCCTCCAGGGGAATCTCCTCCCCTTTCAGCCCCTCCGGGTAGCCGGAGCCGTCCATGCGTTCATGGTGATAGTGGGCTACGTTCTCGGCAATGCGGCGGAAGTCCTCGTCCTCCGTGCCGAGCAGGATCTCGTGCACAATGCGGGCGCCCTCTGCCGCGTGCGCCTTCATCTTTTCAAACTCCTCCGGGGTGAAACGGCCGGGCTTGCGCAAAATCGCGTCGTCCACGGCGATTTTGCCCAGGTCATGCATAGGTGCCGCCTTGATGATATTGCGGCAGAACTCATCCGAAAGCCCGTTTGTCCCGTCCTCACGCATTGCCTCAATGAGCATGCGCACGCCCTCGCTGGTGCGGCGGATGTGCCCGCCGGTGGAGTTGTCACGGCTCTCAACCATGGCCGCCATGCCGAGAATCAGGTTGTCATGCATGGCGACGATGCGCTCGGTTTTGGCATCGACCTCCGCCTGCAGATCGGTGTTGTACTGGTCCAGAAGGCGGATGTATTTCTGGTTCTGTGTGTCGTCCTGCAGAAAGATCTGATACCCGCACAAAAGCCTTCCGTCAAAAAGGTAGCTGACCGTAACGGTATAGATCTTCTCTTCGGGCCCGGGCGCGGTAAACAGGAAGCGGCCGTCGCCGTTGTCGCGGCGGAAGCGATCGAGCCAGTCAATCACCGTGCTTTGCAGTTCGGGCGACTTTTGGATGGGCTGATCGACCGAAAGCGTATCCAGCGCCGGCAGAATCTTCCGTGCCGTCTCGTTGCTGCCGAGATACCTTCCGTCGGAGTCGGCGGTGATAAAGCCGGTGTCACCGGACTGCACCATGGATTCGATCACCATCTCGCTGACATTGTAATAGGCCATGCGGCGCGCGATGAGCAGATACACGATCTGCGCCAGCAAATAGCTCAGCGGCATGGCCTCATAGCCGGTCTGGAGCAGGACGCGGGTGGCAAAGTAGCTGAACACGGAGACAAGCCCCGGGAAGAACAGCAGGAGCAGGATGCGCCTGGACACCTGCTGCTTGTTCCGATAGCTGTAGATGATGACGGCAAGGTCGACGATCAGGTACAGGGTGACGCAGATATAATGCAGCGTGTGGAAGGGACCGTAAACCTTGTGCTGGACCCACACCTCGCCGACGCGCTCAAGCGTCAGACTCTTGTAGAAAAGCGGCATGTACCCGATGGAGAGGACCGACAGATACACCGCGGTGCTCAGCAGCAGCGCCCCCATCCGCAGGGTCTTCGACACCTTGATCCCGCACAGATTGAGTTCACACATGGTGATAAGCCAGGGCAGATAACAGCCGCCGAAATAGATGACCTTCAACAGCGCGACGGCGGTCTCCGGCTCATGGTTCGTGTACATGAGCAGATACCCGAGATTGACGATGGGGATCAGGATAAAAACCGCCGTCATATGGATCTGGAACTGCTTCTGCCAGCGGAAGATATACAGCAGCGTCAGCGCAAAGGACAGCAGGAAGACGCCGCCGTAGTAATAAAGCTGGTACATGAATCTGCCTCCTCATAATGACTATATGATGGCGAAACGCAGCACGGCTGGGACGCCATATATTGCGATGGTCATTATACTATTTCCTGATGAAATACTTTCATCAGGAAAGCCGCAGTTCCTGCGGCGTTTTCATCGCAGGACGCTGAAAGCACCGCGCAAAGCTCTGTCGAGCTTCTCGTCGCGCTTTGCAGAAAGTGACCTTTCGTTCTCCCATCATAATGAACGAAAGGTCACTTGTCAAGTCTTCCGTTTATCCGGCCCCGGTTCATTCATTTCCGGCAGCCGGGCCCAGATACCGCAGGCACAGCATCGTCAGATCGTCAAACTGCGGTGCCTGGCCCACATAGGCATCCACCGAGGCTCTCATCGCTTTCAGCATTTCTTCCGGCCGCAGGTCCGGGTCTGCGTTCAGGGCAGCCAGCATCCGATCGATACCGAACAGCTTTTCCTCCGTATTGTTTGCCTCTGGCAGGCCGTCGGTGTACACGAAAAGGCCACTGCCCGGCTGAAGCTCCATCTCATACTCCCGGTATTTTGTGTCCTCCATGATGCCGACGGCGACGCCGTGCCTGTCCTTCACAAGCTCATACAAGCCATCCGGCGTCTTGATGACAGGGTATTCGTGGCCCGCGTTTACGGCAGTCAGCTTCCCGCTCGGAATATCCAGAATCCCAAGCCATACGGTCACGAACATGTGTTCATGGTTGTTTTCCGTGATCAGGCGGTTGACCTGCTCCAGAGCCGCCGATGGCGTGAGCCCGGCCAGAACACAGTTCTGGATCATGATTTTCGCCATCATCATAAACAGCGCCGCGGGGACCCCTTTGCCCGACACATCCGCAATCACAAGGCCGAGATGGTCCGCATCGACGAGGAAGAAGTCGTAGAAGTCCCCGCCGACCTCCTTGGCCGGGTCCATGACGGCGTAGAGCTCAAACTCGCATCTTTCGGGAAAGGGCGGGAAAACGCAGGGCAGCATATCCCGCTGGATCCCGGCGGCGAGCTCCAGCTCCGTTTTGAGCCTTTCGCGCTCGGCTGTGATCTCCGCGTTTTCTTTGATATAGTGCTTCAGGCTGCGGTCCAGCTCCTCAATGGAGTGCATGAGCTCCTCGACCTCATCGTCGGTATGGACATCCGCGGTAAAGGGCTCATTGCTGCCAAGATGCCGGGTATATTGATCCATGGCGTCCTTCAGCCTTCTGATCGGGGAGATCAGGGTCCGGTTCAGCATACGGTAATGGAGGCCGATGCCGATACAGGTTACGAGCGTGATCGCGCCGGCCAGCATCAGGTGTACGCCGACCGATTTCTCGTGAAAGGTGCCCTGCGCGATCAGACAGACCACGATGATCAGATTGACCCCCAGGTAGATGAGGCTGCGAATATTTCTGACGGCGATGGTGCCGTGCTTTGTTTTGACTGCCTTCTGATCCTTCACTCGCTTGCCTCCTTACATGACGCTTTCCTAAAAGTCCCTGCACCGCAGTCCGCGCCGCGGTGCATGACTGC
>ODAJ011901313.1_pt1 | contig 12633 bp, 15 predicted proteins | sample 1539241 | NCBI WGS metagenome assembly ODAJ01 (sample SAMN02144231, study PRJEB22623) | gut metagenome | biome: sheep rumen | host: Ovis aries | place: New Zealand | reverse complement strand
TTGCTTATACCTAACAAAGGGCACCCGCCGCCGAATAATTGCACAACCGTATACCCCTCTGGCAGTACCTTTTGCACCTGATTCCGTAAAAAAAATATATATATCCAGGAATTTTTTTCATAACTTTGTAACGCAAAATTGCGTTACAAATCATTTATTTTGTACAGAAAAAAATTTTTTTTCTGTTTTTTTTATCAAATTTTTGTTAAAAAATTTTTTTTCTGTATAAAACAAACCTTTGTAACATAAAATTATGTTACAATGTTAATATCTAATTTATTATATTATAATAAATTAGATAAAAAGAGACCGTAAAAATACAGAATTTCGCAAATTTAAAAAAAAATCAAAAAAATATTTTTTGTCTCCAGAATTTTTTTTAAAATTTGCGTTTTAAACTTTAATGCTGCTTTTAAACTATTTTATAAAAATGTTTAAAATGGGCTTGACTTTACAGGGAATTGTCATACAATACAAACTATGAACGAAAGCAAATATCAGCGAAAACTTCTTTCTGTTTCTTTCAGACCAGAAGAATGGAACTACATTCTGGAACATCTTCCAGCTTTTACAAACTTCAGCAAGTTTACCAGGGAATTAATTTTGAAAGAATTGAATTACCCTACCAAAGGCAAAACGCAAACAAAATAAAACTCTTAAAGCTTTGTATATTCTGTCTACTCTTACAGAGCTTTATGAGTTTTTTTTCAGGAGAGAATATGGGACTGAAAAAAACTCCTGTCATCATCGACGGCAATTATTATTCTTCACTTTCAGAAGCTGCAATTGAAAATGAATTCAGCAGCTCTACTTTTATTAAAGCTGTTTTAAACGCAAAGACAACTTCATTTAAGTACAAAAAGCATTTAGTCACAATTCTAACATCTCCATACAAAGATGAAGCAAAGCTCATCTATACTGTCATTTCTCTTCTGAAAATCAAGCTGCAAAATTGCCAGGAATCACAATCTGACTATCACGAATTATTAACAAATACGATTGCAAATTTAAATGAAATCTTCAGCCGGAGCAATTCTGCCCTGGCAAAAGATATAGGAGCAAACAAATGAAAATCACAATCACAAATGGAAAAGGTGGAACCGGAAAAACAACCCTTAACATCTTTCTAGCCCTCTGGCTCTATCAGCACGGTTTTAAAGTCCTGCTGATAGATTTAGATCCAAACTGCTCACTGAGCGAAGTCATGGGAAAAGTGCTTCTTGACCAGAACTCTAAGCTTTTGCTTACGGGCCGTGAAGTCAAGCCTTACACAGTCAAAGAGAATGACAAGGCACGGCTAGACATCATCCCATCTGATCTTGACCTGGATATGCTCGCGAACATTACTGATATGCAGCTTAGAATCCAAATCAAAAAACTAGGCTTTGAAAATCAATATGATTTCATTTTGATAGACCCGCCCGGAACCTGGAATGCCCAGACCCGTAACGCCGTTTTTTCTAGCGACTCAATCGCCATCGTCGGCAAATGCAGCCCGCTAGACTTTGTGGCCACATCCAACTACATACAAAAGCTCTCTGATTGTTGCTTAGATTCTGACGTGACAGTTATTTGCAATAGCTACAACGCAGCATCTGATCCAGACAACATCCTGGAAAGATACAAAGAAAACTTTGCGGATTTTTTTCTGCCCTACCCTGTACCGAAAATGAACAGCCTCAAGCGGCTTATGAGTAATCCTGATTATCACATCCGCGCAGACTTGGAAGAAAGACTTCTCCCCTTCGTCAAAGCTGTAACGCTTGGAAAATGTGAGGAAAAATAAAAAAAATGATGAAAACTATCAAGATTGACAAAACCCGTTCTTGTACGGTAGATACGGAAAAGACAACTATATATCAGAGTGTGAAAGCATGGCAAGCAGAAGCGGAAAAACGCTTTGGAAAAGATTATATGAACTGGAAATTCCAGTGTCCGATGTGCGGACACATTGCTTCTATTGCCGATTTCAAATCAGCAGGGGCAAAATCACCGAATTGCGCTTATCAAGAATGTATCGGACGATACACGGGTAAAGGCAGCCCCAAAGAAGGCGATTCATCAGGATGCAACTGGGCGGCATACGGATTGTTCGGCATACCGAACGGAAAAGGTGTTTTCGTTATGACTGGCAACGAAGACGGCCAAGAAATTTTTGATTTCGCACCTGCACAGGGGGAAACAAATGAATGAAAAAATAAACAATTTTTTGCAAGCAATAATTATCATAGCAGAAAAAGAAAACACCGCTGAATCAAACGCAATCAAAGAGATTGCAATAGAAATTTCAAACATTCTCAACAAAGAAGATAAAAACTGAAAAGGAGCGCAAACAAATGAAATTACCTGCAAACAACGCAAATCATATAAAAGTTCCATTGTCATGCTTAAAAATTACAGACAATGTACGAATGAACTTTGACGAGGCCGAAATTGAAGAGCTTGCAAACTCAATCAGACAGAACGGCCTTATGAATCCCATAACAGTCAGACCGCCAGAGACTGACGCAGACGGAAATAAGACCTATGAAGTTATTGCAGGCGGCCGACGAATCAGGGCCCATCAGTGGCTATGTGAACACGGCGACGATTTTTCTCTTATTGAATGCTGCATAAGAACCGGCGACAAATGGGCCCTGCAGATGATTGAGAACATCCAGCGCACAGACCTCACACCACGCGAAAAAGAAAACGCAGTGGCAAAAGCCCTCGAAGAAGGCCTCACACAAACCCAAATTGCCGATAAGCTTTCAAAACCCATTCAGTGGGTCAGCGACATTGTTGCAGGAGCAAAAATCAGGAAAATCGCAGACGCAGCAGGCTTAAACACAGAAGAAATCACGACAAAAACACTTTCACAGCTCAGATCCATTCCAGAAGAAAAACTAGAATTTTGCCTAACTCAGCTGATTGCAGAAGGCGGAACTTACAGAGCTGCAACAAGGATGATGCAGGAAGAAAAGAATCCGGCAACTACTCACGCGAGTACAATTAATGAAAACTTACCAAATGGATTATATTTAGGAGTTGAAGTTGATAAATTTGGTAAAAGATTATTTTTTAAAGATTTATTACCTGGTAAGTTTTTTATTCTTAACAAAAGCACTGATTCCCTGATTGTATACAAACTTTGTCAAATCGTTCAAATCAATAAAGATCATGCTTATTTTTCAGATGGAACAAAATTATCGGTTAATGATGGTGCATCTGTTAGTCAGTTATTTGTTGATGGAAATAATTCAAATGACTGGATTTATGATATTTCACCAGAAACAAAACCAATTCCTTCAACAGTTTTAAGATTCAAAGATGATGATGAAAGCATGATTTCACCATCAGAAATGAGCGAAGGAGAATTTTATGATGATGAAGATTTTGAAAACGAGAATGAAATCGACGAAGAAAGAGAAAGGAAAGAGCAACGCTTTAGCCCTGGCACTGAAATTGACAAAATCGGCGAACGTTTACATTTTGCTGATTTATGGATGGGTAGAAATTTTATTTTGCCAGTTGAGGTTGAAAAAAATAAAAAATACATCGTTGCTCAGGTAACATCTTTCAATGGAAATCATACACAGTTAGATTGCTACTGGTGGACTGACGAAAGGGATGGAAAAGGACACAATGTTGCCGAAAAAACTACGATTGAAGATTTTCTCATTGATTCAGATGAGATAAATTCTCATTGGTGGATTTATGCAATTCCAGATGATGCAGTAGCAGTTCACCAGGTAGACCATAATCCAATACCCAAAACAAACACAGAACCACAGCAGGCTCACGAAGCTCACGAGGAATCAAACGAAGACAATTTCAAACTTCATAATTCCAGAACAAGCGGCGTTAAAGTTTATCAACTGAGTCATATTATAAATAAAATTCCTTCAAATACTTCTTTGCGAATTCTTTTAGATTCAAAAATCTATAAAGTTTTTTCAGTTGAATATGACAAAGAAAATCAGCAATTGATTATTGCTCATGATCCATGGTATGAACCAGAAAAATGAAAGGTAAATGGACATACATTCAGAGCCAGTCACTTAATCAGCGTATCGCTTTTGACGAGAATTCCGGCTGGCTTTTTTGCGAAGATGGCACTAAATATAATCCAAAAGAGCTTGCAAAAATTACGCAAAACTGGCAGAAAGCCAAAGAGCTGCCAGTTCAGGTGCACATAGTCAAGAAAGCCTTTGACGGCACTATAGTTTCTGCCGAAAATCAATAAGTTTTATTGGAGGGGGGGGCTTAAAGCTCCAGTTTAAAAAAAATGCAACATTTTGAAAAAAAAGAATTACCGTTTGACAAATACAAATCCTGCCTCATACCTTACCTTCAGCACATGGGCGTTGATATTTCACACCCAGGCCTTATACGCTGCTTTCATCCGCAGCACGAAGACAAGAACCCTTCATGCAGCGTAAACGAGACACTTTTCCACTGTTATGTTTGCGGTGACAAATGCTCAGGCGACATATACGACGCAGTAGAAATTCTCACCGGCGAAAAAGACAAAGCCAAGCAGTTTGAAGAAATTGACCGCATCTTTGGCAATGGCGAAGCTTCAACTCTCAAGGCCATTGAAAAAGCTCCTGTTAAAGAAATCGAAAAAAAAGATTTTATTCCAAATCCAGAAGCTTTGCAGAAATTCACCGAATGGCTCAAAGCCTTCCCCCATTCCCAGGAATATGTTAAAAATTGGTTCGCAAAACGTGCCACAGTTTCCACAGGCGGAAAAATAAAACAATACCCGCCAGAAATCCTCGAAAAACTTGTAACATATTTTTTATGGTTTCCAGGAAAGAACGCCGCCCTCAACGCCCTCGGCTCACAGCTTTTGCTGGCGGCTGGAGTTGCCTATAAGAAAGAAAACGGCAAAGTTGAAGACTACCCTTCTATCAGTCAATTTCCGGCCATAGGCAAGGAAGGTCAGATCTATGTAGACCTCACTAGCGACCTTTGTTATTCCTGGAACGGCGGCAACTACGAACAATTTAAACAAGAACCTCGCAAACTTGCCTGGTGGTCAGATGGTGTTGTAACCTTAACCCCAAACGGTTATAAGCTCTTTTATTACGCTTATGATGAAGAGGCAAAAAAGGAAAAGAGCAACAAGTCAAATCCGCGCAGCGTCCCATTCCTTTTTGCAAACGAGCTGCCAAAATACGAAGGAAAGTCAATAATCCTGGTAGAGGGCGAAATGGACGCCCTAGTCTGCAGAGCTTGCGGAATCAACAATATTTTTTCCATCGGTGGCCTTAATAATTTCTCGAAGCCAAAAATCCGGAAACTCTTGATTCCGGCCAACGTTTCAGAAGTAATTTTTTTCGCAGACAAAGACCCGGCCGACCACAAGCCGCCTTTCCAGAGTCAAAAAATGTTCGGCCTTATCCAGCCGGATCCAAACGACGGCATCAAAGAAACGCTGCCGGAAAAACTCATTGCAGAAGGCTATGCAGGCAAAATCAAGACAACCGTCCTTCCCGACAATTTCAACTATAAAGACCCGGATGAAGCAATTCTCAATGGTCATCTTGATCTAGTCCTCGAAGCAATCAGGAACGCAAAAGAATACACACCGCGCGAAAAACCGCAGCCAGGAACAAAGCGCAAATCATCCACTACAAGCCAAGCACTCAAAAAAGACATCCTCTCCCCTGAATGGGAGCCCTTGCCTATTAAGTTTTTCCGTTCATTCCTTAAAAAGATTCCTTATGATGACCTTTCTGCAGAAGACCGTGACAGATTCATTGCAGCGGCTCTTTTATCCTGCAAAGACTCCACAGCACCGCAGGCCCTCGCAGAATGGACAAAGAACGAACTCACAGAAGAAGACATTCAGGACATCCGCGCAAAAAATAACGACATCCTCAAAGATGTAGAAAAGATTAGCACTCACCCGCTTTATCACATCGCAGTAAAACACGGAGCCTCTAAGTATCTCCTGGACAAGCTGGAAGAAATTCTCATTCCTGCAGCAGAAATCCTGAACATGATCTCCCCAATCCCAACAGTTTTCCCGGTTGATTATGAAAAACTGATTGAAACAAAAAACTTTCAGACCTTCCTTCACTATTGTGACCACGCTTTTGGTTCCTACACAGTCGCAGAAGCACTCAAAAACAGACTGCTCTACATCAACACCGAAGAAGCAAACTATGTCTTTATCGAAAACCGATGGGTCTTTATTCCAAGCATTGCAACAGAATCTCATTCAATCCTGCTCAACGCCCTTCTCTGCTACTTACGTAAGTACCCAAGAGACAAGAAGCTTGTAACAGACGCTATTGAAAAAATCGGCACTACACCATTCCGCCGCCATCTCGCTTTTGACCTCAACCATAAGGAAGCGCAATTTTATCACGACGAAAACAAAGACCCAGTCTTATTCGATTCTCAAAAGATTGCAGAGACCATCACTCTTGCTGATGGTGTTATGGATTTTTCCGGCGACAAAATAAAATTCAGAAAAGGAACCCCGGACGAATACCGCCTCACCTATCTGCCTTATACCTGCAAAGAAATCCGCAACGCAGTTAATCCGGAATTCTTTCTCAAAACTCTTGATATGGACTTTGATATGCCGGATGAAGAAACTCTCCAACTAAACCCAACTTTAACAAAAGACACACTGCTTTATTATCTGTCTCTGATTCCTTCAAGGAACATATCTAAATCATATTCCTGCTTTATGACCGGCCCAGGTGGCACAGGTAAATCAACGCTTTTAAAATCTTTGGAAGGCATCTTCACAAATAACTGCTTTGCAAACCTCAAGGCTTCCGTCCTAATTGCAAACAAACGCAGCTTCGACAATGACAACGGCCCTACCCCAGAACTCGCAGAACTCGAAGGCAAGATGTTCTCCGTAACAATGGAGCTCCCGGAAGACGGCCGCCTCAACTCCGACCAGCTCAAACGCCTCACAGGTAACGATATGATTTCCGCACGAAAATTGCGTCAGGGCCTTCACAAGTTCCTGCCGACCGCACAAATTATCATCGTCGGCAATGAGCTGCCATCTTTCTATAAGCACGATTCAGGAATCATCCGCCGTCTCCTGGTCTTCCACTTCAATGTAGAACACGCAAAACGCTCTAAGGATGCAAAATATAAGCAGCTTTACAAAAGCGTTCCTTCAAACCCTAACGAGTTTGAAAAAAAGATAATTGCAGAAGCTCCAGGCATCATCAAGCTGCTGGCCGAAAAATACATAGAGCTCAAACAAAAATACAACCTTAACATTCCAACCTCACAGGAATGTGAGAATGCAAAGAGCTCTTACATCGAAGCTCAAAGTAAGGACACAGATGAATTCTATGAGGCCTGCATCAAGTTCACCCCTAACGACTCAAAAGCCTTTATTTTTTCAACCGATCTTTACAAGTGTTATCTGAACTTTAAAGGCTATCAGCCAGGCTCAGCCGAAGCTCTCAATCAACGCCGCTTTATTTTTTATCTTAAAAAAGACCACCATGAGCTGCAAGGTAGCAAAATAAACGTCCAGCAGCGACGCCCAGGCTCACTAATGCCGGAATGGGGCTTCCGCTATATCTCATTCACAGAAAAAGGACTTGAGTTCCTGAATTACGACAAGCCGCCAGAACAGCAGCAATTAATCCAGGAACAGGAACAAAACCAATACCCAGAACCAGAGGATAATCCATTTGAAGATTTCCGATAAGGAGAAATTTATGTTTGAGAAAGAAGCGAAAGAATATGAAATAAAAGTATTTGGAACTTGTGAAACTGGTAAAGGAATTTACACAAGAAAAATCCATGATACAGTTTATGAAACTTTCAAACAAGCCGCAACGTTTGGCTTTAACAAGGCGAACGAATGGCATTATGTGAAATACGGACTGCCAGAAGAATTACACGATGTATTATGTTTTGTAATTCATAATGAACATAGATTTATTTTACAGGGGTATATACGAGACGGAAGGTGGGTATTATCACCTTTAGGAACTTATCTTAAAAATGATGATGTTATCGCTTGGAAAGAAATTGTTCTTCCAAATGAATAGAAAGGAGATTTTATGCTTTACGACCAGAACGCAGCAGAAAATAAAGAAGATTTTCTAAAATTTTGGGAAGAATCTATTGATTGGAGTTATTTCTGCAATAAAGTCATAGACACGGAAGTCACGCGTCAGATGATTGCAAAAGAAAAAAAAATTCTTGACGAACTTGAAAAGGTAATAAGCCAGGTAGAGAGTAAAAAAGGAGTGAAAATGTCTGAAGAAAAAAAAATAGATTTCTGTGAGCTGAGAAAATTAGTCTATGAAATAACTGACTTGAACGAATCGGCAATTGCTGTTCTGGAGAAAGTAAACGTCATGGAATCCAACAAGGTTATTACAGTCTTAAACTGTAATGAAGAAAAAATGAATCTTCTTCTGGAGAAACTGGAAGATTTAGGAGTATAAAACGATGAAAGGAGAAAAAAAATGAAAAATAATCTTGCAGATTTGAACAATCATCTTTTTGCAATGCTTGAAGAATTGGAAGATGATGACCTGGAAAAAGATCCTCAGCAACTTGAAAAAACACTGAAAAAAGCAAGGGCAATGAGCTCCATTTCTTCCCAGATTCTCAAAGTTGCAAATGTACAAATTCAGGCAATAAAGACAATGGAAAATTGCAATCTTTTGAATAAAGATATGCCTGCTCTCCTGGCAATCAAAGACAGCTCAGCCGAAACAGCAGCACGCCAGAAGCTTCTTGGAGGTGCAAAATGAAAGAAGAACGCTATCCAGGATATATACGCGATTTTCTCATAAAAAACAATGTCGGAAAATCAGCCAGGGAAATCACAGAGCTTTTGAACTCAACGTTTGGAACAGACTATACACCAGAAGGAATAAAAGGACTGCGTGCCAGAATGCATCTAGTCTCAGGACTTACAGGACACTTTGAAAAAGGTCATGTTCCAGCCAACAAAGGCAAGAAAGGATATTGCGCTCCTGGATCTGAAAAAGGATGGTTCAAAAAAGGTCAGATGCCACACAATCACGTACCAGTTGGAACCGAAGTAATGACAACAGACGGCTATCTGAAAATTAAAATTGCAGAGCCAAAACAGTGGCGTTTCAAACACATTATAGAGTGGGAAAAACATAACGGCAAAGTTCCAGCAGGCTGCATGATAAGCTTTAAAGACGGCAATCATTATAACTGCAGTATTGAAAATCTGATGTGCATTACCAGGAATGAAAATGCAATTCTGAATCACCAGAAACTTAGATCAGAATCTGCAGAACAAACAGAAACCGCCGTTATCCTTGCAAAGCTTAAACACAAAATTAGTGAGGTAAAAAACAAAGGAGAACAGACTAAATGAAAATCTACATTGCTGGCAAAATCAGCGGACTCAACCGCGATGATGTAATTAAAAAATTTGAAGCTGCTCAAAAATCTCTCGTGACAAAGGGGCATCAGGTATTCATACCTTGCGTTCTGCCCGCCTATGAAGAAGTAAGCCATGAAGACTACCTTCACATCTGCTATGCCATGATTGATATTTGCGATGCAGTCTATCTTCTTTCCGACTGGAAAAAAAGCAAAGGTGCAATTCTTGAATTTGACTATGCACAGCAAAACAAAAAGAAAATTATCTATCAAGCACCAGTCAATCTTTTTAAGATGTTCATAAATAAAGATTTTCCAGACGAAATACAAAACAAACTTGAATACGCATATAGAAACGCGCGAACAAAAGAGGAAGGCCTTTTTAAGGCTGGCTTCTTAGCAGCAATGGCCAAAAAACAACATAAAGATGAACAACTCTAATCTGACAATCACCGAGCAGCGCGATGAAGTTCACGGTGATAATCAAATTATCCTCACTGTCTACCGCACCGAGCAAAATCGCTATACTTACTCAATCCAGCTGAAAGTAGGAAGAATCATCAGAAGCATCTTCCCGCATCAGCTGGAAACAGACTGGGACTCACCGCTCCAGGCAAAGCACGCAGCTTTTTATACGATGCTTTCCTGGACTAAACACAGCCGCAGCGCAAAAAAAAGCCTGTTCGACTTTGAAATTATGAACGTAGATCAGCAGTCACTTTTTGAAGATTCTGACCTTCTGCAGCCTGCTCCTGCTTCTTCCTCGCCTGATTAAGAGCCATAAGATAAGGATGCCTATACTCTTCATTCATAGACATCATCATCCCCTCATGTGTATAAGAATTGTCAATGTCGCGGCATAGCACAATCCGCTCGGCAATACTTTGAAGAAAATGAACCGCACAAGGCTCAATCTCTTTTTGAATGATTCCGGCCTTCAAAGCCAGGGCTTTCTCCTGCAGCTCAATGTAATGAATGAGCTGCTTACAGGCCTTTACAGCTTCACGCCCTTCCTGAGTATAAACCTTTTCACCCAGTTCATACCCCGAATCCAACCCGGAAAAAATATCAAACTCAACATCTTTTTTTTCTGTTTTAATTACTGGAGACTTTTTTAAATGCTTTTTTAAATAACTTTTGTTTACAGAATTTTCAGTGTCAATCCTGCCGTCAGCACTCTTTTCCAGCTTTCCCCTTTTCACCCCCAGAGAAACAGCCATATCCGACACCCCACACATCCGCGCAAATTCTGACTGCCTTAAAATCATAGACAAGCTCCTTATAACGAATTTGTGGCTTTAGTTAAAAAAAACAAAAAGCCGTGCCCCTTCCGATTGACTAGAATAGCACGACTTTATTATATTTTCAAGTGTAATTTTACATTTTATAATTTATTTTTAGTTAATTTTTGCAGCAAAAACTCTGTCAGAATCCTTAAATCTTTTCAAACCTTCATCATCCGCATCATCAGCATTAAAATATTGAAAATCATTTTCATCCGAAAGATAAAAGAATTCTCTGACAGTTTCATAGAATTGTCCAAACTCAATTCCTGCATTCTCAAAAGCATTGATAAATCCATAGCGTGCCCCGCTGCCATTTCCTGTAATCTGCAGCGCACGTCCCGTATTTCCTTCAGAATTACTTTCCAAAATCCAAACCCATTCCCAGCCGTCAAAATTACATTCAAGCCAAAAATCCTTCAGATTCTTTGCAGTAATCGAGTCAAAATCTTTTTCTGAAAGTTTTATAATCTGAGCAACCCCAAGCCGCTCTCCTTTCATATTAGTCACAACCTGAACAAGCCCTGTATGATTCACAATCAATGGATTTCTAAGCTTCTCAGATTCAGACAGACCAGATTCTTTTTTAAACGCCGGCAGAGAAGCTGCTGCACTTTCCAAAGATCCAGCTTTCTCTACATTTTCAGCAACTACCTGTTGCTGTAGGCTTCCTTCTTCTCTCAGAGACTTAACAAAAATCACCGCACAGGCAATAATTCCCATAACAAGCCATATTCCAACAATACCAAGCAATTTCATTTTCCAATCATTTTCATCAGTTTTTTTCAATTGTTTTACCTCTTTTATAATTTTATCACAAAAACAAAATCGTGACATTATTAATTTTTTTAACAGTTTTTTAGCAGTCAAAAATCTATCAAAAAAAAGGAACGGTTTTATTGATATATCCGGCTACAATAAGCCTTCTTCTTATCAGCATACAGTTTCTTTCCCAATAAGTTTTACAAGTGCTCCAAAAATTACAGCAGTGATAACAAATCCGAACTCAGATGTTACTCTAAATGTAATTTGTATAGTAATGCTTAATTCAGTAACAACAACACAATTCTCTGCAAAGGCGCGAAACGAGTTGGGTGATGGAACGGGTCAATCAACAAGTGGATATTGCTATAGGGCTTTAGGTTATTAAATTTATAATCTATATAGAATTAACAAATTAATAGCCTCTTACATTGTAATTAAATTTGCTTCCTTTTACATAATTAGCGGAAATAACAAACCCGAATGATAGTCCACTTTCATTTATTTGTTGAATACTTACAGCTCCAGCAGGTAGTCCATCAGTGTTCTGTCGTGCAAGCCCTGTTGTACACATTGGTGTTGTTTGTGTAAAAGTAATTGGAAATATAATACTTTTTAATTCACCTGCATTATTTTGAGTTATTTCTTCATATCCCATTATATCAATAAAACCGTTCGCATAAACTATATAACTCTGACTTTCTGAATAATAATCTTCCACAATCGGGTTTCCAATAATTACCCAGTCAGTACCATCATACATCAGCTCAAGAGTAGTCAGTGGCTGCCATGCTTCCGTTGTTGCTGAACTTGCTCCACGCCATTTTCCAGTATGAACCGGCGGCGTAATTTTAGCCCCGGCTTTTACTACTTTAATATTTTTTGCACCAGTAGAGTTAACATTAAGTGTAGGCGCATTGTTAGAATTGCCGTTTGTAAACATAACTTTAACAGTCACGCCTGTATACAAATTAAAGCCTGAGATACTTACAGTTTTTGCTCCAGTAGCAGCAGCTGTAGCGCATACGCCTCCACCATTTCCCCAGTAAGCAATCTGATTCGGAGTCTTTCCAAATGGCTTCATTCCTCCCGAAGCATTAGTCACTAACAAGTTATTGTCAGTAGTGCCTAAAGCAGTTCCAACAAGAGGCACGTTTCCTGCTGCACTTCCTGCAGTCTTTCCGGCCGCGCTGCCTATTACAGTTCCGCTTGGCTTCATCTTTCCGCTTGCGTCTGT
>ODAJ014779519.1_pt1 | contig 12637 bp, 10 predicted proteins | sample 1539241 | NCBI WGS metagenome assembly ODAJ01 (sample SAMN02144231, study PRJEB22623) | gut metagenome | biome: sheep rumen | host: Ovis aries | place: New Zealand | reverse complement strand
CAGCAAATAGCAGCCAGCAATGACGGCTATTGCCGTCACTGCTCCGTAAAGCAGGATAAAGAGGGGGTCTTCCCTTATCTGATCGTACATGTCTTTAGCAATTGTATCTTTGACAATTGCAAAGATACAATAATCTGCTGACATAAGCAAAATATTTGCCGAAAAAAATTGCGCATCTCTGTGCCAAGGATTTATTGCGAAAAAATTAGTATGTGATACCTTTTCTCTACAAAAAATGATGATCCGCAACTTGCGGATCATCATTTTTTGTAATGCCATGCCGACACGTTACATAGGGAAAACCTTTTTCCCTTCAAAGTAGGTGGCTACTGGCTTGGTCGAGTGAATCTGGTTGACTGGGCAGGTTAGCACGTCCTGGTTGAGCAGGAGGAAGTCGGCATATTTGCCAGTGCCGATGCTGCCACGCTCGTCCTCGATAAACATCTGCTTGGCGCAGTTGATGGTCAGGGCGGTGAGAGCCTGCTCGCGGCTGACGAGTTCTTCCGTCCACAAGGGAGTGCCGTTCTCCGACCAGAGTACACCGGTCACTGCTATCTCCATTATACCGAACGGGTCGTCGGGACTGCCGCTCAGCGCAGGATAGTCAGAGTGGATTGTCGCAGTGACGCCATAGTCGAAGTACGACTTAAAGGGATAAGCCTTGTCTTCATAACCAACAGGGGTCATGCCGTGCTCCTTTATATACTCAACTGCTCCTGTTGGGAAATGATGCCAAGTCACGCCCGAAGTGACATAGATGTTATGCTGTGCCATGCGCAGATAGTCCTCCGTATTGACGTTGCGCACGTGAACCAGCGTATTGCGCATCTCATCCTGTCCGCCGTTTACAAAGGCGTTGACCACCTGATTGACGCCCTTGTTTCCCATCACGTGTATGTGGATGGTCAGGCCTTGCGCGTTAGCCTTGCGCGTCAGTTCCGTCACTTCCTCTTCCGTCCAGTTGGCGATGCCCTGGTGCCCGTCAGGATAGAGGGGGTCCACAATGCCGGTACCTGCCTCGACCCCGCCGTCGAAGAGGAGTTTGATCCATCTCGGTATGACTCGCGTAGAGGCGAACTTCTTGGCATCAACGGCTCTGCCCAGGGCTTCGTCCATATCCATCCAACTCTCAATCTCATAGGGCAGACCCAGCACGAAGTGCAGATTGCCGGCCTTGTCCAATTCCTGGGCTGCCTGATAATAATTGGTGTTCACGAAATAGTTGCCCCAGCCCCCGTGGTACATGGTATAGCCTACAGACGACATGTACTGCTCGATTTCTGCCAGGTTGGCTTTGGCTATATCCAGGGTATAGAGATTGTCGTTGTCCAGGAAGGAGCGCACGTATGTCTGGGCCTGCTCCTTCAGCAGTCCGGTAGGCATGCCGTCGGCATCTGTCACAATCTCACCACCACGCAGCGTTGTCTTGCCGGCAGTGCCATCCTCCTTGATGATGCCAGCCTTCTTCAGCAGAATAGTGTTGGCCAGCGCCTTGTGGCACTCTTCATCAAGCATGTACATGGGGATGTCATTGCAGATGGCATCCAGGTCAAGGCGGGAGGGCATGTTGGCCTCAAGGCTTTGGATTCTCCAGCCTTGGCCGAAGATAGATGTTGCACCTTCAGCCCTGGCCTTCTGGACAGCATCTTTGATTTTATTAAGGAACTTCTCCGTATCATCCTGCAGGTCGAACATCGTGCCGATGGACTTCAGGGCATAGCCCAGCATATAGTGGGAGTGTCCGTTGCCGCAGCCAGGCATCACGAGGCCCTTGCCAGAATAGTCTATCACTTCGGTCTTGCCTGATTCGACGTAGGCTTTGGCACCCTCCTTGTCGCCCACGTAAACGTACTTGCCGTCCTTTACGGCAAATGCCTCAACAACCTTGTTGCTTTCCGAAGTGAAGATTTTGCCATAGACCACAAGGTCGGCGCTGGACTTCACTGATGGGGTATCTTCCTGAACAGGGTTGTCATTGCTTGAACAACTTGCAAGCATACCCGTTGCGGTGATGATGCCCGCGACGGAGAGGCTTGACAGCATCTGCTTCACACTCTTACGATTTGTCTGTTTCATTGTTTCTTCTTGTTTTGATTTGAATTATAAATTTGGGTTTAAGAATTTTCAGGCAAAGATAGTGCTTTTCCTCCAAAAAAGAATCACGGCTCTTGTCGTGAGCCGTGATTTTTGCTGATTCTTCAACTGTTTTTGCTGATTTTTCCATTCAATGATGTCTTCAGTCTTTATTGAGCCATGTCCTCCGGGCCAGCCTGCTATTGCGAGGCAGCCTTCATCCAGGCTGTCACGGTCTGCCCCGTCTGCTGCTTGAAGGCATTACTGAAAGTGCGGTAATTGTGGAATCCGCACTCCAAGGCTAATTGCTGGGCAGTGAATGATTGCTCTGCCGTGACAGCCTCGTGATAGAGACGCTTGAAGTGGTCGATACGCAGACCGTTGATATAGGCATTGTATGTGATCCCCCGCTGAGAGAAATACTGGCTGAGATAGAAGCGGTTGGTGCCAATAGCCCTGGCAAGTTCAGCGACGGTCAGGCCATGTTGCAAGTAGAGTTGCGTGTCGATGCAGTACTTTTGCAGCAGTGGTGTGAAGTCGTCGTTTTTGTCGGAGGAACGGGGAGTTTCGGAGGTGCGAGGGATCTCGCTCAGATCGCTTAACGTCTCCACCCGCCACAGCAGATAGCAGACAAGTATGATACTGTTCACCTGCGTGACGTATTTGAAGGCCAGGCCGTGGGGGTCTAACGTATAGATGCCGAAAAATAGCAGAATGACGGCCAGTACCACAAAACTCTGCCACAACTCCTTGTGCTCCAGGTCGGCATAGTTCTCACGCAGCCATCGCCCGTATCGGCGCACCTCTCGTACCATATATATCATTAGGCCGACTGCCAGTGCCAGATAGTAAGTATATAGAACCGGAAGAAGGGCCGTGTCGCAGGTGGCTACGCACACCGCCATGACAGCCACAATGGGTGCCATCATGGCAAACACAGGCCACAGCGGGCGCCTGCGGTCTTGCAGCATGGACAACAGTACCACTATCCCAAACGGGACAAGCGTCATGAAGTCAAGCGTTGCACCTATGAGATTATAGAGCAGGTCTTCCTCGGCAAAAGTGACATAGAATACTGGCAAATACCAGATGTGACTCAGTGATATACTGCCAAAGAAGGCGGCAGTCCACCGGCGCAGGCGTGGGGATGAAGCTACCTCCGGGGCTATAGCATTGGCACGTCGCAGCAGCAGATAGCAGCATGCCGTCAGTGCCAGCATGGCCGCCGCACCATAGAGTATCATATAGAGGATGTCTTCCCGTATCTGTTGATCGTATATCATTGATAACCGTTTTGATTCTGTAAGATAACTGGTGCCTATTCGCAGGAAGTATAGATATATTGGGGAGCGACGTGAGTCGTGAAGTGAAGATCTGGGTGGTCAGAGAGCACGGTCTTCAAGTCATTACTGATGCCAGTACCTATCAGTTTGAGCGCGGCTTCCTTCATCGTCCAGAGACGGATGAACTCCACCTCGGGGCGCTCGGCAGAAAAGATACGCTGGCACTCGTCATCACTCATGGTATAGCGCACAAGGGAATCCTTGAACGTGCGGAAAGACTCCACATCGATGCCGACTGGCCTATCGCTGATGACACAGGCAGCAGCCTCCTTGCAGTGGCTGAGGTTAAAGAATATCTCTGGATGCCCCACGATGGAGGGCTTGCCATGCTCGTTGTACTCGAAGATGGGGTTCTCCATGATGCCGTATGCTTCGCGGAGGCCTCGTTTCAGCAGTTGGTAGGCCAATACACAGAGCCGCTGACCCTGTTCATACCTGAACTTCAGGGCCAGCTCCCGCCGCTGCGGCGATATCTCTCTCATCGCCGCCTCAAGGTCGAACTCCCATATCTCTTCCGACACCAAGGTAATCATAACTCTCAACTATCATCTCTCAACTATCACCTACTCCAGTCCCAGCTCCGGCATCGGAATCTTGCGGTTCGCATTCTCCTTGGCACCCAGGGCTATCAGTTCCTGACCTTTCTGCACCACGCTCTGCCTGCCGCTGATCAGCTTGTTGTTAGTAAAGTCGTATGCCTTCTGCGCGGCCTGCAACTTCTCGCCCAGATCGTTATAGCGTTTGATGAAATCCCCCAGTCGGTCCAGCAGGTCTTCAGCCAGTCCGAACACTTTCTCCTGATTCTCCGCCTGCCGGTTCTGCACCCAGGCGATATGGATCATGTGGAGGATGCCCAGCAGGTTCTGCTCCCCCGTGACAAACACTTTCTTCTCGAAGGCCTCCCGCCAGAGCGTCGGATCGTTGGCCAGCGCCAGCTGCAGCGATGACTCGAAAGGCACGAACATGATGACGAAGTCCACAGCGTCGCGACCGTTCTTGATATACTTGGAATAGTCCTTGCGGGCCAGTTCGTTCACATGCTGGCGCACGCTCTTGATATGGTCCTGCAGATAGCGCTCCTTCTCCTCGGGGGTCTCCGCATTGACATACTTCTCGTAAGCCACGAGCGACACCTTGGAATCGACGATGGCATCCTGTCCCTGCGGATAGTGCAGGATGACGTCGGGCTGCATCTCGCGCCCCGTCTCATCGTTCTTCAGCGGGCGCCCCAGCTCGTCGCGGAGCCGTGCCTGCACCTCGTAGTGGATACCCTCCGTCAGTCCCTGACTGGCCAGCAGGTCGCCCAGGATGATCTCCCCCATGTTGCCGCTTACCTTATTGTCGCGGCGCAGCACGTTGGTCAGACTGTCGGCCTTCTCTCCGAGCTGCTGTGTCTGCTGCATCATCCGCATCATCTGCTCCCGGAATGAAGCCGAGTGGGCCGCACTCTCCTTCTGGTTCTCGCTGATAGCCTTCTGCATATTCGTGATAGCCTCCTTCAGGGGCTGGGTGATGCCAGTCATCGTCTCGGCGTTCTGCTCTTTCAGTTTCGAGGCACTCGCCTCCATCAGCTGCTGCGCCATGTTCTTGAAGCGGTCCTCATGGCGTTTCAGTTCCTCGTCCATCTGCTGGCGCAGCAGTTCCAACTCCCTACCCTGCGACTCCGCACGGGCATGGAGCTCCTTGTTCTCCGACTCCAGATGGTTCACCCTGCTCGTGGCAGCACTCAACTGCTCGTTGCGCATCGCCAGTTCGATATCCTTCCTGCCGGCCACGAGATTCACGGCATCCAGACGCTTGTCCATGAGCAAGTAGATAGCCACTCCACCGACTGCGATACCGATCAGAACATATAAAACTATCATCATTTGGTCTTATTTTTTTTGCAAAAGTATAAAAAATCTGTGAAAAACGACTCGTTCTATCGCTTTTTTTGTATATTTGCAGCAAGAAACCATTTTTATCAATCACTAAAACTATACGATTATGGATTACAAGATTATTGACATCGAAGGTGTAGGCGACGTTTATGCAGAGAAACTCGTTGCCGCAGGCATCAACAAGGTAAGCGAACTGCTCGAAAAGTGTGCTGCGCCAAAGGGCCGCAAGGAGCTGGCAGAGGCTACAGGCATCAGCGAGAAGCTCATCCTGCGCTGGACCAACCACGCAGACCTGTTCCGCATCAACGGCGTAGGTCCTCAGTTTGCCGAGCTGCTGGAGAAAGCCGGTGTTGACACCGTGAAGGAATTCCGTCACCGCGTAGCCGAGAACCTGCAACCGAAACTGGAAGAGATCAACGCCGAGTTCCACATCTGCGGACGCGTGCCTGCCGTCACGGAGATTCAGAAGATGATCGACCAGGCCAAGGAACTGGAGCCGAAGGTGACATATTAAGTTTACGCCATCCAATAACGAAGCCTCCCCCGCCGATTGGCAAGGGAGGCTTTGCTAATAGAGGGACCTTTTTTTGAGTGCACTCAAAATATTTTTCCCCTGCACTGGAAAAAGTTTTCCTCTGCACTCCGGAAAATCCGTGAGTTAACTCAAAAGTCCCATCGAGTTAACTCAAACGGCAAATCGAGTTAACTCAACGTTTCTAACTTCAGGCCAAATGGAAAATAATCCCCAAACTGCCAAACAATTCGGGGATTATTTTAGTCCTTTATGGTTCGGTTTGGGTCTTGGGCCAGTTCACGAGATAGAGTTGCTCGGTAGCACGGGTGAAGGCTGTGTAGAGCCAGTGGATATAGTCGGGGGTGAGCATATCGTCGGTCATGTAGCCCTGATCAAGATACACGTGCGCCCACTGTCCACCCTGCGCCTTGTGGCAGGTGACAGCATAGGCAAACTTCACCTGAAGGGCATTGTAATAGCGATCGCTCTTCAGTTTCTTGATGCGCTCCAGCTTGGTAGGCACGTCGGCATAGTCTTCCATCACCGCATTGTAGAGCTGTTCCTGCTGCTCCCGCGTCAGTGCAGGCGCCTCGCTGGTAAGCGTATCGAGACAGACGGTGGCGGTGAGTTCAAAGTCGTCGTAGTCAGGAAACAGCATGGTGACCTCCGCAAAACGGAAGCCGTAGATCTCATGGACATTTCGGACGCGCTGCACGACGGCGATATCGCCATTGGAGATGAAGGATATTTGGTTTACAGTTGACGGTTGACTGTTTACAGTTGACGGTTGACTGTTTACTGTAAACTTATCAATCCAGAAATAGTTATTCTTTACGATCATCAGCTGGTCGCCGCGGCAGAGTTCCTCCTCACGGTCGAGCACCTGATTGCGGATGCCCTGGTTATAGATGTTCGCCCGTTTGTTACTACGGGTGATAACAATTGTCTGATCCGTTCCCACCTGATAGTAGCTCGTAGAGAGGGCGTCGATGAGTTCGCCGCCAGGCACCATCCGGAGGTCTCCGAAACCGGCGAAGCGGATCCTGGGCAATGCCGTCATACTGTCGTGGGTAATCATCTGCCGGATCTGCGTGGCGTTCCAAAGGATGCCCGAGTCCTCACTCTGCCGAAGCACCTGGTTCAGGTCGCACTCATAGACGCGCATGCCATAGCAGCGCAGCACATCTGCCATCAGCGCCGGACTCTCGTCCTCGCCAACGGGCGGCAACTGTGCCTTGTCGCCGATGAGCAGCATACGGCAGTTTGAGCCTTTGTCTGACTGATAGACGAAGTGCATCAAGTCATCCAGCAGACTGCCGGAACCGAAGCTGGAGTCACCGTAGCCCTGATTGGCAATCATCGAGGCCTCGTCTATTATAAACAAGGTATCGCGGTTCAGGTTGTCGTTCAAGGTGAAGGCAGAGAGGTCGCCAGCAGACCGCTGACGATAGATACGGCGATGGATGGTGTAGGCCGCATGCCCTGCGTTAAGCGAGAAGACCTTTGCCGCCCTGCCCGTAGGCGCCAGCAGGATCATCTTCTGCCTCAGGGTCGCCATCGCCCGCACGATAGCACCAGCCAGGGTGGTCTTACCCGTGCCGGCAGAACCGCGCAGGATCATCACCACCTGGTCGTCCCTGTCAGTCATGAAGCGTGCAAACATATCGAGAGCATACTCCTGCTCTTCGGTAGGCGTAAAGCCAAAGGTCTGCCGGATGCGATATTTCAGTTCTTCGTGAATCATTTCGGCAACAAAGGTACAAATAAAGTTGAAATAAATTTGGTATTTCATCCGTTTTTTCCTAATTTTGCAGCCGGATATGCAAACCAACAACAGAATTATCACGATTATACTGACGATTACAGCCGCCATCCTATTGGGGCTATGCATTGCCAGTGTGATGAACGCAAGATGATGGACAAGAGGAAAATGACCATACGTATCGGGAAGAATACACTCTCCTTCACCCTACTCGACGTGACGAGTCAGGAACAACCTGTCATCTACCAGCCATACATCGTAAAGGGTGGCGTCTCAATGGCAGCCAACCTCCGCGAGGCCCTGAAGACCGTTGACCTGTCGGATGCCGACACCCATCGTGTGCAGGTGCTGCTCGATACCCCCTCGACACTCGTGCCCATAGACGACTTTGAAGAAGAGGAGATCGACGGACTGCTGAACCATGCGCTTCCCGCCGGTCAGGAGCCGCGAGCAGCTCTCTTCAACGTATTGCCTGACCTGAAGGCGGTCTGTCTGTTTGCCGTCAACAAGGACCTGCGGGGCGTCATCTGCGACCAATTCAGCGACGCGCTGTTCATCCACGCGATGACACCTGTATGGCGCCATCTGCACCAGCGCAGCTTCACAGGCCACCGCAATAAGCTCTACGCCTATTTCCACAGCAAGCGGCTCGACCTCTTCAGCTTCCACCAGAACCGCTTTAAATTCTGCAATTCGTTTGAGGCCTCTCATGCCTACGATGCGCTCTATTTCCTACTATATACCTGGAAGCTGCTCCGACTGGAGGCTGAACACGACGAGATGCACATCGTTGGCGACATTCCTGAGCAGGAATGGCTCCTGAACGAACTGAAACGCTATCTCCAGAAGGCGTATGTCATCAATCCTTCAGCCGACTTCCAGCAAGCAGCAGTGACCAAGGTACCGGGGATGCCCTACGACCTGATGACCTTATTAGTAAAAGGAAGATGAGAATTATCACGGGAATCTACAAGGGCAGGCACTTCGATATTCCGAAGACCTTCAAGGCAAGGCCGACGACGGACTTTGCCAAGGAGAACATCTTCAACGTGCTGACGGGCTATCTCGACTTCGAAGGCGCAACGGCGCTCGACCTGTTCTCCGGTACCGGCAGCATCTCGCTCGAACTGGTGTCAAGAGGATGCGCCCACGTCATCAGCGTCGAACAAGACCGCGACCATCACCGCTTTATCCAAGACTGTCTGAAGAAGATCGGCACAGACGTATGCGTGCCCCTGCGAGGCGATGTCTTCCGCTTCATCAAGTCCTGCAAGCACGGCTTCGACTTCATCTTTGCCGACCCGCCCTACGCACTCAAGGAACTCTCCACCATTCCCAGTCTGATCTTCGAGAAAGACTTGCTCAAGGAGGGAGGCGTCTTTGTGCTTGAGCACGGCAAGGACCTGGATTTCACCGGCGATCCGCACTTCGTGGAACACCGCAGCTACGGTAGCGTGAACTTCTCGATCTTCAGAACAAAGGCGACAGCAGTCTAGTGACGCTCTCCCAGAGCCTGACCAGGAATCCGCCATTGATACGTCCGGGTATCGACGTCAGCGGCACGGCTTTCTCGGCGTCACTCAGGAACAGTTTCTTCATACGGACGGCAAGTGCCTCATCGTAGAAGAAGATGTTACCCTCAAAGTTATTCTCAAAGCTCCGGATATCCAGATTGGTTGAGCCGCAAGTAACAACAGCATCGTCGCTGACCATCAGCTTGGAGTGGAGAAAGCCAGCCTGATAGAGTATCACCTTCACACCTGCCTCACTGACCTCGCGCAGATAGCTGCGGCTGGCCCAATCGACAAAGCGTGCATCGCTGTAGCGAGGACAGAGCACCCTCACGTCAACACCCGCCAGCGCCGCCGTCTTCAGGGCAAAGAGCACGGAGTCGTTAGGCAGGAAGTAGGGCGTCTCCAGATACAGGTAGCGACGGGCACCGAGAATCATCCGCACAAACCCCTGCATGATCTCAGGATAGGGGCTGATAGGCCCGCTTGTCACCACCTGGGCTATACAGTCGTTACGCATCTCTTCGGTAGGGATGAATGGCGGATAGAACTTCTTGTCGGAAAGGAGCGTCCGATCGACAAAATACCAATCGACGAGGAAAGTCCGCTGCAAGGCATAGACGGCCCCGCCCGTCACCTTCAGCATCGTGTCGCGCCAGGCCATTCCTCCCCTTCCTTTCACATAGCGCAGGGCGATGTTCATGCCCCCGATGAATCCTACGGCACCGTCGATGACAATCACCTTACGATGGTTGCGATAGTTTGCCTTGCTCGTAAAGGTCGGGAAGCGGACAGGCAGGAACGACGCCACCTCGATACCGCCTTCGCGCATCCGTTCGAAAAAGCGGTGACTTACATTCCAGCACCCCACATCGTCGTAGATCACCCTAACCTCCACCCCTTCCTTAGCCTTGTCGAGCAGTGCGTCGGACACAAGCATGCCCAAAGCATCGTCGGCAAAGATATACATATCGATATGGATATGGCTGGTAGCCTCGTGGATGGCTTTCAGCAATGCAGGAAAGAACTGGTAGCCGTCGGTATAGACCTCCACCTGATTATCCTTAAAGGGCAGCGACAGATTCTGGTTGATGAAGAGGTCGATCATCGGACGATGCGGCTCAGGCAGATGCAGGTTCTGTTGCTCGGAAAACTCCAGCATCGAGCGCTTGGTCAGCTGGTTCATGGAACGCTCGCTGATCAGTCGTTCCTTACGGGTATTGATACCAAAGAAGAGATAGAACACAAACCCAGCTACCGGCACGAACCATATCACCATCGCCCACGCCATCGTCTTGGCAGGCTGACGGTTGTCCATAATCACATGAATCACCGCAATGACGGCGATTACCTGCCAGATCAGGAATATGATGTTCAGCCAACTCATCTGCTACTATCTCACCAAATCATTGCCCAGTTGCTTGGCGAGGGCATCGCGCAACTCCTGGGTGTCCTTATACTGTGCAAGCAACTGGCGGGCACGGTCCATATCGCCGCCCACCTGCCGCAACTGCTGCTGTATCTCCTTCATCTTCTTCTCAATGATGTCGAGCCGCAAGTCGAGCACCAGATGAAGCACATGCTGCCGCAGTCCTCCTTCACGCTCCTTCAACTGAAAGCCCTTCCCCAGCTGGTGACGATCGATGGCCAAGTCTGCGGCCAGCGAACTGATGGCAATATCCGGATGCTGCATGAAATAGGTCTCTGCCTTGAAGCCCGCCTCACCGCTGTGGGCAGCTGCCTCCTGAAGTATCTGGTTATAGCGGTCGTCGCTGAATGTCAGCCCGTCTTGTCCCAGGTCGTAGGCTATATACTGCGCCACCGTCAGGTTCATTGTGCCCCCGTCTTCCGTCTCCACATTCTCATAGATCACCTTTTCCCCGTCGCGCACAATACTCTTCACGAGCAGTTTTTCTATCTCCGCATCAGCCGATGTCAGCGAGAAGTCATTGCTAAAGGAAGGTTGTGGATTGCCTTCCTCACGCGAGGCATTGCGCTCGCGCTCTTTCTCCTTCTCCTCGATGTCCTTGCGTATCATGCCGTTCATCGAGTTGAGGAGTGTCTGCTCCTTGATACCCATCCGCTGCGAGAGTTCGCTGAGATAGGTGGAACGCAGTATCTGGTCTGGGATGACAGAGATGCTCTTCACGATACCGCCGATAGCCTCGGAACGCTTCACGGGGTCGGTGACACTATCCACTGTCAGGCGCGTCTTGAAACTGATAAAGTCCGTCTGATGGGCTTCTATGTAGTCCCTGAATTCCTGTGCGGTATGTTTGCGTGCAAACGAATCCGGATCGTCACCGTCAGGCAGGAGCAGCACCTTGATGTTCATACCCTCAGCCAACAGCATATCAGTTCCGCGCATCGCTGCATGGATACCAGCCTCATCGCCGTCGTAGAGCAACGTGATGTTCTGCGTGAAGCGCCTGAGCAGTTTTATCTGATGGACGGATAGCGCCGTACCACTGTTGGCCACCACGTTCTCCAGTCCGCACTGGTGCATCGCAATCACGTCGGTATAGCCCTCCACCATATACACGCGGTCTTCCTTGGCGATGGCCTTCTTGGCCTGATAGAGACCGTAGAGCTCGCGCTCCTTATGATAGATCTCCGAATCGGGGGAGTTGACATACTTCTGCTGCACCCCCTTCGTGCGCGCATCGAGCAGACGACCACCAAAGGCCACCACCCTGCCGCTCACGTTCAGCCAGGGGAAGATCACACGGCCAGCATAACGGTCGTACAGTCCCCGCTCGTTCTCGATGCAAAGTCCTGTCTTCTTGAGGAACTCTGCCTGATAGCCCGCCTTCTGTGCTGCCTGTGCCAAGGCATCGCGCTTTGGCAATGCAAAACCCAACGAGAATTTCTCGACAATATCGTCGCGGATACCACGGCTGCGGAAGTACTGCCTGCCGATGGCTATCCCGTCGGGATCGTTCTTCAGTATCTCCTGGAAATACTTCAGCGCCCACTCATTGACGATGAACATCGACTCACGGTCGCTCTGCTCCTTCTTCTCCTCGTCGGTCAGTTCGCGCTCTTCTATCTCGATATTGTATTTCTTCGCCAGCCAGCGCAGGGCCTCGGGATAGGTGATCTGCTCATGCTTCATCAGGAAGTTGATGGCAGTTCCGCCCTCACCACAGGCAAAGCACTTGCATATCTGCTTCGACGGCGACACCATGAACGACGGAGTCTTGTCGTCATGGAACGGACACAAGCCTTTATAGTTCACACCGGCCTTGCGGAGAGTGACAAACTCACCCACCACATCGACGATGTTCGTAGCGTCCATAATCTTGTCTATCGTAGCCCTGTCAATCATATTTCGCTTGCAAAGTTACAAAAAAGCAACGAAAAAATTTGCATTCTTACTCCTTTTTTGTAACTTTGCACAGAAAACAACCAAAGTAACAAAACAAATGAGGAAAACTACACTACTGCTATCATTGATATTTGCCGCCCTGCAGGCTACTGCACAAGATTTCGACAACCTGCCCACGCCCGTTGAAGAAAAGGTCATCGACAACACGCCGGACTCCATCGCCAAA
>ODAJ012065870.1_pt1 | contig 12638 bp, 17 predicted proteins | sample 1539241 | NCBI WGS metagenome assembly ODAJ01 (sample SAMN02144231, study PRJEB22623) | gut metagenome | biome: sheep rumen | host: Ovis aries | place: New Zealand | reverse complement strand
ACCATCACCACGAGGATAGGAGAGTTAGAGGTCACGGATTCGAATATCTCTGCGAGGGTGTCAACGGTGGAAACGAGAAGTAGCACCAATCAGACAAATATAAATAGTTTGGATGGCAGAGTCGGCACGGCTGAGAGCGATATCACAGGATTGGAAACTGATGTGAATGGTCTTTTGGATGATGTCAGCAGCATACAGAGCAGGACAACCTCGCTTGAAGTGGGCCAGTCGAGTATCACGGGAAGGGTTTCTACTGTCGAGACTCGGAGCAGTCAGAATCAGAGTGATATATCTGGATTGAGTGATGATTTGGATTCCATCGATGGGCGTGTGGCTCAGCTGGAGATAACATCGGATATGATTCAGAGTTCGGTGTATCGGTATGGTACCACGAATCTGTTTGACTGTGCGAATGGTCAGGGATGGCAGACCGAGTCAGGTTCTGCCGTTAATAACTATAATATCGATACTCAGAAGGTGAATAATGGTGATTGTTATTCGTCTGGTGTCTATCTGGTGGGTGGGCAGACCTATTGCATCTCCTATTATGGGCCGAGTGCAGAGTTGTATTATCGGGTGAATCAGTCGGCAGCTTGGAAGAATACCATATCGGGGACTACTGAGATAAATATCGGGAGAGCCACGAAGATTGATGGAGATACATATCAGGGATATAACAGGTATTATGGCACGTTTGAGGCCCCGGTGTCTGGATATTATTTCATTCAGATTTATACGTCCCCGTTCTATCGTCCTCAGATTGAGAAGGCAAGTTATCCCACGGTGTTTAATATCCCGGTCGGTTCCGTCATCCGTCAGACGGTGGATAAAATCACGCTGAAGGCTGATAATATTCAGTTCGATTTCACGAAGAGCACGGATTTCACTTCGAATGGCCAGGTGGTGATGAATATCGATACAGCAGGAAATCTCTGGATTAAGGGAGAGTATCGTGGAGGTACGATCACGGGAGATGTGACAGTCGGAGAGGAAGATGGAACGGTGAAGATGGTTATCAGGCCGAAGGGCAGTATCGGTGCTGAGTTGGTCGGAATGATTAATACCAATGAGTTCCTTACTTTGGGATTCACGAATCAGTCGAATGATACGGATTTGGTCGCATATCCTTATATGAGGTTGAGGACAGGTGTCACGGCTGGCTATCGTCAGGTAGAGGTAAAGCCGAGGTTTATCGGTTTCAGTGATTACAGCAGTGGGGCATGGATAAACATAGGCACATATCCGTCTAAGAATGGAAAGAGGGGATATGCTCAGATAATATCACCCTCATGGCCTACCAATTCGGGTGATTATGATTTGTTGGCAGGCACGGTGTATAAAGATAGTAATGGATTCTTGAAAGTGTATTGATATGAGGTTAAAGATAGTATATAGCAAGCATATCCCGTTCAGGGGATATAAGGCGATCACCATTCTGTTCTGGATGGTGGTGAGGAAGGATAAGAGGGATTATCTGTCTTGGGTCGATGAGAACCATAAGAACATCCATTTTCAGCAGGAGATTGAGATGGGATTTATTCTGTTCTATCTCTGGTATGGGATTGAGTGGTTCTTCAAGTTCTTGTGTACGTGGAACCAGTCGAGGGCATACCGTTCGGTGAGTTTCGAGTGGGAGGCCTATGCGCATGAGTATCGCGTGGACTATCTGCAAGTGAGGAGAAGATATGAGTGGATTAAATATGTATTCAAATTAAAACCGAAGAAATGAAAAAGGAAGAAGAAAAGGCTGAGATGAAGGTGCTTGATTTCAGTCAGTTGGAAGTAGAGGTGAATATCGATGAGTTCCACAAGTTGGACGTGTCGAAGAATCTGGGTAATTTCATCCATCAGCAGACGATTGACATCGGTCTGGATGAGTTGGCGAGGACAATCTATAAGGAAGGTCGCTCGTATATCCCGGAGGAGTATGTGGAGGATATAAAGACGATCGTGAAGCAGAGTGCGTTCATCGCCCCTGTGAAGGTCGCAATAATCAAGTTATTAACAAATAAAGATTAAGCGTTATGGCTATGAAGAAAGTATCGGCGAATGCCACGGAGAAGTTCGAGAGTCAGATTGGTGATTCTCTGGTGATGAATGTGACGAAGACCACGTCGGCGAAGAATGTCACGCTGCATGCCCGTGTGAAGAAGGGTGATGATGAGGTGGCCACGGTGTCGTATGATGCTGATGGTGGCTATCTGATTATCGATTTGCGGAAGTTCCGCACGATGACGAAGGCCGAGGTCGAGGGAGTCCTGGCAACGGTCAAGGATGACATTCTCGGAGAGGTCTATCCGTCAGAGGATGAATCGGCAGAGTAAGGAAGTCAGGGTATGGCATTGTATCAGACAACACAGGCAGAGCAGGAGGCGTTCTTCGCTTCGATTATGCCGGCATTCCTGGATTTCGTCCGTCAGCATTCAGCGACGGTCGAGGGGATTGAGCTGGCCACATCGCTGCAGGGTATCTCCTCGATGCAATGCCTTCAGGAACTCGGTGGTGTCGTGAAGGTTGTCAGGGTGCCACTGAACATGATGACCGCCAATGTCGATGAGGCAGAGCAAAGGGCGCTGGCAGCGGCACAGAGTGCTGATGAGAAAGCTGCCCTTGCTGTTGCTGCCGCCCAGAATGCTGATGAGAAGGCCGCGCTGGTGACGGCTGCGGTTCTGGATATCTCCAATGAGAAGGCACTGGCGATTGCTGCGACTCAGAATGCGAATGAAAAGGCGGGGCTGGCTGATAGTATCTACAAGACGGTAAAGGCTTGGTATGAGTCTGTGAGTCCGGCATGGACGGTGTGGTTCAATGCCACGCAGTCGGATTGGGATACGTGGTTCAATGCCAGGAAGGTTGAATGGCCGGAATGGTATAATGGAGTGAAGTCAGCCTATGAGACGTGGATTGCAGCAGCCCAGGCGGCTGAGACGGAGCGTCAGGCGGCAGAGGCGATCAGGAATCGGGAGGAGGCAACGAGGAAGGCGAATGAGGTTCAGAGAGTGAATGCGGAGGCCCAGAGGGTCGCTGATGAGCTCGAGAGGGATTCCCATCCGTTGAAGCGAGGGGATAATGGTAACTGGTGGCGATGGGATATGACCACGACTCCGCATCAGTATGTGGATACGGGTATTCTCGCCGATGGTGGTATCATGTATCCTGTATTCGTTGTTGACCCAGATGATGGAGGTCTGTATATGTATTACACTACGGAGGTGGAGAAGTCGAGATTCGCTCTGGATGAGTCGGATGGCGGTCTTTATTTCTATCCTAAGGGTGGTTCTGGAACTAATTAAGTAAGTTTATGGCAGGAACGGATACAACAGGAATGGAAAGGGTTCTGATGGGTTGGGTCGGCTTCGTGTATGTCGAGGAGGGTTACAGCGCATCGAGGGAGTTCAGGAAGATGGAGTACATCACCACGGCGGACTCTTGTTATCTGTCGAGAGTCGATAAGAACAAGGGGAATGAGCTGACGGACAAAACGAAGTGGGTGTGTATTGCATCGGGAGCGGCGGCAACGGCGGCGGCAACTCAGTGCCTGGAGAGGATTAATGAGTTGAATCGGTTGCTCGTTCAGCTGTCGGCAGCCATCACGGATGTGGAGGATGCGAGTGGTGTCACGGCAGATACCAGGGCGGCGCTTGCAGATTTGACATCGAGGCTGTCGGAGGTGGATGAGATGAAGCGGACGCTGAATGCGTTGCTGGATGATGTCTATTCGGCCACGGATGCGGCGAATGAGGCCTATCGGATAGCGAGTCAGATTGATGGTGTCGATGTGATGAAGGGGAAACCCGCATCGATGGCGATCTTTGTTGATGAGAGTGTCCCGGTGGGTGTCGATGTCAGAATCAGGGTGGCCATCAAGCCGGACACGGCGAATCAGAGTGTGGTGTTCATCCCGGTGGGTGGTGCCCAGGTTTCGCCGGATGGTGTGGTGAAGTCACCTGCTGCAGAGGGTGATGTGTCGGTGTATGTGGTGAGCACGGAGGAGTCTGGTGTGTGGAGTCTGGTGACGATACATTATCGGGCGGTGTCGGCTCTGACGCAGGATGACGGCACGGCTCTGACGCAGGATGACGGCACGGGATTGGAAGTATAGTGTTTAATCAAAAGTAAGGTGATATGAAGTTATCAGAAGTACAGAGTTTGACGGTGTTCGATGGCACGGAGAATGTGCTGTTGGATAAGTCGGGGGTGTTCTATAAGGCCTCCTTTGCTGATGTGATGGCTGCCGCACCTGATTCGAGGGGTGTCTATCCGGATGTTCCTCTGAACAGGGTCAGAATCACGAGAATCAGCGGTCAGCAGTCAACGGTGGTGACATTGAGCGGAAATGTCGGGCTGGTGAAGGAACTGCTGGCGATGTGTTTCCCTGTTCTCATCGACAGAAATGCGATCGTGAAGGCGCATCTGAATGGGAATGATGTGCGTAAGACGGTGGATGGGCTGACGGCCACGCTGGATGATTGGACTCTCCAGTGTATGGTTCAGATGGGTGGATGGTATAAGAGATATTCCTATAATGCGTCCACGAATGAGAAGTATTTCGATTTGTCACCGCGTAAGGTGAAGGGATATCGGTATGTGAGACGCAGGTTCCTGGCTCAGTACGGCGGCACGGTGGAGACGCATGATTCGAAGTCGATGCTTATCAGTAACTCGGGCAAGTGGACTACCCAGGGCGTCAGTCTGGCCAACCTGCATGCCTATGCGAAGAATCTCGGAGAGAATTTCCGTGAGCATGCTGTTCAGGACCAGGAGGTCTATCGGGATATGTTCTGGCTGTTGAAGGCCACGTTCAACTCTCAGAGTGTCTATGCGGGTCTGACATGTTCGGATTCGTGGTGGCAGAAGGTTGATAGGAGCTCAGAGGGTGGCGCGTCATCGAGAGGTCAGTTCCATCAGACGGGATATCTGAATGATGTCGCTGGCCATGAGGGTCAGAAGTCTGTCACGGTGACGAGTACTGAGGGAGTGGCGAACACGTTCAATGCCTATAAGTTCCTTTGGATTGACCATCTGCTGGCCGGGCCGTATTGGATATGGGCTACGGGCTACTGTAAGAAGGATAAGAAGTGGTATCGTGCGAAGAATGTGAACACGGTCACCGGGTTCGACCCGACAGATACGGCCCAGTGGGAATATCTGTGTGATGAGTGTGAGTCCGAAGGATGGATTCTGGAGGATTTCGAGGACACGCTGATTCCTTCAATGGTGGGTGGTGATGCATCGAAGGGGCATGCCGATTACTATTATCGTGCCTATGCCGCCGGAACGGTGTATATCCCTGCGCTTGTTGGTGGTGCGTACCTCGGTTCCTACTGTGGTGTCTCGCCTTTGTTCTCGGCCAACGTTGCCTCGGTCACGAGCGCGAATTTCGGGGGTGCTCTCGCTGCCGATGACCCGACAGACACGGTGGCCGATAGAACGGTGGTTGTTTGAGCGAAATCGGCACGACTGAAAGGAGTGCAAATCGAAAATCGCCGCCCGTCAGGGCGGAATGTCATTCAGTCAGGATGGGCGGTGATAATCGATTCTCTGGATAAGGAAACCGGGTCGGAGATTCAGAGATGATGAGACCGATTCCGTGGGCTCTCAGACCTGCATCCCTGCGCTTGTTGGTGGTGCGAACAACGGTTCCAACTGCGGTGTCTCGCATTTGAACTCGAACAACGTTGCCTCGAACACGAACACGAATTACGGGGGTGCTCACACTTCCAGATAAATAGCAACGATGAATAAAGATAAAGATATAGAACAGGTCTGTTTGCCTGACTCATTGCGGGACATATAGGAAGCCACCTGCGCCCGTCATACTACGGTATGAGTCGAAGAAGTTGCTCGCGCGGTCAGTTAGTAGCCTTGGCGTTTGTAGGCCATAAGTTCGAAGGGTGCCCGTTTGAATGGTAGCGAGGAGAAGCGATCCGCATGGCAAAGCGGGAATAACATTCAAGAAATGAAAAGGAAGTATATTGATTTTGAGCTATTGACCTCATACAACGAGTTATATAATGGTTGGTTGAGGGCAACGGCGGGAAAGAAGGGAGAGCGCAGTGATGCGCAGGAGTTCGGAGCAACTCCTGAAATCCTGGAGAAGAATCTGAAGGACTTGCAGCGGCGGCTGAGGGAAGGAGTCTGGAAGGCAAGCCCGGGGAGGACGTTCAAGTTATTCACGGAGAAGAAATGGAGAGATATCACGGTGGTCCCCATCGAGGACAGAATCGTCCATCAGGTATTGGTGAAGTGGTTTAACATGAAGCGGAGATTCATCGGAAGGACATTCGGCAGTATCAAGGGAAGGGGAACACTGGCGGCATCGAAGCAGGTTCGGAGGGATGTGTATCGGAGCGGATTTCTGTATGTCGTAATTACGGATGCGAAGAAGTACTATCCGAACGTGGATAAGGAGAGGATGATTTGGATTCTGAGGCATTGGTATAAGGGCGAGAAGGCCCTGAGGTTGTTTGAGATGGTCATCAGAGCGTTCCTCCCGGATGAGTTGGGAATGAGTATCGGTGCGCTGACATCTCAGGATTGCGGTAATCTGTATTACACGCCGTTAGACCACTTCATTCAGGAGGTGCTGCACGTCAAATATTACTCGAGGTTGGTTGACAACACGGTGATGATGGTGCGGTCGAAGAAAGAGGGTGAGAGGGTCATCAAGAGTCTGAGGAAGGAAGCGCCGAGGAATGGCATTCAGTATGGTATGCTGGAGATGTTCCCGATTTGGGGGCGAAAGATTGACTTCTGTGGATATACGGTTGATGCGAATGCGATCGCCAAGATGAGGCCGAGCACGCTGAGACAGTTTTTCGAGGAAGTTGAAAGAGTTGGAAAGGAAACCGATGGCAGATCCTCTTTCGGAGAGGTCAAGCGTTTACAGTTATCTGGGACTGCTGAATCACTGTCATGGTGAGTCAATAACTAAATTTTTAATTCACAAGTATGTTACAGTTTTTAGAAGAGTCGAAGGTTGTGCCAGCAAGCGCACTGACAGGGATGAGAGAAGAGTTAAGTTTGCCCCACGCAGCAGGAGCAAGTGAGTATCGTTTGTACTTCGGTGCCCGCCAGGTGGAGCAGGAGCAGACGGTGGGTGATGAGGTTCAGATGGTGGAGGTCACGGAATATGATTACGTGAGCGTCCTGGCGGACCATGAGCCGACTGACGATGAGTGGAAGGAGGTTCTGATGGAGAGAGGATACACCAAGACGAAGGCTGCAAGTATCGTGAGGGGATGAAGTTCGAGAATATCAATGTTCAGTTCAGGGGTGGCTTCAAGGGCGGATATGTGCCCGTGCAGTGTCTGATTGATAATAAGATTATCATCGATGTGCTGAATTTCGCCCGCGAGAGGTCACAGGTGAGGGACTGCGAGATGTACTGTCGGATGCAGATACAGATTGGCGGTAAGTTACATGTGACGTGGCAGGCGAGTGAGATTCTGACTCAGTACATGGAGGACTGTCGGGCTCAAGATGTCAATGAGGGCACCCAGAACTTCCCCATCGAGGAGTGCATCATCTATGTCGGCGAGGACAGGGGGTATTATTTCGGGCCGCCGGATGCGGAGTCGGTAATCCCCACGGAGAAGGAGCTGGAGAAGATGATGAGAAGGTATAACAACAGAAAAAGATAAGTGAGATGGAGAGATTGACAACGATCATGTTCTGTGCCGGCATCATGCTGCTGGCCTATGTTATCATCCTGGGTCTGATATTCTGTGATTTGTCAGCTGGTGTCAGGAAGGCGAAAAAGAGAAATGAGTATCGGGATTCTGCCGGATACAAGCGGACGATCGAGAAAATTGCGAAGTACTTCAACATGACCTTTGCGATGAGTATCATCGATGCGTTTCAGGTGACGATTATCTGGTATCTGTTCAGGTTCTATGATATCGACCTGATAATGATTCCATGGTTCACGCTGTTCGCTTTGGGATATGTGGCATGGGTCGAGATTCATTCTATCTGGGAGCCAGCGGATATCAAGGAGAAGCGGCAGCAGAGGGAGTATAAGAAGGCGCTGATGGCGTTACTGAGGGAATATGGCACGGTGGAGAATATCGTGAAGGCTCTGAATCAGTCGAAGGATAAGGATGAGGATGATGTTCCTGATGGTGGCCGGGTGTCGCTGGAGAGTGATGATTTCTAAATTGGTGAGTTATGGCAAAATGTGAGGTGTTAAAGCCGTTCATCCGTTCATGGGAGGGCGGTTTCTCCTGCCACAAGAATGACAGGGGAGGAGCAACAAAGTGGGGCGTGACGATAGGCACGTTCATGATGGTGTATGGAAAGAGGATGACTGTCGAGGACTTGAAGAAGATGTCCGAGGAGCAGTGGATGCACATTTTTAAGACGTACTTCTGGAATAAGTGGCGGGCTGATGAGATTGAGAGTCAGGCGGTAGCGAATATCCTCGTGGATTGGATATGGCTGTCAGGACCGAAGACGATTCAGTATGTCCAGAAGATTCTCGGCGTGGCCGTTGATGGTGTGGTAGGCCCTAAGACCATCGCTGCGGTCAATTCCTTCGGCGCTAAGAAGCTTTTCGAGGCGGTGAAGATAATGAGAAGGGCGTATATAAATTCCATCTCCAAAGGGTCGCAAAAGGTTTTTCAGGGTGGATGGACTCGGAGGCTGGAGGCGATCAATTATGACAGGCTGGTGTGTAACGATGGAAAAGTGCTGAAATGGTCATGAAGAAGGTCGCTTTTGTCCTGGGATTGTTGCTCATTGTGAGCATGGCGGTGAATCTCGCCCAGTGGCAGCTCTGGAAAGGTGTGGAGGTCACGGTGGAGAGGAATGAGAAGGTCGAGGTCAGGGATTCGATGGTGAAGGACTCTGTGCCGGAGGTGAAGGATTCTGCCGATGTCGGAGTGATGAAGGTGAGTGTCAGAAGGGAGAGGATGAAGCCGCTGGAGGCTCAGAAGGTGCCGGAGGTGGAGATATCTGATTCAGATACGATCATCTCACTGCCTATCACTCAGAAGGTGTATGGTGACAGTCTTTACAAGGCCTATGTGTCAGGGTATGATGTGAGGTTGGATTCCATCGTGGTGAGAGAGAGGGAGGTGGTGAGGACGGTCACGGAGATGAAGGTCTGGAAGCCTCCCCGGCGAAGGTGGCATGTGAGTGTGACGGCAGGGCCGATGTATGGCGTGATGAGTCAGAAGATAGATATCGGTGTCTGTGTCGGAGTTTCATGGGATATCTGGTGAATGGATGAGGTGGGATGCGGTGCCCACCTCATTTTTACTGGTTATTTTCCTCGGAAATCGTCGCGCTTGAGTCCAAATCATTCGGCTGGGTAGTTGGAAGCGGAGGGAGATTGTCGATGATTGTGCGGATTGCTTTGTCGGCATGTCGGCGCATGATTTTGAGATAGTTGAAGATGGGGCGGTCTGACTTCATGGATTGGCCGATGCAGTATTCGAGGGTTTCGAGGGAGATTCCCTGGTCAAAGCCATGCTGCACGAAGGACTTGCGGGCGGTGTAATAGCAGCAGCGTTGGTAATCGGCGATTCCTACCTTCTTCGCGATCCGCTTGATGTCACGGGTGACGATGTTCTTGAATGTCGAGTATGAGCCGGAGGTGTGGAAGTCGAGGAGCCCGGTTTTCGGGTTCATATAGTGATTGATGATGGGGAAGGCCTCTGCAGGGATGGTGAAGGATATGGTGCGGTTCGTCTTTTTCTTGTTTCGCGTTTTGGTTCGGACATACTCCATCATGGTCTTTTTGCGGAAGTCGTATGATATGAGGTCGATGAGGTTTATCCCTCCGAGATAGAAGGAGAGCATGAAAAGGTCGCGGGCCTTGCGTTCCCCCTTATATGGTGTCTGGAAGTCACGGATGCGGGCAACGTCCTCGGGGGAGATGTCGAGCTCACGGGGTTCGGGTGTGATGGCCTGGTAGTAGGCGAATGGATGGATGTCGTATCGGATGAGGCCCTGCTTAATGGCGGTGTTCAGGATAACTTTGACGAATGTCATCTGCATCCCCAGGTATGCATCGGAGATATCCTGCTGCCGGAGCCATCGGGCGTATCGGTTGATGGTGTCTGGTGTTATATCGGAGAGGAAGATGTCACCACCTCCGAGGAAGGTGCGGAATTTCTTCATCTGGTATTCGCGCATGCTGGCGGTGGTGTCGCGGTTATCCTTGCGGAGCTCATCGATGGTCTGTTGGCAGAAGGTGAAGAAGGTGGGTGAGGTCTGGATGGGTTGCATGTCGCGGAGTCGGTTTTTCAGTTCCTCACAGGTATAGAGGTCTGGGGATTGGATGCGATCAAGTCGCTGGTCGTAGTCATTCAGGAGGGCGCGGAGCTTGAGATTGATGGCTGCCGCATCGGGTTGGTTGACCACCTGGCCATTCAGGAAGTGGGAGAAGGAGGTCACGCGGTATTTGGTGACGATGTAATGGGTTTCGCGATGGTGGCCGATGGCGATGCGGATTTTGTATGAGCCATCTTTGGCGCGGGTATGCTTGAGAACGGCGAGTTTGATTGTAGTCATTCGGATGATGTTATATAATTGGTACGGGTTCCTATTTATATTATTCGCGTGAGCGAGTATTTTCTATTCGCTGTGGGGTCCAAAAGTGGACAGAAATGAGAAATCCGGCTGATTCTCTGATGTGTGAGAATTGCCGGAAATCCTTTGTTTTCTTTGGGTAGGGACACCCGGGCTCGAACCGGGGACCTCTGCAATGTGACTGCGTATTGCAAAGTTTGGGTTCTGCTCTGATAATGAGGGATGTGCGATTGTGTGAAAATCGGAAAATATTCGCTTTTTGGTCTGTGAGGGTGAAAATGATGGTTATTTCCAAGAGAAATCGTCGCGCTTCGTTCCAAATCGAAAAGCGGTATAGTTGTAAGGGTGGAGATGTAAAAACGGCGCAAACTCAATTTTCTGATTTTCATTTTTTCTTTTTATCTTTTTCTTTTTTATAATAAAGAGTTAATCTATTATATTATATATATCTATATTATGAATACGCGCGCGAGTTGTCGAAAAATAGGGATATAGGTAAAAATTTGAAACTGAAACCCGATTCAGGTAAAAATTTGAAACTGTATCGGAGGGATACAGGTAAAAATTTGAAACTGAAACCCGATTCAGGTAAAAATTTGAAACTGTATCGGGCGTTTTCAGTACATGTCATCTCCAGACTTTCCACGTTCATATTTCTCTGGTTGCTTGATGGTTATTCCCTCGGATATCTGTGAATCATCGGTGATGGTTTTCTCCAGGAGGAAGCGGATGACCTTCTGCTTCGATGAGGTGTCAGAGTATGGGTATGCTTGGATGAGGTGCCATCCGAGTCGGCTCATGTAGTTCAGGACATCGATGTGTGAGTTGAATCGGATGGCCTTGCCGGAGGAGTCGGTGATGGTTCCCTTACGATCTGCGCCGAGGTCGATGATGACAGTGTTCTTATTCGAGAGAAGTCCGGCAGAGATATTCGTTATCTCGCAATAGGCGGGACGGGTCTGGGAGAGACTGCCCATCGGGATGAGGATGAGCAGTCCGAGGATGAGGGTTCTGGTATTCATATTACATCTGTTCGCGTTGGATGGCACCTACGACCTTATAGACAAAGAGGATGTTTTCTGTGTGGATGTCGCGATCAGGATAGAGACGTTCCCCATCGGGCTTCGTCTGGTTGTTGTATGATGACAGTCTGAGATAGTCATCGCCACGGTCAGATGGGTATATCATTTTGAGGAGGCGGTCGGAGGTGGTGACGATGAGATAGGTCCGGCCGTAGTCGATATCATGCTTATCGGTGACGGGACGGACGAAGATGATATCCCCGGATTTGTAGTAGGGATACATCGATTCTCCGAATACGGTCAGGCCGTAGCAGCCGGAGAAGGCCGGGATGGATACATACTCGGTGATTCTGTTTTCTTCACCATCGAGGCCGATACCGTTCCCGGCACAGACGCGGATGTCGAGGATGGGCTGTCTGAGATTGTCATCGGAGGAGACATCGAAGATACCGCGATTCAGAACCTGATTGATTTCAAACTGGTAGGAGCGCTTGAATACTTTGGCACTCAGGCGGGATGAGAAAGCCTGCGGTGAGAGGTTCAGTTCCTCGGCGAGCTGGGAGAGGTTGATACCGTTCTCCTGGAGGATTTGTTTTGCTTCATTACCTGTCATAATACCAATAATTTTTTAGTTACGCTGCACGGGGGCAAAAGATAAATTCTGTTAAAATAAAGACGTTTTCAAGATAAATCCTTGTAGCATCCAAAGGAAATCTTTAATTTTGTCGTCGAAATCCGATACAAAGGTACAAAGAAATCTTGAAAGTAGCAAGGGTTTTCAGTACCACAAACGGGGTAAAAATTTAAAAATACAAGATTATGGCTAATAAGAATTTGAATTATTCGGTGAGATTTATCAACCAGAACTTCAGGATGAAGGTCTACGGTCGGGATGAGCAGGGCAAGAAGATTGATACCCTGATGGGAGTTTCAGGTCTTTTGTTCCTCATCGGTTTCGAGATGATGAACAAGCAGCTGGAAAGAGCTATGAAGTGTAAGGATGATAAGTGTGTGTGCAAGCTCAGAAGAGGCTTGCAGGTTACTTACTATTGCAAATAAGGAGGGAGAGGGTATGAAGAA
>ODAJ012166995.1_pt1 | contig 12639 bp, 9 predicted proteins | sample 1539241 | NCBI WGS metagenome assembly ODAJ01 (sample SAMN02144231, study PRJEB22623) | gut metagenome | biome: sheep rumen | host: Ovis aries | place: New Zealand | reverse complement strand
GCTCTGGTTCTCCGCGGGCGCCTTCACCCAGGAGGTCGCCGGTGCCGAGGAATGGACGAACGTGGCCGACAACAACAAGGACTTCGGCCGTAACGCCGGCTATTCCCTCACCACGAAACTGGTCATCCGTCCGTTGTACAAACTGGACAACGCCAGCCTGCACATCGGCGCGGCCTATTCCTACCGCACCACCAAGGTGAGCATGGCCACGGGCGAATGGGGCACCTACCGCGCCAGCGCGCGCAACTCCACCAGCATCAACCGCAAAAAGTACCTGGACACCAACAACCTCAAGGACTTCGACCACAACAACCTGTGGACCGTCGAGCTCGCCGGTCACTGGGGCGGTCTCCGCTATGAGGCGGCCTATGTGGCCGACAACGTCCGTTTCAAGGCCAAGGATGCCGTTCCTGCGAACCTGAACGGCTGGTATGCCCAGGCCGGCATGCTCCTGTTCGGCGGCCAGCAGCGCTATGACGCCAACGGCGGCAAGTACACCAAGATCAAGCCCGGCAAGAAGTGGGGTGACGTGGAGCTCTGTGCCCGCTACGAGTTCTGCAACCTGAACTGCCCGGCCGCGAATGTCTATGGCGGTGCCGCCGAGGCCTACGCCGTGGGCCTGAACTGGTGGGTGAACAACAACGTCAAGATGCAGCTGAACTACCAGTTCAACAACAACGACCGCTACGCCAACGGCAAGGACAAGCTCTATGTGGGCCTGGATTCCGCCGGACAGCCTACCCGCGACTACACGAAGGTGGTCACCGCGACCGGCAAGGCCGGCGTGGACTACCACATGCTCGCCGTCCGTTTCGAAATCGACTTCTAGTTCCACCCCTTAAAAGAATCGCATTATGAAAAAGATATTTTTCTTTGCCGCAGCGGCCGTCCTGGCCCTCACCGGGTGCGTGAAGGACGAAATGTACAAGGGCCCTTCCACCATCGACAAAGTGGTCTTTACCCCGGAAGCCCCGACTTCCATCTCCGACGTGACCGTGACCGCCACCGTGTCCGGCCTCCAGAAGGTGACGGACGCCACCCTGAAATACAATGGCACCAGCGTGCCGATGTCCGGATCCGGCAGTTCCTTCTCCGCCACCATTCCGGCCCAGCCGGACGGGACGAACGTGGAGTTCACCGTGACCGTGAAGAACGAGGCGGGCTTCGAGACGGTGTCCGACAAGTTCTCCTACAAGGTGGGCGACCCGGCGACCGACTGGAGCAAACTCAAGTTGAACGAGGTGTACGGCGCCGGTGCCGACGAGGAAAAGTTCTTCGAACTGTACAATGCCGGCGACTATCCCATCAAACTCACCGGCGTGACCATCAGCAAGGACGAATCCACCTGCTGGACCGGCATCGACGGGGACGTGGTGCCCGCCAAGGGCTTCTTCGCCATCGTCGGCGCCAAGGGAACGACCGAGCGTGGCTTCTCCAGCGGTTTCTCCGCCAAGAAGAGCGTGCTGGTCGAACTGTTCGACAACAAGGGCAACAAGATCGACACGTTCCAGCGCGGCGAAAAGATGGACACCGGCGAATGGGGTGCCTCCCTCGCTAACAACAAGGGTTCCTGGAGCCGCATTCCGGACGGAACCGGCAAGTGGATGATCACCGAGACCTTCACTCCGGGCGCCGCGAATTCCACCGCCGGCACCGACGATCCCGACGTGAAACAATAACTTAAACCTATTTTTATACGACATGGCAGAACTGAAAATCGGCGAACAGTCGAAACCCCGTTTTGAATTCCGCAGCTTCGGCCAGTGCTTCTGCGAGCAGGCGAAGCGCATGGCCCGGCTCTCCGTTCCCGTCCCCGAGAAGGTCTGGGAGCGCACCAGCGACGAGATCTACATCATCTCCGCGAAGAACGACATCAACAACACCAAGATCCGCGGCGGCAAGATGGACATCAAGACCTATGTCCAGACCGTCGACGGCCTCGAGCAGTGGAACCCCCTGATGAAGGGCGAGTTCCCGATCTCCCGCGAAGTGCTGGAGAAGGAGGTCTTCCCCGCCTTCATGGTGGAGATGCCGGCCCTCGACAAGGATACCTATACCCTGGACGAGTTCCTCGCGATGGTCAAGGCCAATCCGGACCTCGCCGCCGTCCGCGTGCACAAGCAGCGTTTCGGCTACATGGTGAACAACACCATCTGCGAGGTGGGCAACGTGCTCATCAACGGGGCGAAAGTCGTCACCATCAACTCCGAATCCACGGAGATCGAGGACATCAAGAAGACGATCGCGGACTGCGGCCTCGAAGGGGTGGAGAACATCAACTACCTCCAGGCCATCAAGCGCGTGATCGGCATGATCGACAAACCCTTAGCAAACGAGTAAGCGACTATGGCACAAGAGATTGAAAAGAAATTCCTTGTCAAGGGCGACTTCAAGGCCGAGGCCTTCAAGGCCACCCGCATCACCCAGGGCTACCTCTCCAGCGTTCCGGAGCGCACCGTGCGTATCCGCGTGAAGGGGGACAAGGGCTTCATCACCGTCAAGGGTATTGGCAACGCTTCCGGCGCCGCCCGCTTCGAGTGGGAGAAGGAAATCCCCGTGGAGGACGTGAAGGCCCTCCTGGACCTTGCCGAACCGGGCGTCATCGACAAGACCCGCTACCTGGTGAAAAACACCGACGGCAAGCATGTCTGGGAGGTCGATGAGTTCTACGGCGACAACGACGGCCTCACCGTGGCCGAGGTGGAACTCGCTGACGAAAACGAGCCCTTCGACAAGCCGGACTGGCTGGGAGAGGAAGTGACGGGCGACCCGAAGTACTTCAACTCCATGCTCATGAAGAACCCTTACAAGAACTGGAAGTAACTTCATTATGACGACAGATACGGAGACAAAGGCGGCGGTGTTCGACCCGCTGGACATGGGCAATTACAAAGTCGAGAAACTGCCCAGGATGCAGAAGTCGAAGTTCGAGGTGTGGATGGCCCGGCTGGGCGGTCCGCTCGCGATTGCCGCCTTTGTCTGGATCTGTTGGTTCTGCCACATCGGGTTCATCGACAACCTGGATACCTCTGCGCTGGCCGCCACGGCCCAGAAACGGCTGGACGTCCTGGGCCTGGACGGATTCATCCGGGCCAATTACGCGATGCTGGGCATCTTCGTCGCGAGCCTCATCCTCTGGATTACGGAAGCCCTGCCGAACTACCTGACCTCGCTCATCCTGATTCTGTTCGTGGTCCTTTTCAACGTGACCACGCAGAAGGAAGCCCTCGCGCAACTGGGCCATCCCGTGATGTGGCTCAATATCCTGAGTTTCGTCCTCGCCTCCATGCTCGTGAAGACGCAGTTCGCCAAGCGGCTGGCCCTCGCCTTTGTCATCAAGTTCGGCAAGAGCGCGAAGGGCGTGCTGTGGAGTTTCCTCCTCATCAACCTCGTCCTCTCCGCCTTCATTTCCGCGACGACGGTGAAGGCGACCATCATGCTCCCGATCTTCATGGTCATCTGCACCATCTATGGCGCCTCGGGCGGAAACCGGAACAACTTCGGCCGCAACCTCGTGATCCAGAACCTGTTCCAGGTGAATATCGGGGCCAATGCCTTCTATACCGGCAGTGGAGCGCACCTCCTCGCCATTTCCCTCATTGCCGGTTTCCTGGGCTCCTGCGACTTCGGCTACAAGGAGTGGCTCGTCGCCGTGGGGCCGATGAGCCTGATCATCCTCGTCGTAGGCCTCCTGCTGGGCATGTATGTGTTCTTCCCCATGAAGAAGGAGGAGCAGGTGCCGCAGATCGAGGGCGGCATCGATCGCCTGCGGGGTGAACTCGCCGCCATGGGCAAGATGTCCGTGGAAGAGTGGAAGGCCGTCGGGATCTTCGTCCTGGTCCTCTTCCTTTGGGTCACCAAGGGCACCTTCCATAACATCGACGAAACCATCGTCGCCCTCATCGGCGCGGTCCTGGCCCTGATTCCGGGCATCGGCGTGGTGAAATGGAACGACGTGGACATCCCCTGGCACCTGATGCTCTTCTCCGCCGGCGCCTATGTGCTGGGCAGCGGGCTCAATGCCACCGACCTCCCGAGCACGATGGTCAATGCGGCTTTCGACTCGCTGGGCATCACCTCCGACACCCCGTTCTGGGTGCTGTATGTCATCCTCACCTTCCTGATGATGTACTCCGGCCTGGTGTTCCAGAGCAAGACCATCCGGACGATGGTCTTCGTCCCCATCGCCCTCGGGGTGGAGAAGCGCTTCGGCTTCCCGCCCATGAGCCTGGCCCTCCCGGTGTCCATGCTCATCGAGCACTGCTACGTGCTCCCGTTCAACAGCAAGCCCGCCGCCCTGCTGTACACCACGAACCAGTACAGCATGACCGACGCCTTCAAGTTCGGCATCACTATGATGACCTTCTCCTGGATCCTCATCCTCCTGTTCGGCGAAACGGTTCTCAAGTGGCTGGGCATCACGCCGGGACTGTTCTGATGTCATTTCGAACTAGTCCGTTTGTCATTTCGAGCTTGTCGAGAAATCTTACTACCTTTGTGTCATGACCATTGACTGGAACCTGATTCTCCGCCTCCTCCTTGCCGGGGTCATGGGCGGTCTGATCGGCCTCGAGCGGGAACTCCGCGCGAAGGAGGCCGGTTTCCGTACGCATTTCATCGTGGCGCTGGGCAGCGCCCTGTTCATGATCATCTCGCAGTTCGCTTTTTCGGGCCGATTCGATTCCGCGCGCGTGGCGGCGCAGGTGGTGTCCGGCATCGGTTTCATCGGCGCCGGCGTGATCATCTTCCAGAAGAACGTCGTACGGGGCGTCACCACGGCTGCGGGCCTGTGGGTGGCCGCCGCCATCGGTCTCGCCTGCGGGGCGGGGATGTTCGACGTCGCCGGGGCGGCCGCCCTGATGACGGTCCTCTGCCTGGAACTGCTGCACTTCTTCCATCTCCGCTACGGGGAGAAGGTGGTGGACCTGACCCTGAAATCGCAGGGGAACCAGGACCTCCTGGCCGTGCTGGATGTGCTGAAGGCGGAAGGGATCAACGTGGAGACCTATTCCGTCTTCGGCAGCAAGGTGCACCTGACCGTCCGCCTGCAGCAGCGGAATTACGTGGACATGCTCCGGCGCCTCGTGGAGCGGCTGGAGGGATTCACGATTGAAGATATGAACTAAACCAACCTGCTATGAATACGCTGTTTTATCTGGTTCCCGCCGCTTCGGTGGTGGCGCTCCTCTTTGCCTGGATCTTCTTCCGGCAGATGATGAAGGAGAGCGAGGGCACTCCCACGATGAAGGAGATCGCCCAGTATGTGCGTGAAGGCGCCATGGCTTATCTCAAGCAGCAATACAAGGTGGTCATCATCGTTTTCGCGGTGCTGGCCTGCCTGTTCGCCGTCCTGGCCTATGGCTTCGGGGTGCAGAACCCCTGGGTGCCGTTCGCTTTCCTGACGGGCGGTTTCTTCTCCGGACTGGCCGGTTATGTGGGCATGCGCACGGCTACGTACGCATCGGCCCGTACGGCCAATGCGACGATGCGCTCGCTCAACGGCGGCTTGCAGATCGCTTTCCGCAGCGGTGCCGTGATGGGACTCACCGTCGTGGGTCTGGGTCTGCTGGACATCTCCATCTGGTGGATGATCCTCCGGACCTTTGTCCATGAGGCCTCGGACGCGCAGACGCTGGTCGTCATCACCACGACGATGCTTACCTTCGGCATGGGTGCTTCCACCCAGGCGCTGTTCGCCCGCGTGGGCGGTGGTATCTACACCAAGGCGGCCGATGTGGGCGCCGACATCGTGGGCAAGGTGGAGCAGGACATTCCGGAGGACGATCCCCGGAATCCGGCCACAATTGCCGATAACGTGGGCGACAACGTAGGCGATGTCGCCGGCATGGGCGCGGACCTGTACGAGTCCTACTGCGGCTCCATCCTCGCGACCATGGCGCTCGGCGCCTCGGCCTTTTTCAACGCCGGAACGGATGTCCAGATCCGGGCCATCATGGCCCCGATGCTCATTGCGGCCATCGGCGTGGTGCTGTCCATCATCGGCATCTTCGCCGTGCGCACGAAGGAAGGCGCGACGCTGAAGGATCTGCTGAAGTCCCTGAGCGTGGGGACGAACCTCGCGGCGGTCCTCATCGGCGTACTGACCTTCGGCGTGTTCTACGTGCTGGGGTTCAAGGCGGAGAACGGACTTCCGGAGTGGTGGCAGCTGTCCCTGTCGGTCATTTCCGGCCTGCTGGCGGGCGTCATCATCGGCAAGGTCACGGAGTATTATACCTCCCATTCCTATAAACCCACGCAGAAACTCGCTGAGAGTTCCCAGACCGGTCCGGCGACGGTGATCATCAACGGCGTGGGCCTTGGGATGATTTCCACGGCGGTGCCGGTCGTGACCATCGCGGCGGCGATCCTGCTGGCGTACGGCTTTGCGACGGGTTTCCATTTCTCCACGGAGACGCTTTCCCTCGGGCTGTACGGCATTTCCATCGCGGCGGTAGGCATGCTGTCCACGCTGGGAATCACCCTGGCGACCGACGCTTACGGCCCGATTGCGGACAATGCCGGTGGCAATGCGCAGATGTCCGAACTGGATCCGTCCGTGCGCGAGAAGACGGATATCCTGGATTCCCTGGGCAACACCACGGCCGCGACCGGCAAGGGCTTTGCCATCGGTTCTGCGGCCCTGACGGCGCTTGCCCTGCTGGCGTCCTATATCGAGGAGATCAAGATCGGCCTCGGCCACATCGGCAAGAACGTGCTGGAAATCGGCGGCCGAACGGTGGACACGGTCTCTGCGTCCATTACGGATATCGTTGAATATTACGACATTACCCTGATGAATCCGATGGTCCTCGTGGGCATCTTCATCGGGGCGATGATGGCCTTCCTGTTCTGCGGCCTCACGATGAACGCCGTGGGCCGTGCGGCCGAGAAGATGGTCGTGGAGGTCCGCCGCCAGTTCCGCGAAATTGCGGGTATCCTGGAAGGGAAGCAGCGGCCGGACTATACCTCCTGCGTGCGCATTTCCACCAAGGCGGCGCAGCATGAGATGATCTTCCCGTCGATCCTCGCGATCGTGGTGCCCATGCTCGTGGGCATGCTGCTGGGCCCTGCGGGCGTGATCGGCCTGCTGGCCGGCGGCCTGGGCGCAGGTTTCGTCCTCGCCATCTTCCTCGCTAACTCCGGCGGCGCCTGGGACAACGCGAAGAAGTACGTGGAGGAGGGCCACTTCGGAGGCAAGAATTCCTCCTCCCACCATGCCACCGTCGTGGGTGACACCGTGGGCGATCCCTTCAAGGACACCTCCGGTCCTTCCCTGAACATCCTCATCAAACTCATGTCCATGGTCTCCATCGTCATGGCAGGCCTGACGGTGATGCTGCATTAGCAATCAGTGCGAGACCCGGTCCATCGGATGTACCGGGTCCCGCAAAATAAGCAGAATTTGCAGGTCCCGGTCCCGCTTTTGGACCGGGACCTGCGTTTGTTAGCCGGATTTTCCGTAAATTTGCAGGATTCAGCAAATTTCGGAAATGAAGGCGCGGCAGGTTCTGCTATTCATACTGAGCGTATGCCTGATGCTGGGAGCGGTGTGGGCCGTGTTCCCGGCGGAAGGCGTACGGATCGGTGGCAAGCGGCTGCGGTTCGCCTCGTACCAGGGGCATTTGCGGGACCTGCAGGAGCGGAAACTGGACCTGGATTCCCTCCTCCTGGCCAAACAGCGCCGCTTCGAGATGCAGCAGGACACGCTGGCCTATTACCGGGAATTCTTCTATGAGGATCCCGACCGGATCTACCTTCCGGATGACGATTTTACGTTCTTCGATCCTGTTTTCCAGGCCTTTGAACGGGCCCGGAAGGAGGGGAAGACCGTCCGCGTCGTGCATTACGGCGATTCCCAGATCGAACTGGACCGCATTTCGTCCAATCTCCGGGATGCGCTGCAGGAGCGCTTCGGCGGCGAAGGGACCGGGATGTTCCCGGCCCTGACCCGGACGCCCATGGCATCGATCTCCCATTCGGCGGCGGGCGGCATGGCCGGTTTTCCGATGGTAGGCGACTCCCTGACGCGGCGGGCGGGACACAACCGCTACGGGCCGCTGTCTCAAGTGGTCAGCGTCCAGGGAAGCGGCACGGTGAGCCTGCGCGCCCTCCGGCAGAAATCCACCCTGGAACGGGTGAAACACTTTTCTTCCGTGTCCGTCCTTTATGGCCGCGCTTCGGAAGATTTCGCCGTGACAGTGCAGTCCGATACCCTGAAGCCCAGGCCTGTCACCAAGAAGCAGGACGGTCTTGTCTGGATTACCTGGAAGTTCTCCAAACCGGTGGATAAAGCCACCCTGAGGTTTATCGGCAACGCCGAGGTCTATGGCATCGCCACCGACGGCAAGGCCGGCGTCACCGTGGACAACGTCCCGCTGCGCGGCTCCACGGGTACGATCCTCACCTACATCGACAAGGACCTCATGAAAAACGCCTACTTGCTGGACGATACCCGCTTGATTATCTTGCAGTTCGGCGGCAATTTCGTGCCGGCGGCAGGGTCGTCCAAGGCCATTTCCGGCTACATGGACAAGGTCCGGGACCAGATCGCCTGGTTCCAGGAGGCGGTTCCCGGCGGGAAGGTCCTCTTCATCGGCCCGTCGGACATGGCGGCCTGGGACGAAGAGGACGGCCGGCTGCATACCTACCGCCGCCTGGCGGAGGTGGTCGATTCGCTGAAGGCGGTCACGCTGAAGTGCGGGGCGGCCTACTGGGACCTGTACGGGATGATGGGCGGGGCCAATTCGATGCCCCAGTGGGTGCGGCACAAGCCGGCCCTCGCCGGCCCCGACTATGTCCATTTCACCCCGGCCGGCGCCAAGGTGGTCGGAGAGACGCTCTCCCAATCCCTGCTTACGTATTATGATTTCTACGACCTGCGCAAGACACTGCCGTCCGAACTGGTCGAACAAAGTTTGGAAAGATGATGAAACGCCATATCCTTCTTGTGATCGCCACCCTGGCGACCCTCCTTCCCGCCGGAGCCCAGCAACTCCGGTTCCACACCCGGATCCCCACGCTTCCCTACCTCAGGGAAGACCGGAACGTCCTGCAGTTCCCCGGCGGGGAGTCGCCCGATTTCGACGCCTTCCTGCGGAAACTGGACACCCTGGTCCTTGCCGGCCGGGGCGACGTGCGGATCGTCCATATCGGCGGTTCCCATGTCCAGGGCGGTACGTGGACCAATACCCTGCGGAAGGACCTCCTGACCATGCGGTATGGCATCGACGGCGGCCGGGGCCTGCTGTTCCCGTACGCCGCGGCCGGGACCAATACGCCGGTGGGCTACCAGACCTCCTACACGGGCACCTGGACCTCCAGCCGGTGCTTGAAGCCGGACACGGTGATGGGCCTCAGCGGCATGACCGTCTCCACGGCCGATACCGCCGCGACCGTCGCCCTGGACCTCCTGCCGGAGGAGCGCCGCCAATGGGATGTCCGCTATACCTTCCGGTCGGTGGACGTGCTGGGATACGGCGAACTGGAGCCCGTCATCCTGATGGGCCGGGATACCGTCCGGGGCCGGCAGGTGGGGGAGAACTGGCGGTTCGACCTCCCGTATTATGCCGATTTCATCCGCGTTGGATTCACCGGGTTCCCGGGTCGTTTCACCATCAAGGGCATCTACGTGGACAATCCGGACAATGGCCTGACGCTCAGTGAGGTGGGTGTCAATGGGGCCGCGACCTCCTCGTTCCTCAAATGTGATGACTTCGTACAGGACCTGAAACTTCTGAAACCGGACCTCGTAATCTTCTCCATTGGCATCAACGACCTGCAGGGGGTGGATTTCGACGCCCGGCGGTTCATCGCCAATTACGGAAAACTCGTGCAACTGGTCCGGCATGCGAATCCCCATTGCGCCTTCCTGTTCACGTCCTGCAACGACAGTTGGAAGAACGGACGCCCCAATCCTTTCACGCCCCGGGCCCGGCAGGCCTTCGAGGAAATCTCCGCCGGCTGTGACGCGGCCTTCTGGGACCTGTTCGGCATCATGGGCGGGGCCGGGTCCATGGATTCCTGGGTCAACGGGGGCTATGCCCGCGCAGACCACATCCATTTCACGCCCGAGGGCTATGCCATCCTCGGGAACCTGCTGTTCAACGCCCTGATGGACACCTACGTGCAGCGCATGGGCCGATGACCGCCGTGGATGTCATACGGGACCTTCTCGGAGGGCTTTTCTCCTTTGACAGCGCCCACCCGCTGCTGTTCACCCAGTTCTATTTCTGGGCTTTTTTCGCGCTGGTGTTCGCCGGGTTCTCGCTCATCCACTCCAAGCCGCTGCTGCGGAACGCCTACCTCTTCTTTGTCAGCCTGTTCTTCTACTACAAGACGAGCGGGGTGTTCCTGGTGCTGCTGCTCTTTGTCGTCACCTACAACTTCTTCGCGGCCCGGTGGCTGTACCGGGCGCGGCCCCGCTGGAAAACCTTCTGGGTGGTCCTGTCGGTGGTGGTGGACCTCGGCGTCCTGGCCTATTTCAAGTACGCCTATTTCCTGGCCGATTTCGTCGGCGACCTCTTCGGCATCACCATCGAGGTACGGGACGTCCTCGGGGAACTGGGGAACCTGATTACGGGGACGCAGGCCTTCCGGGTCGATGCCATCGTCCTTCCCGTGGGCATCTCCTTCTTCACCTTCCAGGCCATCAGTTATGTGGTGGACGTCCAGCGGGAGAAGGTGAAACCCATCCGTAACTTCCTGGATTTCGGCTTCTTCCTGACCTTCTTCCCGCAGCTCGTGGCCGGTCCGATCGTCCGGGCCCCGGAATTCTTCCCGCAGCTGCACAAGCCCTACAACCTGAGCCGCCGGTGGTTCGGCATCGCCGTTTTCTGGATCATGAACGGCCTGGTGAAGAAACTCGTCCTGGCCGATTACCTCGCCGTGAACCTCTGCGACCGGGTGTTCGAGAACCCGCTCCTGTACACCGGCTTCGAGAACCTCGCCGCCCTGTTCTGCTACTCCCTCCAGGTCTATGCCGACTTCTCCGGCTACACGGACATCGCGACGGGCGTCGCCCTGCTGATGGGCTTCTACCTCCCGCAGAACTTCAATTCCCCCTACAAGGCGGAGAATGCCCAGCAGTTCTGGCGCCGCTGGCACATGTCCCTCTCCCGCTGGCTCCGGGACTACCTGTACATCCCGCTGGGCGGCAACCGGAACGCGACCTGGGGTACCTATATTATCATCATCGCCATCGCCGTCATCGGCTCCTTCCTGTCCGGATCGTGGTGGGTGGCGGCGGCCGTGGCTTTCCTTTCGCTGGGACTGCTCGTTTACGGATGGCTCCGGCCCGACAGGCGCAAGTTCCTCCGGACGCAGGTCAATTCCATGGACACGATGCTCCTCGGCGGCCTCTGGCACGGGGCGAGTTGGAATTTCATGATCTGGGGCGGCCTGAACGGCCTGGGCCAGGTCATCTACAAGTTCTGGGCGGGCTGGTCCCGTCCGGTCCAGGCCGGGGTCATCTGCACCCTCTGCGCCGTGTGCTACGTCCTTTCGGTCTTTGCCCCCGCCCCCGTCTGGAACCTCTTCTTCGTCTGGACCCTGGTTCTGGCCATCGGCACCCTCGTCCGATTAGGATACAGATTCTTTCACCCCTCCGGGGTTCAGAATGACAAAAGCACTGTCATTCCGAGCGAAGCGAAGGAATCCGGCGCACCTGTCATTTCGACCGAAGCGAAGCGGAGCGGAGAAATCTCCGCCTGGATTTCCAACGCCTGGGCCGTCTTCCAGACCTTCGTATTCATCACCTTCACCCGCCTGTTCTTCCGGAGCGGTTCCAACCTGGATCCCGAACTGGCGAACGAGCAGGCCTGGTTCGCGGCGAAGAGCATGGTGGAGCGCATCGGCGGAGACTGGGACCTCTCCCTGATTCCCACGATGGCCTGGCAGCACCGCGGCGTGCTGCTCGTGTTCCTCTTCGGCATGCTCGTCCACTGGCTCCCGGAACGATGGAAGCGCCGCTACCGCATGGGGTTCGCGACGCTTCCGCTGCCTGTGATGGCCGTGGCCGTGGTGGCGATCGTCTTCGGGGTGTATCAGTTCATTACCGCCGGCCTGCAGACCTTCATCTATTTCCAGTTCTGAGCCAGTCTACCGGTTCTCCGCGGCCTCGACGGCCTTGAAGTAACGGTAACTGTTCACCTTCACTTCGCCGATGGCGGCCTCGTCGCAGACGATGATGCCGGCCGGATGGCTCTGGAGGGCGCTCACGGTGTTGTAGTGGGACATCGGTCCCTCGATGGCGCTCGCCAGGGCGCGGGCTTTCTTGGAGCCGAAGGCGAGGATGAGGACCTCCTTGGCGGAGAGGACGGTGGCGACGCCCACGGACATGGCCTGGCCGGGCACGGCCTCGGGATTGCCGCCGAAGAAGCGGGAATTCACCTCCCGGGTGTCCTGGGTGAGGGTGACGACGCGGGTGCGGGACTCCAGCGGGGAGAACGGCTCGTTGAAGGCGATGTGACCGTCTTCGCCGATACCGCCCATGAACAGGTCGAACCCGCCGGCCTTCACGATGGCTTCCTCATAGGCGGCGCACTCGGCGGCGAGGTCGGGGGCGTTGCCGTTCAGGATGTGGATGTTCTCCTTGGGCTCGTCGATATGGTCGAACAGGTTCTTGTGCATGAAGGAGTGGTA
>ODAJ012164668.1_pt1 | contig 12642 bp, 11 predicted proteins | sample 1539241 | NCBI WGS metagenome assembly ODAJ01 (sample SAMN02144231, study PRJEB22623) | gut metagenome | biome: sheep rumen | host: Ovis aries | place: New Zealand | reverse complement strand
CTTCCCCGGCTGTTTTTCCTCCGCCTCCGCAGCCTGTGAGCAGTGCGCAGAGCAGAGTAAGAAATACGAGCAGGGCAGCTCCCTTTCTGAATGGTGCGGTCGTGTGGTTCGTCCTTGTTTTCCGGCAGCCTGTCCTTTGGCAGTCTCTTCGGAACTTATCAGATCTTCTCATGATTGTTTTCCTTTCCATAATATTTGCGGCATAGATATCTATGTTGTTTTGTTCACACAAAGACGAATGGATATCCATGACGCAACAGTGTCTATTATGTGCAAAAGCGTTCAAAATAGCAAGCACGTAAGCATACAGGGCGGATTCCGAACCCTCCCCGTCCGAACCCTCCCCGGGAGTTTCCATCTGTTAAAAAAATATTATAGTGCGCATCCCGTTTGTGTGTTAGAATAATCCTAGCAGTTCTGCATCGGCGGGCCCGGAGCAGGGTTCAAAGACCCTGCTTTTTTCAGGTTCACAGGGAGCGCTTGTGCGGAGCCTGCCTGCCGGAACAGACGGCCCGCCGGCCGTGTCCGGCTGCATGCAGCAAATCAATTCAAGTTTTCAACGGGCGGGGCCTGGAGGAACTTTCCTGTGCCGCTCACGCCCGCAGCAGACAATCAAAGGAGTTATTGTATTTTGATACCTGTAAAAGATTTGAAATTTATCATTAACGCTTCTACTGACAGCCAGATTCAGTTCGATCCGGCTGTAAAAAAATATGATGTGACCGTCCCCACGGACTGCTTCGGGGCACTTTTGAAACTGGAGTTTTCTCCGGAATTCTACATCAGCATCCGCGCCGATCATGACGCCGGGCGCTTTGGATTTGAACATCTTGAACCTGAAATGGGTGACTATATTGCGGGAACGGAGATTCCCTACTATGAGTACTACGGCGGTTATATAATCCGTCTTGACAAGCGGGAATCCTGTTTTGCGCATGATCTCGATGTGACTGTCACGATTGACGCGGGCAGCACGGAGCACGGGACGGACCGCTATGAGATCCATATTCACAGGGATTCGGGGAAAAAGCTCCGGGATCTCTTCCGGGATGGGGACTTCTTTGACCAGGAGTATGAGATCTCCATGCCCTACAAGCTCTATATCCCCAAGAATTATGACCGCAGAAAGAAATATCCCATGGTCATCTGCCTTCACGGAACCGGAGAAGTTCAGGAGCCGATTGACGGCGTGATGATGAAAACACAGATGGCGACAGCCTTTGCGGAGGATTCCGAGGCCGGCCACAACGAGTGTTTTGTTCTGGTTCCCAAATGCAACATCCGCTACGATGAGGATGACAACTGGACGACATTAAATCAGTTCGTCAGGCAGAGAACGGATTCTCCCTTCTGGCCCATGCCCCACCTCACGGTAGTCTGGCGGCTGATCGAGAAGCTCAAAGGTGAGTACAAGATCGATGACAGACGGCTCTATCTCACGGGAATCTCCTCCGGCGCTTTCGGTGCCTACGTTCTTGCGATGGAGCATCCGGATGCCTTCGCGGCGATGGTTCCTATTGCGGGAGCAGCCAATCCTGCCCGGATCGGGGCATTGAAGCACACGCCCATGTGGATCTTCCATGCCGCAGATGATCCGGTCATCGTCCCCTCTTACACACTGGATCCCACACTGGCCGCTCTGGACGGCGCCGGCATCAGCTATCGCCTGACCCGCTATCCCGAGAAGCAGATCTTCTGGCAGTCGGCCCACTTCTGCTGGGAGAAGGTCTATAAAGAGAAGGAAATGCGGGACTGGATGTTTTCACAGAGGATCGGCGGTTTAAAGCAGGTCAAAAAGAAAATAGGGATCCCTGCCGGCGACAGGAAACAGGGACACGCCATCAACGATGATGTGCGCAATATTGCCGCGCGTGCAATTGCAGCCGCGGAAGTCGAAGCGCTCTGAACGGCAGCCGACCATTTTTTTGTTAACAGCTCTTCCGGGAGTTTGATGTAACAGACGGATCGATATTCCGGCATAAAAAATAACGAGGAGGAATAACATGGAGAAAAAACTTTATCCCCTGGACGTGGGTCAGATGCTGCAGTATCTGCCTATTCGGGAAACCGGCACCCAGCGTTGCTGCAACATCAGTGTTTTTTCCGGTCTGCAGACAGAGATTGATTTCAACCTTCTGAAGAGATGCATTCAGGACGAGTTCAGACGCTATGAGTGCCTTCGTCTCCGGTTCACTGCTCCGGATGAGAATGGTTTTGTACAGCAGTACATCGCGGACCGGGATGACCGGGATGTTCCTTTCCTGGATCTCTCAGACCGCACCATGAGCGAAGCGGACGCCTATTTACAGGAAAAGACCTATGAGGAGTTCAACGAGCCCGAGATCCCCATGGTGGAGATCACCATGGTCAAGATGCCGGAAGGTTACAACGGAATGTACATCCACATCGATCACCGCCTTGTCGATTCCTCCGGTCTCATCGTGATGGTCAATGACATTATGGAGCTTTACTGTCATTACCGTTTCGGGTCCGAGTATCCCAAGCCCCTCGCCTCCTTCGAAGAAGTTCTGATCAGCGATCTGAAAAAAGCGAAAAACGAAAAGCGCCGGGCCAAGGACGAGAAGTTCTGGCGTGAGTACCTGACAGAAAACGGAGAGCCCATTTATTCCGATATCAAAGGCTCCCGCGTCCTGCAGGAGAGCCGGAAAGCGCACGGGGACAAGTCTCTCCGCGCGGCGGATGTGGAGACAAAAGACCGGTCTGTGGGCGTGGCGGACTTCCATCTGGAACCCGAAGCCACCCAGAAACTGATGGACTTCTGCATGATGCAGGGCGTCTCCATGACCAACCTGATCCTTCTCACCATGCGGACCTATCTTTCCAAGGCCATGGGCGGTCAGGAGGACATCACGCTCCGCAACTTCGTCTCCCGTCGCTCCACACAGGCGGAGTGGACCTGCGGAGGAAGCCGGGTTCTGTCCTTCCCGCTGCGCACCGTCATCAGCCCGGATACGGAATTCCTGGATGCCCTGTATGAGCTCCAGAACGTCCAGAACAAGATCTACCTCCACTGCAACTACGATCCCGTGGCGGTGGACAAAATGCTGAAGGAACTCTACGGCGCACCGGATAACACGGAGTATATCTCCATGTCCCTGACCTATCAGCCCATGCCTGTCCGCATGCAGAATGAGCATCTGGCCGGAATCAAGACGCGCTCCGTCTGGTATCCCAACGGCGCTGCCACGAAGAGGATTTATCTGACCGTCACCCACAGCTCCAATGACGGCGGCCTCATCTTTGATTATCACTATCAGAAGGCCGTTCTTTCCTATGATGACATTCAGAGGCTGTATTATTACATGATGAAGATGATGTTCCGCGGCGTTGAGGAACCGGATGTCACCATCGGGGAACTGATCAGTACTGTGTAAAACAATATGCGGCTCCTGTGCTCTGCAGAGCACAGGACGCTGAAAAATCACCCGATCAGGGTGCCCGGATAAAAAAGTACTCAAAATCAAAAATTAAATAAAGGTAACAGAGCACATTAATAAAATCACTCAATCAAAAATGGAGGTTACAGCATGGACAGGAAGCAGGAATTTCTTGAAATTGTGGCAAAGTACTGCGATAAGGACGCGTCGGAGATTACTGAAGATATGCGTTTCCGTGAGGATCTCGGCTTTAATTCCCTGAGTTTTATGACATTCCTGGGCGATCTGGAGGATACCTTTGACGTGGAGCTGGATGAAGAGGAAGCCATCCGCATCACCACCATCGGTGAAGCCCTGGAGTACATGAACACCCTTTTCGAGGATTAAAGGATTAAAGAAGCCGGGAAGCGGCCGCAAATACCTGGCCCGTCCGGGCATTTGCGGACATTTTCCGGGCGCGGGACGCTCTGAGCAGCCTGCGGCTCTCATCATACGCAATATACGGCAATCATTCATGGAGGTATGAAATGAACGACGGACACATCATTGCCAATCTGCTGGAAAATACGGTTGCCAAATATCCCGATTATCCGGCAGTGCGATGGATCGTGAAAAAGCAGATTCCCGAGAAGTTATACCGGGAACTGAACGAAGACAGAAATAAGATTGCCGGAGCCCTTCTGAAGAACGGTTTTGAAGGAAAACAGGTGGCTTTGATCGGCACAAGCTCCTATGAGTGGATCGCTTCCTATCTGGGAATCGTCAGCACGAAGATCACGGCTGTGCCGCTCGATCCCATGCTCCCTCCTCTGGAGCTCTGCGACCTGATCAACCGCTCGGATTCCGAAGCCCTCTTCATCGCTCCCAAACTGGCATCGATGATCGACACTGTAAAAGAAAACTGCCCTGCCGTGCGGCTCTTTGTGGTCCTGGACGGAAATCCGTCGCCGGATGATCCCTCTATCGTCTCCTTCGCTGAATTTATTGCCGGAGAAGACGGAGCCGCGGTTGCTGAGGACAAGCGCCCCCTGTCCGATGATGTCTGCACCATCATCTTTACCTCCGGCACGACCGGAAAGAGCAAGGGCGTCATGCTGACCCAGCGGAATCTCTATGACGATGTGACCAACGTGGTCGTCACCTTTGATCCCGGGACAACCATGCTCTCTGTCCTGCCCATACACCACGCGTACTGCCTGGTCATGGACTGGCTCAAGGGCTTCTCCCTCGGAGCGACTCTCTATATCAATGACTCCCTGCTCCACATGGTCAGGAACATCGGTAAAGTGAAGCCCCAGGTACTTCTGATGGTGCCGCTCATGATCGAGACCATCGGCAAGAGACTTGCCGCCATTGACTCCGATCTGCCCAAACCCGAGATCGGAAAGCAGCTGATGGGAGAAAACCTGGAGTACATTTTCTCCGGAGGTGCCCATCTGGATCCCGCCTACATCAGCCTGTTCGAGGAGTACGGGATCAAGGTCTGTGAAGGTTACGGAATGAGCGAATGCTCTCCTACGATCAGCTCCAACGGACAGACCGGCAACAGACCGGGTTCTGTCGGAAAAGTCCTGGCCAATATGCAGGTCCGCTTTGTGGACGGCGAGATCCAGGTCAAAGGCTCCAATGTCATGAAGGGCTATTACAAGATGCCCAAAGAGACCGAAGAGGCCTTTTCCGACGGCTGGCTCCGCACCGGCGATCTGGGCCGCATGGATGAGGACGGCTACCTCTACATCACCGGCCGCCTGAAGAACCTCATCATCCTCAGCAACGGGGAAAATGTCTCCCCCGAGGAGGTCGAGAATACTTTGCTGACCCATGACCTGGTCGGCGAGGTCGTCATCAGCGGCGAGGAAAACGGACTTGGTGCGCGCATTTATCCGGATCCCGATGTCGTGGAAGCCAAGGGACTTTCTCCCGAGGACGTTGAGGCACAGCTGCAGGGCATCCTGGACGACTACAACAAGACCCAGCCCCTCTACCGCGCCATCACTACCTTGAAAGTGCGCAAGTTCCCGTTTATCAAAAATGCCACGAAAAAGATCGTCCGCGCCAAGATGGATGTGGACGAGGCTCAGGAAGAAGGATAATACTGTGCTGCCCACAGTTGGTGGAAGCAAGGGCAGCGGACAATGCCGCTAAGGAAGAAGCATAATACTGTGCGGCTTACAGCGCCGCGGGGATAATCTCCCGCAGTGCTGAAGAGAAAGCTTTGTACGGCTTTGCGCATCAGAGACGCTTCATCCGCGCAGGTGTGACCCCATGCTGCTCATGGGCGCAGGGCTCACGGGCGGATTTTCGATTGTCCTGAAGATTTGTCATATAAAAAAGAGGTGTTTTTCAAAAATATGGAAAACACCTCTTTTTTTATTTTATATGACACTGCCTGTGTATTTATGTGACACTGCCTGTATATTTGTATGACAGTGCCTGTGTATTTATATGACACTGCCTGTGTAATGGATTTCTACAATCTGTGGATGACAGGATAGAAGCCGGGCACGCATACCAGTCAGGCTGCAGCCCGGACAGTCATTTTGACTTCCTCCTGAAAAAAGTTTCCTGCAGCGACACGTATTTGTCCGCGATGCATACGACCCAGGCTTCTTTGGTCTTCGGAATCCTGCTCAGGTTCAGGGGCCACATATGGCTGTTGATGACATGTACTGTCTCATCATCTATGTCAAAATATTTCTTGGCGTTTTTACATGCTTTTCCGGCATGAAAGAATCCGTGGAGCCGGTGCTCCCCGTTGTCTTTGTGATGCCAGTCATACAGGTAGAAATCATGCAGCATAGCGCCTGTCAGCAATGTGTTCTGATTGCAGTGAAGTGACAGCATCTGATCGATCTTGTGGCTGACTTCGGCAACCTTTTCGCAGTGCTCATATGTGGTCACGCTGCCATGCTGGATATATTTCTTCATTTCCTGTACATGATCATCTGCCTTAATCGTTTCGAGTATTGTCTGTTTTTCATCCTGATTGTGCATTCTTGTGGACAGGCCCTCCGTTTGAAAATTGAAAACATGCGATCGTTTACGGGCGGGGCGGCTCTTTTTCCATCGCAAAATTCATATCGCAAAAAATATCACAAAAATTCCATCGCAAAATTAACATCGAAATATTAACATCGCAAAATTCCCATCACAAAATTAACATCGCAAAATGACTTCGCTGCACGCAGCTGTTTTCATCATTTCTTCATTTATTGAGGTGATAATATGATATGATAATAGAGAAATTTTGTATAGGCATTTTGTTGATATTATTGATTTGGAGAGACTATCAGCGCCGTCAGAGACAGGGCTCTGCATCATCCGGCAGAGTGCCGGTTCCGGTCCGGCGGCAGCCGGCCGCGGACAGGGGGCAGACCGGTCAGAGGTTATTGTTGAGGGCATCGATGAAAGAAAAAAACGCTCAGCATATTGCCGGGCAGATCGGCAGGATTTCCTTTTATGAAGATTTGCTCACACAGGCAGAACAGGCATTGGCAGGGGAGCCTTCTTCAGAGAGCACTGCCCCGGAAGAAGCGGATCTCGCTGAAAAGATCCGGAAACTGGATTCCTATTACGGAAGTCCGGAGTGGAAAGAAGACCTGGAGGCTGACGAGGCAGGACTTCTGCCCGCAGACCTGAAGCGCGGCGTCCTGTCAGAAGACGGAATCTACAATGTCCTGAACCTGTATTCAGAACGGTTCGGAATTCTGGTGGAGGAATACTCATGAAGAACATCATCGATCATATGAAATGGACCAGGCAGCCGCTGGACTGCAGCATAACAGAGGACAGGATTGAGATCACCACTGCGCCTCACACCGACCTCTGGCAGAGGACCTATTACCACTTCCGCAATGACAACGCCCCGGTGCTGCAGATGGAGACAGAGGAAAGGTTTTTTTCTTTCGTCGTCAGGACTGATTTCACCGGCAGCCACCACCGCTTCGACCAGTGCGGGATCGTCATGTACCTGGATTCGGACAACTGGCTCAAGGGCTCAGTGGAATATGAGAACGAAAGCTATCAGCACCTGGGATCGGTAGTCACTAATCATGGCTATTCGGACTGGGCGACGACGGCAATCCCCGCGGATGTCAGGACCATGTGGTACCGGTTCAGCCGCAGGGAGGATGACTATTGCATCGAGTGCTCGCAGGACGGTGTGGAATTTACGCAGATGCGTGTCTGCCACATGTGGGAGGGCGCAGGGAAGATCCGTTTTGGCATTTATGCCTGCAGTCCCGAGGACTCCAGCTTTACCGCTGTTTTTACCGACCTGCGGATGACAGAATGCGCCTGGAAGGCCCACGACGGACAACAGCCGGACTGAACGGCTGAAACTATAACGAGAAAGGAAGAGGGAAATGATGAAGACAGGAATCCGTAAAAGAAGATTTCCTTCGGTTCTGATCCTGTTTATCCTGATCCTGTCAACGGTACTTTTCGCGGATATGATCCTTGGCGCGGACGAGGTGATGGAATATGTCAAAAAAGATGCGGGGATATGTGCGTGAGATCGTGGATATCACCGCTGAAAAACAGCGGCTCGACACCGAACTCTCCGTCGCTTCGGAGATCCAGTCAAATATGCTCCCTTCTCATTTCCCTGCATTTCCTGACCGGGACGAGTTTGACCTCTATGCCGTCATGGATCCGGCAAAGGAGGTGGGCGGAGATTTCTATGACTTTTTCCTGATTGATGAAGACCATCTGGCCCTGGTCATGGCGGACGTCTCGGGCAAGGGAGTCCCGGCAGCGCTCTTCATGGTCATTTCCAAGACCCTGATCAAAAATATCACTCTCTCCGGCAGCGGAGCCGGGCCGGGAGGTATTCTCAGCGACGTCAACGACCGCCTCTGTGAAGGAAATGAGGACTCCATGTTCGTGACCGTCTGGCTGGGAATCCTGACCATTTCGACCGGACAGCTGGTATCCGCCTGCGCCGGCCATGAGTACCCTGTTTTTTACCGCAGAGAGAGCGGCTTCTCTATGGAAAAGGATTCTCACGGCCCCGCCCTGGGAGCTATGGAGGGAATCCGCTTCAGGGAGACACACTGGCAGATGAATCCCGGCGACCTTCTTTTCCTCTATACGGACGGTGTTCCGGAAGCGACCGACAACTCTCAGGAGCTCTTCGGAAATGAAAGAATGCTCCGGGGACTTGCCGAAAGCTGGAACCGGGAGAATCTGCAGAGCCATTCAGGCCATGCAGAGCAGGGAGATCTCCAATCCTCTCCTCGCAGATGGAATTATGAAGATCTCCAGACCTTCCTGACAATGTTCCGCAGACATGTGGACGACTTCGTCGGCGAGGCTCCCCAGTTCGATGACCTGACCATGATGTGTTTTTCCTACAATGGTCCATCGGAGACTCCTGATCCCTGAGCCGGTTGAAGCAGCGCCTGATTTGAATCGCACTCGTTTGAAGCACATGTATTTGTGTGCGGGATTTTACCCACGATGAAGCGGGTTTCACTTTTTGGGCGCGTATCCCGGGACTGTTATCTGAAGTCGCGGGACTGTACCCACGATGAAGCAAGTTTCGTTTTTTGCGCGCGTATCCCGGGACTGTTATGAAGTCACGGGTATTGCGCGGTAAAGAATAAAGATATGGGAGGAAGACAAGGATGAAAAAAAGAATCAGTACGTTAATCGTGGTCTGCATGATTCTCGCTCTGACAGCCTGCGGAACAAAGAAAGAGAATCAGTCTGACCAGTCTCCCGCAGCCGGGAATCCGCAGGCGGAAGAGGCGGAGAAATCCAGCGAGGCAGGGAAGCCGCAGGCGGAAGAGGCGGAGCAGTCTCCCGAAGCAGAGACGCCGCAGGCCGAGGAGGCGGTAACGGACGGGACTTCCGGGGAAGAGCCTGCGCCATCGGAAGCGGAAACAGCCGCGCCTGCGCAGCAGGCCGGTGACTGGACCCGCCAGGGCTACTACGAAGATGAGAACAATTACATGCTGTCAGTCACCTGGATGGATGATATTGACGAGCCGGGCTGGTATGTCGGCTTTATGAACGGAGATGATATCAGCGAAGATACCTACGGCGGGACACTGCAGCCCGGGGATGGCACCCTGCACGGAACCCTGCAGGCAAACGGAAAAAAACCCGATCTGACGGTCACAATCTCTGAGGATGAAGGGGAGGGTCTGCAGGTGGCTGTCGAAGGCGGCGAGACCTATCATTTCACTCCGATCGAGATGGAGGAAGCGAGTATCATCGTCAGGATTAATACGGAGGGAGCGGGAGATATCAATTATGCGGAAGGTAGAGAAACACCGGAGATCGATGAGGATTACCCCTATCAGTCCGCTCAGATCAATCTGGCAGAGCCGACTGTCTACACCTTTGCCGCCGCGCCTCGGACAGGATATCTGTTTGTGAAATGGACCAAAGACGGAAAGGACTGTGCCACAGTGCCGATCATCACTGTAAATCTCGACGAAAGCGCGGACTATGTGGCTGTGTTTGAGGAAAACCCCGACTGGCAGAACCCGGTCGTGAAACTGTCCGGTGAATACCAGTGCGACAGAGCCCATGCCACGGTGCAGGATTTTGACCTTGATTCCGCCTGGATCACCATTGAGTGGGCGGGAAGTGCCTGGGAGACTGCCCGCTGGATTATCTCAGGCCCCCTCGATATCGGGACTATGACGATCACCTATGAAGGCTGCCAGAAGGATCATCTGGTCTATGATGAGAACGGTGAAATCACGTCCCAGGAGAAGATATACGAAGACGGAACGGGAACCATTGTCTTTAACGGGGACGGCACCTTCACCTGGCACGAAGACCAGTCCGAAACCGGCGAGGATATGACATTCGAACTGCTGCCTGCAGAGCAGGAGTAAGGTCACTGTAACGGAATAATCCTGAACGTTTCATTATGCAGTTCAGGATATATGGCGGAAAGGCGGGACAATGAAAAAGAAATTTCTGCAAAGAACAGCAGCTCTGGTGGTCATGACACTCCTCCTAAGTGTCACTGCATTTGCGGGCTCGGAGGACACAGCTCCTGTGGAGAACACGGATGCTGCGGGGACGGAGTCTGTCTCCGAAATTGAAGAAGAAGGAGAGGAGACAGAGGTTGATCCGGCGAAACTGGAAGATGAAAACCCTTCTTTTCAGATCGCCTCGGAGGAGATTGCCCCCCTTGGCATGACCGGAGAACAGACAGCGGACAAGCCTGACAAGGATCAGAATAAAGACGCGGACAAGTCTGGCAAGGACCGGGACACGGATGCGGACAAGTCTGACAAAGATCAGGACACGGATGCGGACAAGTCTGGCAAGGACCAGGATCAGGACACGGATGCGGACAAGTCTGACAAGGACCAGAATCAGGACGCGGACAAATCTGACAAGGACAAAAAAGAGGACGAGAGCGGTGCCGGTCAGGAAAAGACAGGAGAGGATCAGGAAAAGAAAGGCGTCATGATCCTTTTTACCAGTGATATACACTGCGGAGTGAACGAAGGATTCGGCCTCTCCGGACTGTATCAGATCCGCAAGTCGATGGAAAAGCAGGGGTATGAGATACTTCTGGTGGACGACGGTGATGCCATTCAGGGTGAGACGATCGGACTGCTCTCCAAAGGGGAGTCGATCATCAAGCTGATGAATAAAATGCACTACGATGTGGCAATCCCCGGAAACCATGAATTTGATTACGGAATGGATCAGTTCTTCAAACTGGTGGAGGAAGCCGATTTCCCCTATATCAGCTGCAATTTTACCAAAGACGATGAGCTGGTTTTTGATCCTTCTATCATCAAAGAAGCAGGAAATATCAAAATCGGATTCGTCGGTGTTACGACTCCAAGAAGCATCATCACTTCCAATCCCAGGTTTTTCGAGAACGAAAAGGGTGAACTGATCTACGGATTTAAACAGGATGAGACAGGTAAAAAGCTCTACGACGCTGTGCAGAAAGCGGTGGATGATGTGAGGGCGGAGGGGGCAGACCTGGTCTATCTGATTGCCCACCTTGGAAATGAAGAGAAGGCAAGACCCTGGACCTACGCTGACGTCATCGCGAACACAAACGGTATAGATGTCGTCCTGGACGGCCACAGCCACGACACAGAGCAGGTTGTCATGAAGAACAAGGACGGAGAGGAAGTGGTCCGTTCCGCGGTGGGAACAAAGATGAACTGCATCGGATACAGCCGCATTTCCCCGGAGGGAAAGATAGAAAAGACAGATATCTGGACCTGGGAGAACAAAGAATCCGCGCCTGCCCTGTTCGGGTTTGATAATGAAATCCAGAAAAAGGTGGATGCAGCGGAGGAGGATACTGAAAAAGACCTCGGAGTCGAAGTGGGCGAGACAGAAGCGGAACTCACTATAGATGACCCGGTGGCGAAGGATTCCCATAAAATCCCTTTCCCTGTCATTCGCTGTGCAGAGACAAATCTGGGTGATTTCTGCGCGGATGCATTCAGAGCTCAGGGAGGAACGGACATCGGCATCTGTAACGGAGGCGGGATCAGAAGATCCATCGATAAAGGGAAAATAACCATGAAGGAACTGAGCTCTATGTTCCCCTTCAACAACGATACCTGCGTTGTGGAGCTGACCGGACAGCAGATTCTGGACGCGCTGGAGTGGGGATCGAGAGCAGTCCCGGGTGAGAACGGGGGCTTTTTACAGGTTTCGGGACTCAGCTATGAGATACACACCTACATCGACAGTACATGTAAAGCTGACGAAAGCGTTTTCTTCAAGGGAGTCGAAGGTGAGAGACGAGTGAAGAATGTAAAAGTCGGGGATCAGGATCTGGATCCGGAAAAGACTTACACTGTCTGCGGAACAGAATATGTTCTTCTGGACAAAGGAGACGGATACTCCATGTTTGACGGCGCTGAGGTGCTCAACAGGAATCTCAAGACAGATCTTCAGATCATTGTTGATTACATTTCAGATCTTGGAGGAGTGATCGGAGAGCAGTACGCCGACCCGTATGGACAGGGCCGTATCGTGATTGTGGAGAAAGCACCCTGACTACACCTTTTAAAAGGGGGCGGTTTTTGGCGTTTTCCGGCCATATTTCCGTAAGAAACCTTTCAGAATCAAGCATAAAATCAAGTATAAAAAAACATAAGAACAGTTTATCTATGTTATAATAGTTACTGTGTAAGTAGTATTTTCACGTTGCATTGTTCACTTTTGTTTTCAAATAAAGGAGATTGTCAAATGGCCGTTAAAAAAACGACACCCGAAACCGAGACAGTAAAGGCTGCCG
>ODAJ011679469.1_pt1 | contig 12649 bp, 8 predicted proteins | sample 1539241 | NCBI WGS metagenome assembly ODAJ01 (sample SAMN02144231, study PRJEB22623) | gut metagenome | biome: sheep rumen | host: Ovis aries | place: New Zealand | reverse complement strand
AAGCCCGTATCAAACGTATTTTTTGAATTTTCTGCCGCCGCAAGATATTTTTTAAGTATGCTTATCTGCATTGTAAAAACTTCGTCATTCTCGGCGGATATACTGTTTGCGGCTTTAAGCTTTTCAATTTTTTTCTCTGTCTCCGAAAGCATATCGGAAAGTTCGGTTTTTATATCTCCGCCGTTTTCTTTGAAAGCTTTGAGTTTTTCCATAACGGCAGTATACACGTTTTCGGTTCGCAGAAGTTTTTTTGCATCATTGCCTACAGCTTCAAGCAAAAGCCCCAAAAGTGAATACCTTTCGTCAAAACTCGCTTGTGACGCGCGTTTTTTTACCTCGTCCGAGGCATTTCCCGAAAGGATTTCATTTATTTTATAATCGCTTTTATACTTTTTGTAAAGCTCGTAATAAGCGGCAAAGTCCTCCGCTATCTGCTTATTCTGAAGATATTGAGATATAAGGCAGCCGTCCGCATCCATACCGCAGCGCTCATAGACCGAAAGCATCCTGCTCATATCATCCCAGCCTCTTGCCGTCACAAAACTTTTGCCGTTTACCGTAGTTTCTATTTTATAAAAATTCTGTGGCTTTATCTCAAGGTAAGTCAGGACGGCAGAGTGTATGCCTGCCGAATAAGCGTATTCTTTCCACGCATCAAAACTCGGCTCCACATCTATGCGTTTCAGCCTGTCCCATGTAACTATATCAAACTCGCGGACCGAATTATTATACTCAACGGGGTTTCCCGCGGTAACAACTATCCAGCCCTCGGGTATCTTGTGCCCGCCAAAAACTTTGTACTGTAAAAATTGCAGCATAACAGGCGTTAAGGTCTCGGAAACACAGTTTATCTCATCAAGAAAGAGTATGCCGTTTTCAACTCCCGAATTTGTCATCGTTTCGTAAACGGCAGCGATTATTTCACTCATTGTATACTCGGAAACATCATATTCCCTGCCGAAATAGTTTTTATGCTTTATTATCGGCAGTCCAAGTGCGCTCTGCCTTGTATGGTGCGTCATCGAATAGGATAAAAGCCCTATCCCAAGCTCCGAAGCTACCTGCGACATTATCTCCGTTTTGCCTATACCCGGAGGTCCCATAAGGAAAAGCGGTCTCTGCTTATACTGCGGTATAAGGTATCTGCCGTATTCGTCCTTTGCAAGATAGGCTTTTACCGACTCCGCTATCTGTTTTTTTGCATTCTTTATATCCATATGCAAGCTCCTTACAGTCTGAACTTTTCATCAAGCCTTTTATCGGCACTGTCACCGAAAAAATTATGCTTGCAGCGCAAAAGCAAGGTCTGTATCTCGGTTTTTTCCATATCTACCGCATAATTTATGCCGTCCGAAACATCGCTTTGGGTGAGTATGCCGAAAGAAAACAGTTTTTCGAGCTGTTCGGCATTTCCCTCGTCGATAGCGTAAAACAATGCGGTTTTGGCATTACTCTCAAGATACTCCGTATAAGCGCCGCCGTCTTCATAAAAACACAAGGCGGCAGGGATCTTATAATTATTTTCCGTAAGCTTATCAAACGAAAAAGCATTTGGGTCTGCCGCAAAATCAAACAAAAGCCTGCCGTTTATGTCCGCATTTGAGACCATATCGGTCTTAAGCTTTACGGAAAACTCTCTGCCGCCGCAGCAAAACACAAGCCTTGTCCCCCTGCAAAAAGCATTTTCGCCTATTTCTTTTTTGCCGTTAAAATGTATTTTTACGGTAAGTCCCCTGCAATGCCCGAAAGCCGAACGCCCTATCGAAGTTACGGACTTGGGTATATCCGCAAAGCGCAGTTCCCTGCACCACTCAAACGCATTTGCGCCTATATTTGAAACACCCGACGGTATTTTAATCTCGCGTAAAGTATCGCAGCCCGAAAACGCACCGCCGCAGATAAAAGCAATTTCATCGGGCAATTCCACAACTGAGTCCGAACCCCTGTATTTAAGCAGATATTTTTCGGACTGCACCGCAAAGTCGCCCTGCATTTCATTTAAAACGGGTGTGTCAAAAAACACATCACTGCCCATAAATTCAAGCTTTTTGGGCAAAACAACTTTTTCAAGGCTGCGACAGCCCGAAAAAGCGCGGTTGTCAATGCTTTTTATGCCGTCGGGCAGGACGGCTTCTTCAAGTGCCTCGCAGGACTCGAAAGCATACTCGCATATATGTTTTATATTATCGGAAAACACAACTTTTTTCAAGCCTTTTTTGTAAGAAAAAGCCCTTTCACCGATAATATTTACATTTTCGGGTATAACGGCTGTTTCATTCTCACTGTTGAAATGTATAAGTATACCGTCTCCGAGTATTATAAAAGGGCGGTCCGATGTATTGACAAGTGCGGTATTTATAAATGCACTGCTGCCGATATATTCCACACTTTCGGGTATATCAATGTTTTTTAGCGCACGGCAGGTATCAAAAGCGTGCCTGCCTATGCTTTTCACTCCATCGGGCAGTGAAATACCGTCAAGCAGACGGCAGGCTTCAAAAGCATACTCGTCTACCTCTTCAAGACTTTCGGGCAAAGTCACGCTTTTAAGCGCAAGACAGCCGTAAAAAGTTCTTTGTTTTATTATTTTTATCCCATTCGGGATAATTACGGTCTCAAGGCTTATACAGTTTGAAAAAGCCGAACTGCCTATACTTTCCATATTATGCGGCAAAGATACTGTTTTGAGCATATCACACTCTCTGAAAGCTGCATTGCCGATCTTGACAACATTTTCGGGAATTTTCACACTTTCAAGGCTGCCGCACTCCCAACAGGCAAAACGCGCTATTTCTTCAAGTGTTGAGGGCAGAACTATCTCTTTAAGCCGGATACAGTTCCAGAAAGCATACTGCTCTATCTTTTTTACACCCTCGGGTATTATTATTTTTTTTACGTTTTCGCTGCCTGTAAAAGAATATTCGCCTATTATCTCAATACCCTGCGGAACAGTCACCGTTTCCGTGCCGTCATCTTCATATCTGCGCAAAATATTGTTTTCTGTTTCAAATGCCATTTTACCTCCGCCTTTTAAAAATGTCACTGCATTATATCTTCATCTTCAAGTATCAGTTTTATTGCCCACGGCGGAATATTGGGTGGTTCTGCCGCGGAATAATCGCTGCGCAGAAAGACAAGCGCAGTTTCATAAACGGGTTTTTTAGCGGGAAACTCGCCGAAACCGTCGGTAAAATAGATCAGCCCTTTAAGGTTTGAAAACTCCTTCTGTTCCACAAGTTTATCAACATAGTCGAAAACAGGTCTGAAGTCCGTACCTCCAAGCCCCTTTAACTCCATATTTTTGATATAGTTTTCAAGCTCGTTTCGACAGGTTATCTTTACCTTTTCCCTTATTTCCTTATCACACTGTATGATGTGGATGTTTACTTTATCAAAAAAGCTTTTTTCATTATTGAGAATATCATAAGTCTTCTCTACAAACCGCTGCACAAGCATACCGCTGACAGAACCCGAAGTGTCGATAGCCACAACAAAATCGCGCACACGCTTCACTTCTTTATATTCGAGCGGTTCGATAAGCGCTACATTGTCATACAGCGACATACCGTAGCAGTAGTAATTTGTATCAAAGCTTTCGTCATCAAGCTTCATTACCTCGCCCATAACGGCAAATTTTTTCAGAAACTCCGCATAATCATAGTGTTCTCTGTCAACTTCCTCCAGCGCCTGCACAAGGTTTTCACTTTGTTTGCCTGCATTTTTCGCAAAGAGACCGAGTTCTGTCTGTATCTGTTTTGCAATACTGCGCCACATATTTTCGAGCTGTTTAAGATTATCGGGCTTGTGTTCATCCGATTTTGAATTATCGCGTGAAACAAGCTCATTGGCAAGGTCGTTTTCTTCTATATTATCTTCTTTATTGTTTTCGACATTGTTTTTGCCGCTGTCGGGCTGAACTCCGCCGTCTTTCTCTTGTTCCTCATGCTCCCTGTTTTCGTCATTGTCCTTTTGCTGCCCAAGCCCGAGAGTTCTGAATTTTTCTTCGGGTTCATATTCGCGTTCCTGCGCCTTATACCATATCTTATGGTCATCTGTGCGGAAAAAATCCGCATATTCTTTCACTTTTTCATCGGGTAGTTCCTTAAAATACGAATACAGCCTTTCAGCAGTAAGAGGACACATTTTGGTGTGCATAAGATCTATTATTTTACTTTTTTCAAGTTTATTTTCGCTGTCATAAAACCCCGTTTCGTAAATAAGGCTCTCCACAGCTATATCGCAGGCTGCATCCCAGCGCAGGCTGTCAAGACCGCCGCCGATGAACCAATGCCTGAAAACACAGTGCATCACGGCATGCAGATAGTCATGCGCAGGCAGTTTATCCCCTGCTTTATAGCGTTTGAGCAAATGAACGGGTGAGTAATAAAAACGCCTTCCGTCTGTCATATATGTACCTTTATAGGGCACAGCAGGCAGAGCGGTCACCGCCTTTACCATAAAACGCAGATTCAGAAAAATGGAACCGCCTGTTATTTCAAGTATTTTTGCCGCAAGCTCCTCGGCTTTTTTGCTTTGCGGAGCTTGTTTTTCAGGCAGTTCACGCTTATTTATTCGGTCTTTATCCATAAATACCGCCTCCGCGTATTGTCAAAAAGCGGCGCCGCCTTTTTACGACTGCGCCGCTGTAAAATCCGTTCTGTTCCGTTTTATACCGCAGTCTTTTTCAGAGTTTCGTTGATCTCGTCAACAAGGCTCGAAATTTCCACGATAGACTTCTGGATAAGGTTTGAACTTGCATTTGTTGTGTTAACATTGTCATCAAGCGCACTGAACGCACCGATAGTTGTCTCAAGAATACTTACAAGCTGTTTTACGGTATCTTCATCCATAGTATCGTTCTGGTTGCAGAATGCAACGATATTTTTAAGAAGATCGTTAACAACTGCGGCTCTCTCGCTGGTAGCTGTTGTTGAACCGTCGATAGTATTCATATTTTCCGTGATCTCGCCAACATCGTTTTTGAGCTTATCCGAAAGGCTCAGGCACTCTGCGGTGATCTCCGCAAGTCTTTCATGCTGTTCGGCAAGTTCGCTGTGACGTGCGATAAGCACCGTCTTTGCGTGTACGATACAGTTGCTGGGCGTATTGAGACCCCTGTAGATAGCAATTGCCATTTCGCGGCATGATTTATATCCGCAGGCATGGCAGTTGAATGTTCTGTCAGCCACGGTATGCTTGCCCATTTTTTCATAGATGGGGTCAAGCTGTCTTTCCGAGGGAATGGGCGTAGGCGTAACGGGGCGGTAATTTCTCTTGAAATCATCAAGATTAAGTTCCTCGTCAAACTTTCTGAAAAGTCTGTCCTCGCCTTTGCCGAAAAGACCTGTTTTACGTCTCTTTTTAGCTTCTTTTTCGACTTCGCGCATAGTTGCCATAACATCGAATACAGTCTGGTTCGTTCCCGAAGCGGGACCTACATTACAGCCGAACTCGCACGAAAGAACATCAAACACCTCGGGATGCTTGAACTCGGGCATTTCCGCATACATATCAAGCTCGGGGTAAACCTTGTGAACGCCCTCGGAAGTTGTGATATTGATATCGGGGTCGTGAAGCCAGATATTGTCGCGAAGTCCACCCGGACGCGGATATACCGCACCCACCTGACCCTGCTGATCGTCAAACTTATATTCATAGTCGTCAATGGCGTTGCTGGGTATTCTTATATTGTTCTTTTCAAAATACTCATTAAGCTTTTTGAAAGTAACATTGTAGTCAACAAGACCCGTTTCCATAAATTCGGTCTTTTTAGCTATACAAGGGCTCAAAACCGCAATCGGATTGGTCTTTAACAGATAGTTTTTGATATATGTTGCCGCACAGGAGATAGGGCTGTGGATAGGTGACAGATTGTCAAGCAGTTTCGGCTGATATATCTCTATGTATTTAACGATAGCCGCACAGGGCTGTGTTATAACATTTCCTACAGTCTTGTTCTCAATAGCTCTTACATGAGCCCATGTACAGATATCCGCGCCGAAAGACACATCATATATCATACAGCCTTGCTTTCTGAACCAATCAAGTATGCCCTTCCACGTTGTCGGGAAAACCGTCTTTATGGCAGGTGTTGCAAGGATGATAAGCTTGTCGCGCTTCATGCGGTTAACAGCCATTTCCGTATCATCTATAAAATCTCTTGCGCCGTGGTTGCATGAACGCACACACTCACCGCAGGTTATACATCTGTCGGGATTAACAGTAGTTACAAAGCGGCCGTCATCAAGCTGTTTTGTTATATTTGCTTCCGGTGCGGGGCAGTTTCTGACACAAGCATTACACCCAACACATTTATCGGAATTTACAACAATTATTTCTTTCATTTGATACTTCTCCTTCAATAATTCACATAAAAAATATACATAAATAATTCAAATTACTTTTATAATATCTCGCCCGAATATAGTTTTATTTTTTAAGCGCATCAGCCTGTTTCTGAAGTGCCGAAAGGTCTATGCCGCCCTTTACGACAGGCTTTTTGCTGCCGATGGAGTCCGCCTGCTTTTGAAGCGCCGAAAGGTCTATGCCGCCGCTTTTCTTATTATTTGCTCCGATGGAGTCCGCCATTTTCTGGAGTTGGTCAAGACCGTTGTTTTTCTTCTTTTCGGGTGCGGGCTGTTTTTCCTGTACGGGTTCGCTGCGCTGCGGCTTTGGCGTTGCTTTGGGTTCTGCGGGAAGCTTGGGTGAAAAATTCTTTGCCTGCTGGAATTTGGGCACACCGCCGCTTTTAAGTGTATTGTCGGTAGATTTAAGAAGATCCTCCGCCTTAATGATCTCGTCAAGACCGCTCTTGCTGAAGTTTTCAAGCACGCTCTTGATATTTGCGATCTCGTTATGGAACTGATCTATATGCTCTACCAGAGCAGCCTTCATATTATTTGTTGCAACATTCATCTGCTCAACATTGTTCTGTGCCTCTGCAGTTGTAACGGCAGCGTTCTTCTCTGCCTCATAAACTATACGTGAAGCCTCGTTGTTTGCATCTATAACTATATCTTCGGCAAGCGCCATAGCATCATCCTTGATCTTATCTGCCTCCGCCTTTGCGGCAGCTTTAAGACTGTTTGCGGATTTTTGGGCCTCGATGAATACTGCGCTCAATGCAGTTGCATCATCGCCTGTCTGCATAGCATTTATCCTTGCGTTTGCATCGGCAAGACTTGTGCTTACCTCTGCGGCAGCCTGCTGAAGTGCCTTGATCTCGTTATCCTTATCCTTTATTTCGTTTTCGTAGCCTGCGATCATAGCCTCGTAAGTCTCGTTCTGCGCCTGTGCTTCCGAAAGCTTTGCCCTTTCCTGCTGCAATGCTTCTTCATATGCGCTTTCAACAGGTGTGCCGTTTTTGTAGGCTTCAAGCTGCATTTTTGTTTCCGTAAGCTGATTTTTCAATTCGGATATGCGAAGATTGAGAGATGTGAATTGTTTAATAACATCCTCCTTATTGTAACCTCCGTAAGTCACCGTTTTCATAAATCTTGTTTCAGCCATTATTATCTCCTCCTTAAATGACTTTACTGCAATTTATTTTTTTGCATTATTATAGCTTTTATTTTACAACATAATAAAAAAAAATTCAACAATTTTCCGATAATTTCTTTTTTATTTCTGTCAAAATCAACAATTTTCACAAAATCAGGTACAAATTATTGTTTTAAAATGTATACTATTCGCAATTTACATTATAAAAGTGACCAAAAGATTAAAAGATTAAAAGATTAAAACTTAAAAAAATCTCTGCGCAGTAAAAGGGTCTCTGCGAAAGAACAAAACCGTCTTTTGCTTTGACCCTTTATTCCTACCAATAGTCCTGGCAGTCGTTTATAAGCTTCTGCACTTCGGGATTTTCATACAAACCAAGATCAAAAAGTATGTCCGCCTGTCTTTTTGTTATTTTTCCGCTGGCGGAATATACAAACTGACCGTGTTTCCTTTCCGTGCCGTCCCACGAGTCTATTATCTTTATCCAGCCCGCTCTGCCAAGCGTGCGTTCATAATACTCCGTTTCGGGAAAGAACTTTGCGGCTATGGCCTTTGCTGCCTTTGTATGCCCCGTATAATCACAGGAATAGGTATCCCCGTCGGGCGACATCCAGCCAAGCTTAAAGCCTTTGTCATTTTTAAAAAACATTTTTTCAAGCGGCAGCGGACATTCGGCATCGGTCTCGACTATCTCCTGAAACGCATAATCATTCTTTTTGTCAAAATGATAATAACCTCCCTGCCCGTCAAGTACAACGGGAAGACGGTCTTTGGTGATAATACCTTCAAAGTCCGTGCCTTTCAGCGCTTCAAGCGTATCGCAGTACTCGTAATAATAATATCCGTTATCGCCCTTGTAAATAGCGTATTTCTTCATAATATAGACCACCAGAACAAAACAATAAAACAAAATAATTAAAAGATTTTCAAATCGGACGGCAAAGCAGCCCCACTCAGATATAAGGTATGACCATTGGGTATATCTTGCCGTTTTCTATCTTGATAATGCCGTAGCTCGGTTTTGACCCGCCGCGCGGCTCGGTAAGGCTGCCGGGGTTCATAACAATGATGCCGCGTTCTATTTTTACACAAGGCATATGTGTATGTCCGAAAAGGCATATATCCGCGCCGAGAGATTCCGCACGTTCTTTGACCATATCGGCGTTGTATTTTACATTGTAGGCATGACCGTGTGTAAAAAACACTTTTTTATCCTCAAATGTGACAATATTTTCGGGAGGCGCAGTACTGCCGTAATCGCAGTTTCCCGCAACGGTATATACGGGCAGCCTGTAATTGCGCCTGATAAAATCCACATCGTCGGTATTATCGCCAAGATGGATAACAGCATCTATTCTTTTTGAAAAATCGTGCACAAGTTCTATCGCTCTGTTAAGCTTGCGATGTGTGTCACTAATGACCAATATTCTCATGGCATCACCGTTGCGGCCGAAAGCCGATATTCCCCGCGGACTTCATAACAGTCCGAAAAACCTTTGCCTATGGTTTTATTTTATTATAAATAACGGTTTCTGTCAAGCAGTCATATTATTGGGAAACGCTGATCAAATTCAAGTATCCTTAAATCAGCATTTCTTTAACAAACTAAGGAAGTCAAAAAACTTACTGCAAAATGCTTGGAAAACTCAAAGGGTCAATAAGTATAATTCAAATAAAAACACTGTTTTATGGCAAACAAATAAAATTTTTTTCGATTTTTATTGAAAAATCATTCCGTATATGCTATATTAGAGAATAGAGTTTTTAAACGCCTTTTGGCATCAAAAAAATAAGACAGGTGAAAAATTTGAAATTAAGCAAAGAAAAAAAGGCTGCCATAAAGCAAAACAGCAGGATGTTTTTTGGAGTGAAGAGCAAAAAGAACAGCGAAAAAGCCGCCGATAAACGGCTGATATTTTTATTTCTGCTTTTGTTCTGCGTTTCATTGGTTTTTGTGGTGGCAAAGCACGCAGCACGCGATACATCGGAGCATATCCCCGATACGTATTACAAGCTTTCGCATAACTACGACAACGAAGTCGAGGATTTTTCAAAACCTCTTGCAGACCCCGAAGCCGAAAACCTGAATGTAAAATCGGCAGAGGAGCTTTTGCCCGTTTCATGCTGGGGTGACAGCTTTACTGTTGCGGACAATGAATACTCTATTTCATATGCAGGTGTAATTGCGGGGCTTTCAAAAAGGATAGTATATAATATAGGTGCTCCGTCCGATTCTATCAAAGCCATAGCAGGCAGACAAGGCGGTGTACCGATGCTTACCACACCGTTTATAATACCATCGGACAAGACACCCGTTGAAATATCGGTAGACAGCAGTATGGGCGGCAGGCTCACATTTGATTTCTCAAAAAACGCAGGTCTTAACCCCTGTGTTATAAAAGGTGTAGAGGGCATGATTTCGGAGATAAACGGCAAAACTTATTTTACACGCAGCGCAAGCGGCAGCGAAGTTATGGTCTATCAGCCCGAAGTTATAGTAACGCGCGCCATGAATTTGCGGCGCGGTGATATATCCATATTCTTTGTCGGAAGTGACAGTATGCTGGGCGAGCCCGAGAAGCTCGTTTCCATATACCGCAGCATGGCAGATTATCTTAACGAGGGCAACACAAAATACCTTGTAATGAGCCCCGTCAGAGGCGATGATACTTTGATAAAAGCTGCCGAAACTGCACTTGAAGCTGAATTCGGCGAAAAATTCCTGAACACCCGTCTTGCAATGTGCAATGATATAAATGTCACACACGACGAATACACTATACCGCCCGAACAAGCTGAAAACGCAAAAAAAGGCATAATACCGCCAATGTTTTACGACAACGATGAATATTTCAGTGATTTCGGCGCATTTGCTCTCGGTACCGCAGTTGACGGCAAGCTAAGAGAGCTTGGGTATTTTGATGATGAAAAGGCAGAAGAAGATACAGAGTCCGCCACGGACACCGCGGCATCGGAAAACATAAGCGAAAGCTCCTTATCGGGAACTGCTGTCAAATAAAAAAACATAAAAAACAAAAAACATAAAAAACTTTGAAAGAAGGCAGATATAATGGGAAAAGAAAAGTATTACATCACAACAGCCATAGCATATACCTCGGGCAAGCCCCATATAGGAAACAGCTATGAGATCGTGCTTGCAGACAGTATTGCACGCTTTAAGAGAATGCAGGGTTATGAAGTGTTCTTCCAGACAGGCACAGACGAGCACGGTCAGAAGATCGAGCAGAAAGCAGCCGAAGCAGGCATAACGCCAAAACAGTTTGTTGACGGTGTTGCAGGCACTATCAAGGGTCTTTGGGACCTTATGAACACATCATACGACAAATTTATAAGAACAACAGACGATTATCACGAAAAACAGATACAGAAGATATTTAAAAAGCTTTACGAACAGGGTGATATTTACAAGGGTCATTACGAAGGTCTTTACTGTACTCCCTGTGAGTCATTCTGGACAGAATCACAGCTTGTCGACGGCAAATGCCCCGACTGCGGAAGAGAGGTCTCACCCGCAAAGGAAGAGGCTTATTTCCTGCGTTTAAGCAAGTATGCCGACAGACTTATCGAGCATATAAACACTCACCCCGAGTTTATACAGCCTGTTTCGCGCAAGAACGAGATGATGAACAATTTTCTTCTTCCGGGTCTTCAGGATCTCTGCGTTTCGCGTACATCTTTCAAATGGGGCATACCCGTTGATTTTGATGATAAACACGTTGTTTATGTATGGCTCGACGCTCTTTCAAACTATATCACGGGCATTGGCTACGACTGCGACGGAAACAACAGCGAACTTTTCAATAAAATGTGGCCCGCAGACCTTCACCTTATCGGTAAGGATATAATCCGTTTCCATACGATCTACTGGCCTATAATACTTATGGCACTCGACCTGCCGCTTCCGAAGCAGGTATTCGGTCATCCCTGGCTTTTGCAGGGCGAAGGCAAAATGAGCAAGTCAAAAGGCAATGTGCTTTATGCCGACACGCTTGTTGATGTTTTCGGCGTTGATGCGGTAAGATATTTTGTACTCCACGAAATGCCGTTTGAAAATGACGGTATCATAAGCTGGGAGCTTATGGCGGAACGCCTTAACTCCGACCTTGCGAACGTATTGGGCAATCTTGTCAATCGTACCGTGTCAATGAGCAACAAATATTTCGGCGGCGTTGTTGAAAACACAGGTATTAAAGAAGAAGTCGATGCCGATCTTAAAGCCGTTGTAACAGCCGCAAAAGACAAAGTAACAGACAAGATGTCACAGCTGCGCGTTGCAGATGCAATAACAGAGATATTCACTCTTTTCAAGCGCTGCAACAAGTATGTTGACGAGACCGAGCCCTGGGCTCTTGCAAAGGACGAGGCAAAGAAAAGCCGCCTTGCGACCGTGCTTTATAACCTTGTGGAAGGCATCTGCATAGGTGCGGAGCTTTTAAGTCCTTATATGCCCGAAACTTCCGCAAAGATACTCTCACAGCTCAATGCTTCCGAGCGCGGTTTTGACAAACTCGGCACTTTCGGTTTATACCCGTCGGGAAATAAGGTAGTTGAAAAGCCCGAGATACTTTTTGCAAGGATAGATATAAAGGAACTTCTTGAAAAGGTCGAAAAACTCAACCCCGCCGAGGAAAAGAAAGCGGATAAAAAAGAAGAAGTCAAAGAAGATAAAAAAGAAGATAAAACAAGCTTTATCACAATAGACGATTTCTGCAAAGTGCAGATGAAAGTCGGCAAAATACTTGCCTGCGAAAGAGTTGAGGAGTCCAACAAACTTCTTAAATCAACGGTAAAGATAGGCGAAGAAACACGCACCATCCTTTCGGGTATAGCAAAGTATTATTCACCCGAGGATATGGTCGGCAAAAAAGTAGTTGTTGTAACGAATCTTGCACCCAGAAAAATGCTCAAAGGCAAATACACAAGCGAAGGAATGATACTTGCTGCCGAGGACGAAAGCGGCACGCTCAACCTGCTTACGGTTGACGGTTCTGCCGAGGACGGCGCAAGCGTGAGCTGAAAACAATAAAATAAGAATATAATAACAAAAACAACAAAAAAGCTGCCGCAGTTTCTTTGCGGCAGTTTTTTGTTGGAAATCTATGTGATAGAGTTTGTTAAAATAGATATT
>ODAJ012155276.1_pt1 | contig 12650 bp, 10 predicted proteins | sample 1539241 | NCBI WGS metagenome assembly ODAJ01 (sample SAMN02144231, study PRJEB22623) | gut metagenome | biome: sheep rumen | host: Ovis aries | place: New Zealand | reverse complement strand
TGTCCACTGTTAACGTATCCCGCGCAGTCGGCAGGAAAGCTTGTGTACTTGTGACAATCACCTGTTTGTGGTATGATCATGCCCCGTGAAAGGGAAACCCGGCTCGGCGCAGGGAGCACGGAAGGAGAAATCTCATGCTGCTGTTTTTTGATATTGACGGAACGCTGTTTGACGACAGCAGGAACCTTCCGGCCTCCGTTCTCCCCGCTCTGACACAGGCGCGAAAGAACGGCCATTATCTGTTTATCAACACCGGCCGCACCCTGTGCAACATGGATCACCGGCTGGACGGATTTCCGCTGGATGGCTGGATCATGGGCTGCGGCACCCGGGTTCTGTTCCGGGGAAAGACGCTGAAAAGCACGGAATATGATCCCGTACGAAGCCTCTGTCTCCGGAAAATCTTTCTGGAGGAGCAGATCGCAACGGTTTATGAATGCGACACCGCCATGTATTTCGATCCCCTGGGGCCGGAGAATCCCGCCATTCCTGAATTTATGGATTTTGCCCGGAAAGCCGGCATTGCCCGGCTGATCAGTGAGACTGATCCCGAGTTCCGCGCTGTGAAAATGTTCTGCTTTTCCCCATCTCCCGCTCCGATCCGGAAAATCGAGGAAAAAACAGCCGCTGTCGGGATGCCCTATGCGGCCATTGATCGCGAAAATGGGCGCTGGGAGATGGTTCCCGCCTCCTGTTCCAAGGGCACAGGCATGGATCTGATCCGAAAAGCGCTGGGCGTTCCCGTGGAAGCATGCTATGCCTTTGGCGACAGTCACAATGATATGACCATGTTCGCGCACGCAGGGCACAGCATCGCCATGGGCAACGCGTCCGCGGATGTCAAAGCCGCCTGCTCCTGGGTCACTGCCCGTCCGGAAGACGATGGCATCCGGAAGGCGATGATCCATTTCGGGATCATTGCTGACCCGGAGAAGAAAAGCGTCCCCTCCGGAGATTAGGAAAGGCTACAGCTTCAGCCTGCGCCGGGCTTTGTGTTCACACGCAGCCAGTTCCAGCAATCCCCATGCCATGCATCCGTAGATCACGACAGGCGGAAGCCCATATTCACCCACCGAAATCTTTCCGTCCAGCATAAATTCTTCCAGGACAGTCAGCCCGCACACCACAAGACCAAACACCGCTGCCTGCCAGTTCCCTGAATGCTGCTTTTTTCCCCGAACCGCATAAGCAATCAGAATCCCTTCGCACACCAGATAGCAGAGAAGCTGCTCATAACGAACGAAGAGCCAGCGGATGCTCTGGGCCCGCATGCTTTCACAGATGATCTGGCTCAGGCAAAGATAGAAAACCGTACGGACAAAGCAGAGCCGATCCTCCCGATTCTGCCATGCAAAGAGAGCCACCCGCAGATACACGATGCCTTCCAGCATAAAGATGGCCAGATAGTACTCCGGAAAATCCGGATTCCATACTTCCGATACCGCCAGGGGAAACGGCAGCGGATCATCCAGATAATCTCCTGTTCCGAGAGATCCCAGCCAGTATTCGGCAAAGCGGGCCATGGCTGCCAGCAGGGCGCCCGGAAAGGCGAAAGCATTCAGTGCCTGTACCGGCTTCCGTCCCAGAATTCCGGCAGAGAGAAAAACGCCGAAGCACACTCCGGCCATACCGCCGTAATAAGACAGTTCATCCGCCTTCAGGGAGAAGAAATAGGATCCGATCCCCAGGCGAAGGATATAAGTAAAGCGGAAAATGAAATAGAGCAGTTTCGCACCGACAAGTCCAAGCACGACACTCATTCCCAGGGCAATCGCGCTCTGAAGAACGGCCTGCCCCCCGGATTGCCCGTTCCGGGTCTTCAGCATCAGCGCATACAGGGCAAAGCAGACAACCGCACTTCCCGAGAGGAAAAGCAAATAGGCGGCAATATCCGTTACCATCATGCGGACTTATTCTCCTTCCTCGAACCATGCGCTGGCAAAATAGACGATATCGGAAAGCTTGCGCTTGTTCTGATTCGTTTCCGCGTTGACATTGTTGATTTTCCGTCCGAGAAAGATGAACTGGGCAGATCCTCCGCCATCCAGGACATAGGCGTTGGTACAGTCCGGCGCGACCGCCTTGACCAGCTGCTTGAACTGCGCCATATTGGCGTAATTTCGCGTGCAGATGGCCATATAGTGCAGCGGCTCAAACTGCACCAGACAAAGTCGGGTCGCATTACCCGCCGGTTCCGCGAACTGGGGAGAATGATTCTTGTCCATGATATACGCGTCATCGACTTCCTGTCCGTCAATGACCAGTGCCGGACCAAACTGCAGTACATTCACTGCCTTTTTGCCGTCCACCGCCGTTTTGTCCATGTTTTCCAGTTCCGGTCCGCCCTGAACAATGTGAAAGTCGCCTGCTTCATCAATGATCAGCATATCCAGCCGGGTATCCACCGTATCCCGATAGAGCGTCCCCTGCCGAAGAATATATTTGCTGGATTCATGTCCATGGAAATCTCCGCAGTAATCCCCATTCATCGCAAAAATGGCGTTCACCCGCCTGGCAATTGTATCCGCCGGAATCCGCCGTTCAGAAACGAATGTGGTCGGATCCGCCGGAGCCGTGCGGATCTGGGACGGATCCTTGATCCGGATGTCCACGGTATAATACTCCAGGCGAAGCTCCTTATTCTGTGTCCGCAATGTACGCTCCACCCGAATGGACGGATCTTCATAAACCAGAAGATCCGAAGCGTATTCCGTATCGTATGGTGCACCACCGGTCAGATCCAGCGGAAGCGGGCGAAGTTCTCCGTCTGCCGTCGCCACGGCGGAAATGATCAGGAGAGAGAGCAACAGAACCAGTGTTCGTTTCAGCATAAGGGATGTTCCTTTCATATTCTTTCCGGATTTAAGGCTGTTCGTCCAGCGGAATCCAGGTATTCTCCCTGAAAATCCGTGAGATGTTCTGATAATGAATATGGTCCCTCCAGTAATTGCCGATCGAGGATTTTGCCGTTGAATCGATCTGCGTATCCGGCAGCGCCGCTGTCAGACTTTTCACCGCCTCCGGATCCGGTTTGATGGTGGGGTTATGGCTGTTATACTGTGGAATCCAGAGACGTTCCAGCCAGTTCATGGACTCCAGCGGGGAAATATCCTGAATCCGGTTAAAGCCCAGATTCAGATCCTTTAATTTCGTCAACGTAACAAGGGCCGAGACGTCCCGGATGTCATTATAAAACAGTTCCAGGTATTCCAGATCCGTCAGTTCCCCGACAGGGGTGATGTCCTGAAACTGATTATCGACGAGAATCAGCACCTTCAGCTGCGGAAGATCATTCAGAAAGGACAGATCTTTCACCGCATTATGACCAATATCCAGGGCAAGCAGGTTCCGGCAGTATTTCAGCACCGAAAAATCCTCGTCTGCATGCCGGCGGGACCGATCGCTGTGCGCTGTGGTAAAGGCGATCGCATCGGTCCGCACATCATGGTCTCCGACAGCCATTGTCCAGCCAAACTCAATATCCGGAAAGCGTTCCGCCAGCTCATTGATCCTTTTTCGCGGAATCCGTGTGGCGAACATATCCACCCTTCTCAGATTCGGCAGCTGATTCAGGAACTCATAGAACCGCGGGTATTCATCCGCTGAAACCCGGACTTTTTCCAGATCAATCGATTCCGCGCTGACCGGGACGGTCAGCTTTTTGAACGAGACGGTTGCCTCCTCGGCTGCGGACATGGAGCAGCCCAGGAAGAGCATCCATCCGATCAGCACCGTCAGCATTATTTTCCGCATCCTGAGAAACTCCTTATCTCCGGGGATCCAGCCGATCCGTTCCGAGAATCATATGGCATGCCGTCACAGCCATTCCAATCGCTGCCAGCAGCATCACAGCCCAGCAAAGATCCATCCTCATCCATGTCAGAAAGCCGATTTTATCTTCCATGGCAAATTCCATTGCCATAATCACGCCACAGCAAGCAAGAATACCGGCAGCAGAAGGCGCAAAACGGCGTACAGACCGCTCCGATGCGGGCGTCCGGAGAATACAGGCCCCAAAGATCAGCGCCATCACCGGCAGAGCCGCCAGCTGATTGATCTTCACAAATCCCCAGCGGAGTTCCAGATCGATACATGTGCTTTCCAGAAATGCCTGAAGGCCGGCATAGAGCGCAAGAAAGAGCAGTGCGGCTGTTCCGTCACGCCGGCATCGGACCCGAAGCAGATAAAAGAAAATCGCCAGCGCCACCACTGTTTCCAGCAGGAAAACAGGGAAGCGCCAATACCCGTCCGCATCCAGAACGCCAAAGGGAAACCGCTGAAAAAAAGAAGCATCCTCCAGCTGAATCATCGAGCGTTCAAAGAAAGGATCAAACCATTCCTCAATGTATTCACCGTAACCGATTCCAACCAGTGACTCTGCCCCCCGGGCCACCGCAACGAACAATGCAAACGGCGCTGCAGCCGCATCCAGGATTCTCGCCGGAGGCTGCCGGGTAATCGCTCCGGAAATCCAGGCGGCCGCAGCTACTCCGGCCATTGCTCCGTAGAGCATATACCCGCCTTCGGAAAAATGGAAGAAAGTTCCGATTCCGCGGTCAATAAACCAGGGAAGCGAAACAAGAAAGTACAGCAGCCGCGCCAGCAGCACCCCAAGAGGAACGGCAAAGACCGCGAACCATTCCGCCGCCTCCGTTTTCAGCTGAAGCCGACGGCATCTGGCGTTCATCAGCAGGAAACAGACCAGCGCGCCGGCCCCCAGCACAAGCCCATAGGGATAGAACGTAACGGCCCCCAGTTGAATCGTCGTCATGAATCAGTCACCTGCCGCAGAAGCAAAGTAAATGATATCGGAGATCGGCCGGCTGTTTGCCGTCTGATTGATCATTTTTCCGTTGATCAGCAGATGCGCAGACCCGCCGCCGTCCAGGTTGTAGGCAACTTTGCAGTCCGGAAGAATTTCCGGGATAAAGTTCGCCAGCTCCTGCAGATTGATCCCGACACCATTGCCGCCGTCCACCACGACAACCGCGTATTTCAGATGATCCAGCTGACAGATACAGATCCGGGCAGTCGCCAGGATCGATTCATGCTCGCCCTTCGGAATGGTCTGTACCTCGCCGTCAATGACCAGCGCAGGGCCGAAAGTAAAGGAATTGACCGCTGTGCGGCCCGAGGACTCAAGCCCGGACAAAAATGATTTCATGTCTTCACTGGTTGCGCCCGGAACGATGGAAAAGTCCCCTTCGCTGTCGATCACCAGAACATCCCGGGGATACTTCTGCTGATCCAGTGCGTCCCGATAAAACACGCCCTGTCGGATAATATATCCAAAGTCATATGTGTACTTGGCAAAGTCTCCGTTCAGCGCCACTACCGCGTTCGTCCGCTTGGTCATCACATTGGAGCGCTCCTGTTTCCGGCTGTCATAGCTGCCATCGCTGAAATAGGTGCGCAGCTGACTGGCGTCCGCAATCTCCACCGTCACCCACCGAACCGTTGTCCTGTCCGCGCTGGATTTGGCTTTTCTGCTCTTGCTCTGCAGCAGGAAATGAATGGAATCATCCTGATACTCGTTTTTTGAAATCCATCCGTCCTCCCGGATCGGCTCACCGTACACATTCATATCCAGCTCCAGCGGATGCGTTTCCGCCAGCGAGGAAGGAGATGAAACGATCAAAGCCATTGAGGCCAGAAGAAGGACCGTAAGAATCCAGCGAATGATTTTTCCAGCCACGGAACAAAGCCCCCTTATCCTGTATCCGGATGCATCCCATCCGTTCATTTTCTGCTATTGCCAGAGTTCAATCCAGCCGGAATCCTCACCGCGAACCCAGTAGGCCCGATTCTCCTCCACCCGGATGTATACATCATCCGCCTCACCGACACGGGCCAGGATCTGTTCCACGGTAATCTCCCCGCCCATCATGGACTGAATATGGACATTCGGCAATCCCGCAGCCTTGATCCTTTCAGCAGGAACACCGGCCGGAGCATTCTGAGCGGAAGCAGTATCCGCGTTCCCCGCAGCTTTCCGTTTCTGCCTGTCCGTATTTTCCTTCCGGGATTGCTTCTGGCTCTTTTTGGCCTCTCTTTTTTTGGGCGGAAGCGTGACTTTTACGCCATATACGCGCTGAATTTCATCCGCGATTTTTTTTGAAACGCCCAACCTGCCGGTTTCCAGGGAGGAAACGGTAACCCCCCTGATCCCGATCGTTTCCCCGAAAGCGACCTGAGACAGTCCTACTCTCTCCCGCAGGTCACGGATGGCAGTTCCCGCCGGAAACGATTCTTTCATTCCCGGTTCTTCATCGCTTTCCGGAATTTCAGGAAGATCCTTTGCTTCGGGCTGCGCAACCGGATGCACGCCGAAGGCTTCATAAATCTTGTCCGCTGCCTTTTTCCCGATCTGAAGCCGGCCCGATTCAAAACCGGAGATGGATACCGTACTGAGGCCAGCCGCATCGGCGAATTCCTTCTGCGTCATATTGTTTCTCTGCCGGATGACGCGCACGGTATTATGATCCCTCAGCCAGAGATCCACCCCACCCAGGTTGTACACCGTGCCATACCCTTTGGCCTTCAGCATCAGTTCTGCCTGAAGGCTTCTCTTTCCCGAGTAACAGTACAGAAAGATCGGCGTCCTGAATGTTGCCCGACGGCGAATCACATCCCGCAGCGCCTCGACATCCACACGAACAGCGCCAGGAAAATGAAAGGCAGCATAGTCCGGTTCATCCCGAAGATCAATCAGCACCGCACCGGGAGTTGCCTGAAATACATCGATCCCTTCTTCGATATTCATTGTTCATACATCCTTTTCCACGCGTCGGTCATTCAAAGTCCCATAACTTAATAGTATTTCTACGCCATTGTATTCTTTTCCTGCAGAAGCTGCCGTCCGAAACAGCCCGGAGATCCATGCGTCTGAGCGAAAACAGGCTGCAGATGCTGATCAGAACAGTTTCCCGTTCATGATGGACATGATCAGCGAACCGTTATTGAACAACGGTGCCATTGCGCTCTGCGCGACCAGTTCCCCGATATTGTCAATCGGGACGATCGTCTGGAACAGCGGCAGAAGTGCGAAGGCCACAAAGCACAGCAGGGCTCCGCGCAGGAGACCAAAGGCACCGCCCGCGACAGCGTTGAGCTGCTTGAGAACCGGGAAGCGGAACACCGCCTTCAGAAAATTCAGCAGAATATGAAATACCAGCATCAGTCCGACGAAACAGACAATAAAGCAGATCACATTCATGACAGCGCCCATGATGGTCTGCGTTACATAATTGCCCACATTCTGAACCATATCCACGCCCCGGAAAGCCTGATTCTCCAGGTTGGACTTCAGGAGATTGTCCAGCGGCGCAGGCAGTGACACACCCCTGAGAATCTCCGCAATGCCCTGCTGCGTCAGTCCCGCCACGCTCTGGGCGGAGAGCGTACTGTCCTTCAGCCGCGTGGCGGCATCCGTATATGTCAGCAGCGTACTGCTTAAAGTTGTGTTGTTCTGCAGGAATTCCACCAGTCTGGGACTGAGCCAGTAGCTGCCTGCCAGACAGGCAAGTGTTCCCCCCATGCTCGCAACCGAGGCGATAAAGCCGCGATACATGCCGACCAGCACGCTCAGGCCAATGATTCCAAGCACAATCCAGTCAATCAGATTCATTTCGTTCACCTCTCTTTCGGCTTTCGCGGGCAGCTTTTCCGGGCCTCTGTCATCACCGGATCATGATCCCCGCCTTCCGCATATAAGGCGTTCATTTCCTCAAGCCTGTCTTTCTTCGGCTCCGGCCCGCAGTACGGACACGCACGAAGCCGGCTCCCCGCCTCACCGCAGAGTTCGCCATATGTGATCTCCTTCGGATTTCGGGTTCCCATCCCCTCGCAGTGATCCGATCCGTGATAATAATCATTCTTCCTCGGATTATACCAGAACACCTTTTCATCCTCCGGGACAGGAATCTGACGACCCTGCCAGTCCTCCCAGATGAGAATCTTGGTATTTTTTCTGTAGTGGTTCCAGATCCACTGCTGATTGATCCCTTCGGGATTCTTCTTTCTCTGCACCCGGATGCAGCCATGGCTTGCCCGGGTGCCCAGCTTAGGCTCCGTGGAAGAGTAATCCCTGCCGTTGCTCGAGGAAATATAAGGCACTTCATGAAGCAGGTCCCCATCGTTAAAGCGAATGGCCAGAGGACAGTACATGTTATCCGAATAGAATCCTCCCACCCTGCTGATCAGCAGAAACTCGCCGGCACGCGTCTCGTTGTAAGGCTGCTTTTCATTGGCCAGCCCGGTGGACACCACCAGCGATGTGAACAGTTTTCCGTCACGGAAAATATACATGCGCTGCGTCAGCTTATCGACAACCATGCCCATCTGCTGATTGGGGACAATTTCCTTCAGGTACCGGGTCGGTACATATCCCTGGATCAGCGCATTCCAGTTCACAACGGCCGAGTCATGAAAGGAAGAGGCATATGTCTCAATCAGGGACCATTCTTCTCCCTTCTCCAGCACATGCACGCCCTGGGAAGCCATGGTTACCGTGCCCGTGCCTTCGCTGTCCTCCTCCGGATTTTTGCGGACAACCAGCTGGCGTACCTGCGCCCTGTCCCTTCCGTCATCCACCACTGTCACCGGTGCCGTCAGCGCCTCCCACACCGCGGCCTCATCCATGATATCCATCGGAACAGTCCATCCGTTCATCGTCCGATCCGTTCCTTCCTTCGGACTGCCTGTTGTCGGCGTAAATGAAACCCTGGGTTCCCGGATCCGCATCGACATGAGCACCGGATCGGAAGCGACCCCGTCTTCCCGGACCAGCCGTGCTGTCACGACCGCCTCGCCGCCACAGACGGATGCGGGGAATGTGACCTCCCCATCACCCATTTCCACGGGGCGAAGGAAGACCTCCTTCTCTCCATCCGCCCCGACGATAACAATTTCCATGTCCGCGCTTTCCGAAGCGCAGAAACTGAGGCGGACCGACATCCGCGATGTGACCTCAGCGTTCAGCAGTTCAGCCCGAATCAGGGATGGAATGGTGCGTCCGATCAGAATCGTTGTCTCCGCCCTGTATCCGGCCATCTCCGCGACCAGGTTCCACTCCCCTTCCGGAACCGGATAGCCTCGGCTGGTTCCATTCCAGTACATGGCATTATACCCGGCCTGTACGCTTCTCTCCTCCATCACCGGGATGACCGGAAAGCCTTCCGGCGCTTCCAGATATAAATTGCATGTTCCCCCGTCCGGTGCCAGCAGCTCGACTACGACGGAGTCCCCGGGCTGCAGAGCAGGCTTGGATACCGAAAGCCTCATCTCCTCAGCGGGCTCCGCAATGGCTGCACAGGAAACAAGCAGCGCTGTGATCACCAGCGCGGCCGCTGTCAGCCATCCGCTCCGTCTCATGGTTTCTCCGCCCCTTATCAGTATTTTTCCTTCAGCATGCGTATTTCCCGCTCATAGCCTTCCAGCTCATTGGGCGTTTCCAGGAAGAACGGAAGTTCCCGGAGCGCCTCATGGCGCATCACCCGCAGGATGCCCTCCGTCCCGATATATCCCTCGCCGATTTTCTCATGCCGATCCTTCCGCGCACCGAGGGGGTTCTTGCTGTCATTGATATGCACCGCTTTCAGGCGTTCAAGGCCGATCACCCGGTCAAATTCAGCCATCACCCCATCCAGATCATTCACGATATCGTATCCGGCATCGTTTACGTGACATGTATCCAGACAGACGCCCATCAGACTGTTCAGCTTTACCCGATCGATGATTTCCCGAATCTCCTCAAAGCGGCTCCCGACCTCGCTGCCCTTTCCCGCCATGGTTTCGAGCAGAACGGTGGTATGCTGATCCTCACGCAGGACACGATTCAGCATTTCAGCAATCAGACGAATCCCTTCTTCAACCCCCTGCCCCACATGGCTGCCGGGATGGAAATTATAAAGGTTCCCGGGAACATACTCCATGCGGGCAAGGTCATCCGCCATTGTCCGGATTGCAAAATCCCGGATGGCCGGATCCGCGGAACACCCGTTGAGCGTGTACGGCGCATGGGCCAGGATGACGCCGATTCCGTTTTCTTCCGCAAAAGACCGGAAAGCCGCTGCATCCGCTTCATCCACGGGCTTCGCATTTCCGCCCCGGGGATTCCGGGTGAAAAACTGAAAAGTGTTCCCCCCGATCGACAGGATCTCCCTTCCCATATGCATATATCCCCCGGAGGCCGACAGATGACAACCGATTTTCAGCATTTTCCGTTTTTCCCCTTCCGCGTGATATTCTTCCCTTTTTCAGTATATCCCTGCCATCGCCCGGGTCAGCGCCGTCATGGCGTTCGTCACTTCCGTCTGGGTCGCTGTGTTTCCATCGACCAGGCTCTGGAGATACGCCGCGGCGCTGACAATTGCCCGATACTGATCCCCGGCAGGATCCAGCATGCTGAGCTGAGCCTGCGCGCTGGCAATCAGCTGAAGGGCATCCTCCACCTGCCGGGACGGAACGTTCGCCTCGCCGACTGAAGACGAATAGCCCTCTCCATGCACGGTGCATACCTGGCTGCCGTATGCCGCAGTGGAACCAAGATACTGTTCCAGCACATCCCTGTATTGCGTGCCGATCAGATTGTACAGCGGATGTCCCTGCGGAATGGTCACCACGCCCTTCTGTTCCGTAAAGGGACAGTAAGGGGATGCCGGCATACCGGATTCCGTGCAGATTGTCTGCACGGAATGAATCTGGCAGTACTGGGTCGGCTCCGTTCCCCGGGCCCAGTAATCCGTTACCGTTCCGTATTCCTTGGCATCATAGCGGCAGGCATCGGTCGCCAGCTGGCCGCTGACCGCGCAGGTGGTCACCTTAACCAAACCGTAATCCTCCGCGCTGCCCTCCAGAATATCCCGGTTGGCGAGCCCATTGTGAATCTTGGCCATGTACGCCTGCCACAGGGGCGCGGCCGCGCCGGATCCGGTGGACTTGGAGGACAGTGCCTTATAATTGTCATGTCCGACCCACAGCGCTGAAGAATAATACCCCGTCAGCCCCGCAAAGAAAACACCCTTCTGATCCGAATTGGTACCGGTCTTGCCGGCGACGGTCTGCCCCTTGATCTTCGCGCTGGTTCCCGTTCCGGAAGAAACGACGCTCTTGAGCATATCTACGATCATATAGCTGGTGCTCTCTGAGAACACGCGTCTCCGGTCCTGATGCTGATGTCCGTCCCAGACCACATCGCCCCGGGAATCGGAAATGCCCAGGACGGAGATCGGTTCCTGATATACCCCGCCGTTGGCCAGGACGCCATAAGCCACCGTCATCTGCAGCGGCGTAATGCCGGAAGATCCCAGGCTCAGGCCGAATGGCGTCGCGTCGATATGCCCGTCATCCACACCCAGCCGATGCAGGAAATCCACGCTCCTGTCCACGCCAACCATCGTCATCAGCGTCTGCGCGGCAGCCGTATTATGAGACTTTGCCATCGCCGCGCGCAGCGTCTCCGGGCCGACATATCCGCCTCCGCCGTAGTTCTTCGGCCAGCTGTCGTTTCCGCGGGCATCCTTCCATCCCGCGATCGGAATCGGCATGTTGAACACCACGGACGCCGGACTCGCACCCAGCTCAAGCGCCGGGGCGTATACGGCAATCGGTTTGATCGAGGACCCGACCGGCATCTTCATATCCGTCGCCCGGTTCAGCGTTTTCCGGGCGGTTACCTTCGTGCGGGAGCCGACAATCGCCTTCAGTTCTCCGCTCCGATAATCCAGCACGGCACAGGCTGCCTGAGGTTCGATAATCTCCGTATATGTGCCGTCCGAGTTTTTGCTCCGGTAAACCTTATCCGAAGGATCCCGGAGGGAAGGATACTTCGTCCAGTTCTCCAGCGTGCTCTCCACGGTTTCCTGAACCATGGGGTCAATGGCCAGCTGAATGCTGTATCCGCCTGTCCGCAGCCGGTTCTCCATCGCGGCACGGTTGGCCGCGGTATCCTGAAGGCCATTCACCTCCAGCAGAATCTGAACCGTTTCCTTTACCGCATATTCCACATAATGCGGATACTCATACATGCCGGAATTGGAATTCATTTCCTCCGCCAGCACATGAACCGTCGCGGGATCCAGCGCTGCTTCATACTCCTGCCGGGTAATAAACTGATTTTCATACATGCAGCGGAGCACGTAGTTCGTTCTGTTGTTCGTGATTGCCGCAAAATCCGTCTCCCCGTCATTGCGGGTATAAAAATTCCGGCGGGGGTTGTAATAGTACGGATTGTTTGTGATCCCTGCCAGCATCGCACATTCCCGCAGGGTCAGCTCCTCCAGTTCCTTGTCAAAAAACCCTTTGGCCGCCACTTTCACCCCGTAATAGCTTTCACCCAGATAGATCGTATTCAGATAGCTTTCCAGGATCTGCTCCTTGGAATAACGGGTCTCGAGCTGCATGGCCAGATATGCTTCCTGAATCTTGCGCTTGTAGCTCTGTTCCGAAGACAGCAGCGTATTCTTGATCAGCTGCTGGGTGATCGTAGAGCCTCCCTGTGTTCTGGATGTGGTCAGATTGGCCACAAAAGCGCCGACGATCCGTTTCAGATCAATTCCGGTATGCGTATAGAAGCGGGCATCCTCCACGGCCACAAAAGCATTCTGCAGCCGCTTGGGCACCGCGCTGAGCGGAACCACTTCCCGGTTTTC
>ODAJ012190708.1_pt1 | contig 12656 bp, 10 predicted proteins | sample 1539241 | NCBI WGS metagenome assembly ODAJ01 (sample SAMN02144231, study PRJEB22623) | gut metagenome | biome: sheep rumen | host: Ovis aries | place: New Zealand | reverse complement strand
TCTTACATGCCTGCCCTCAACGCCCTGCAGGAGATGATACAGCAGAACGGCGACTACTTCCGCGTTGCCTTCTCACTCTCTGGTGTGGGTATGGAGCAGCTCGAGATGCATGCTCCTCAGGTACTCGAGAAACTCCAGGAACTCAACGAGACAGGTTGTGTGGAGTTCCTCACCGAGCCCTACTCTCACGGTCTGGCAGGACTTGCCAACGAAGAGAGCTTCAAGCGCGACATCGAGAAGATGTCCGACAAGATTCAGGAGTATTTCGGCAAGCGTCCTACCGTTATGCGTAACTCCTCACTCATCTATACCGATGAGATAGGTGCACAGGTAGCAGCACTCGGCTATAAGGGTATGCTCACTGAGGGTGCCAAGCACGTGCTGGGTTGGAAATCACCACACTACGTCTATAACTGCAACATGGCACCAAACCTCAAGCTCCTGCTTCGTGACGTAAACCTCTCCGACGACATCTCCCTGCGCTTCAGCAATACATCATGGGAGGGCTACCCACTCTTTGCCGATACATACATTAATAATATCGCCGCTTGTCCTGAGCAGGAACAGGTGGTTAACATCTTCATGGAACTCTCAGCACTCGGCATAGCACAGCCACTGTCAAGTAACATCCTCGAGTTCCTCAAGGCTCTCCCAGCATGTGCCAAGGAGAAGGGACTTGAGTTCCTCACCCCTTCACAGGTCATGGATAAGTATAAGAGCGTGGGCGCCATCGACGTGCCTGACACCCTCTCATGGGTTGACGAAGAGCGTGACTGCTCAGTATGGCTGGGCAACCAGATGCAGCGCGAGGCATTCAACAAACTCTACTCCGTTGCCGACCGTCTGCTCATAGCCAAAGACCCTCGTCTGCTTCAGGACTGGGACTACCTGCAGGCATCTAACAACTTCCGTTTCATGACCACCAAGCCAAGCAACTGGAACATCGACCGTGGCATCTACGACGGACCGTTCGACGCCTTCACCAACTATATGAACATCCTTGGCGACTTCATCTCTCGCGTTCGCACCCTCTATGGTGGCATAGACAATGAGGAGCTCGACAACATGCTCACCACCATCACCAACCAGGGTAAGGAAATAGAGGCAAAGGACAAGGAGATAGAGCGTCTGCAAGCCAAACTCGCCAAGTACGAGGATGCAGCAGCTGAGAAGGCAGCAGCCAAACCAGCCAAGAAGGCAGAGCCCAAGAAGCCAGCCGCTAAGAAGGCACCAGCCAAGAAGGCTGCACCAAAGAGCGAGGCTCCAGCTCCAGCTCCTGAAACCAAGTAACACTCCTTTCTTTTCATAATTCATTCACTCAAATCAGCCCTGATACTCCACAGAGAGTATCAGGGCATCTTTGTTGTACCTTGTCCTTTGTCCTTTTTAATTTTTACTTTTTAATTTTTAATTTTTACTTTCCCCATCTCCCCAGACAATTACGGCGTTGTAGTATTAAATCCTGACAAACCCAACGACACCAACCTTATAGTATATTCATTCACCATAATCTAAAGATATAACATTCCCCTGACAACATGACAGCGCCCCACCCTTTTTTAGAGTGAGGCGCTTGATTGTAAGGTACAAAAAAATCCTGCCAACTTACAACATTTGGCAGGAATATATTTTATGTACTTTGATTGAGAGATATTATAAGTTATGCGAATAGCCCAATTGTATGGTTCCCATTGTCTTACTGTCATATGAGCCGACACCCAGGTTGATGTGCAACAGAGAATTATCTGTGACCCGATACCCTATCCCAGGCAAGCCCTCTATGCCAAATGCTGTTGAGCCTCCCTTTGTCGGGATTCCTACTCCAGTCCTCACTATTCCTATCCACGAAAACTTCGACTGTCCCACTGGATAATAGCCCCTAAAGTCAGCATATATAGGGATAATCGCCCCGTCACAATAATACATTCCAGTACCAGCGCCCAAAGAGAAATACTTCGAAAGGCTTCTCTGCACTCCGATATCAAACGTCCCCACATCCGTAGAGAAATTCGACATTGCCATATATCCTCCAGCAACGTTTATACTCCATCGCCCACTGCTCTCAGCATGCACACAGGTCATGCTCAGCAGCAATGCCAGTATAGAAACAAACTTCTTCATATCCTAGTTCATGTTTTTAGTAATTCCTCACTAAAAATTATTTTGCTGTTTCCATGCATCTTGAAACATTGTATATAATTTCAATCCTATTTTATCCTTTTTAAATTCCTTTTCATGTAGTTTAGGAACAGTTGTTAGCCTTATCTTGCAAATACCCTTACTCAACAATTCAATCTCTTCATTAGAAATACTAAATTGGGCAACGAATGTGCGCTCTGATACAGGGAACATTATTCCTGATATCATTACGCCTGCTGTTGTTTTATTGCTATCTACAATTTCTCCCACTAAAGTAATAACATCACCTTCAAATGTTTTAAGCATCAAGGTTGGCTGTTGTGCGAAAACCTGTTTTTCTGATGTCATGGTTAATACAATATAATTCTTACTGTCTTGTACTAACACCGTATATTGAAATTTCATTCCTTGACCACTATACTTTGCTTTTTCCTGCGCATTAACAAAAAGGCAAAGGAAGAAAGATAATATTGTAATAATCTGTTTCATGTTATATATAGTTTTAGTTATTCTTCTTTAATTTGTTTTCTCTACCATATTTATTATTAGTATCTTCTTCTTGCATAAGTATATCGCCACGAATAGAGGTTCTCACCGCTTTCATTGCCAAAATCATAAGAAATAGTCCCAAAACTATTTATAAGAACTATGTGAGCAGCTTGATGTGATGTCTTATAATTCTCATCAAACACACGAGCAACAATATATTTACCATCATAGGTTTGCTCACATAAATCTACATGATAAGTATTACCATTACCATCCTTTACTATTCTTTCTTTACGAAGTTTCTCAATAATAGGGTCTAAAGCCTTATTGGGTACAATCGTGGGTTGCTCAGCGTCATTTATAATTACAGGCTTAGGTTCTTCCTCTATTGTATTTTCAAGAGTTTTATATTTAGGGTAAGCGGGATTATAGCCATCTTCTTCTGAAAGACTAAGCATCATTCTCACCCTTCTTTCTTCTTCACTTATATTCTGTTCGTATCGTTCTTTTGCTTCCTTATTCTTCTTATCAAACTCTGGATGGTTTATCCACTCACGTTTTTCTGATGTAGACAAAAGGAACTTTTCAAGGTCTTCAAGCCTCTGCTTGGAAACATCTATTTCCATGCATATCTCAGTCCTTTTTCGTAACTTTTCTTTTTTCTTCTCATCTACCTTATGAGAATAGCGAATTTCAATAAATATGCGTTTGCCTTCCTCTGTAACACCAACCAAATCAGGTTGCATATCGGAATAGTCATTACGCTCCTCTACTTCAACCTCTACAAAATTCAGTATCTCAGATTGGTGCTTATAATATCCTCCATCATATGCTGGCGAACAAACCTTCTTGTTATTTTTTATTATATCCTTTGAACGTAAATGCAAAGTCACCTCATAACAATTTTTACCAGTGTTCTCCTTATGAGCAAAATGATGCTGATTTTTATCGCCATTATTACGAGCATTCAACTTTTCCCCACAACCAGCACAAGTACAATTACAACTATACCCATTTGCAACTGTATCTATATGCACAAGTTCCCCTTCTGGATTCAGGGCATATGTAATCTTCGGTTCACTATTTGAATTTCTTTCAAGTGCCATCATTTGTATTTTAGAAAATTCGTCTAATCCAACGTTTACCTTCTTCCATACCCCATTGAACATGCCACATTCTTCCGTCAGTTTTATTAAGCAATATAAACTGATACATATTTTTCGTGGGGTATAACTCGAAACTACCTGAACCATATCCAAAACCATAAGTCAGGTCATCGTCATTTATTATTAAAGAACCCTCATTGCCACCATTCAAATTCCACTGCACTTGCCATAATCTACCTGTTTTCGTATCTAATTTGAGCAGATTATAAATATTCTCAGTTTGATACATCTTATAGCGACCTTTGAGTGATGTATTAATATCGAGATGTTCTAAATATTCATTATTCACTTGAATAAGCGTATCAATTCTTGAAAGTAATGATTCAACTTTAATCTTGAATGAATCTACCTTTTCTACCTTCACTGGTTTAGGTGTAATTGTAGCCTTTTTCTGTGCATTCACAGACAGGCAAAGGAAGAAAGATAGTATTGTAATAATCAGTTTCATGTTATATATGGTTTTAGTTATTCTTCTGCAAAGGTAGGAATTATTTTTGAAACCACCAAAAGAGGATAGATTATACCATAGATGTTGCTTCCATTCCGAAGTGGTCAGCTATAATCATGATACAAGGCTCGCAGTCGTAATCATATTCCGTTATGGAGAGGCTGACCTCATCGCCTACTCTCTTCCACTCCGTCATCACACCACGAGCACCATCTATGCCTATAGCCTCAGCCATATCAGCCAGCATCACCCCCTCAGAGGGTATGCAAAAGCTTTTCTCCATATCGCTGAGCCAGTCGCAGAACAGGCTCTGCTCTCCACCACCTATCAGGTATTCTCTCTGTTCAAATTCCATAGTTCACCATTCTTTGCTGCTAAGGTACAAAAAATAGTTGGAATGACCAAAAGAAAAATGTTACTTACTATTTCTCCAACTTCTCCACCACGATGATGTCAGCAGGAAGCCACTTTACGGACTCTATATCGCTCTTGGTGAGCCATCGTGATGCCTCGTGCTCTATCAGGGTGAGATGCTCGTCAGCGAGGTGACAGAGGTAGCAGTGCATGGTGAGATGAAACTGAGGATAGTCATAGTCCACAGTATAGAAGAAACTATCAATCACGATGTCAGCATCCAGTTCCTCTTTTATCTCTCTGTGCAAGGCCTGTTCAGGTGTCTCGCCTGGCTCCATCTTGCCTCCAGGAAACTCCCACCAGTCTTTCCATTCGCCATACCCTCTCTGGGTGGCAAAGGTGCGACCTTCGTTATCTCGTATTATTGCTGCTACTACTTCTATTTGTTTCATCAAATCTCTTCTAAGCCGATGGACTTCAAATATTCGTATGTGCTATCATAGAACTCAGGCTGACGAGTATGGTCTTCCACCTTCCCCTCAGGCACACATATTATCATACCTTGACGAGCACGAGTCATCAGCACACGATAAGCATTTAGTTGATACGACTGAGCCTCAGACTTGCGTATCTTTTGCCATTTGTTGCCTCTAAAAGCGTTGTGGTCCCATCCTTCTGGTGTATATCGAAAATCGCCATCCCAAACAAGGCACGTCCAATCGAGTTCCAAACCTTGAATATCAAATTCGGTTGCAGCATCCTCTAAGAACAAAGAGGAGCGTACATCCATCTTATCTGCAAGGAACCAACTCTCAACATCAGGTTGCAGTCTGACATCTATCGCTAAAGGTTTCAAACGATAAGCCTGTGATGACACAACTAATCCATATCTTTCGGAACCACGATGTTTTTCCTCTAACCATGCCTTAGCTTTATCCAAATTTCGAGTAAGAACTAATGGATATTTGTCTTTGAATGATTTATATAATTGTCTTGCTTGCTCGATGTCTCTATCTAATACATAATGTACAAATTTAGATAGATTTTCTGCTCGGAATGAACGCATGGAAACTGCAAGGTGTAATTGGTCAACCTGAATAGCATTATGATTGTTGCTAATCATTTCTGCCACATTACCTTCAGCATATTCCTTGTCTGTCAGATGCTTTGAAATATACATCTTCCAATCAGGGAATGTTTCATTAACTGCACGTATCCACTCTGCTATTCCTGCCTCGCCTGTATTGATTTCCTGACCACCTCCAACAAGGCAAACGATGACTGCCCAGTCTTTTCTCAGATTAAGTGACCATATAAGGAATTCGGCCTCAGACATGGGGAAGTCAGGCACTTTCTTCATTCCTCCACGACTGCCTCCACGAGCGAGCCATCCTGCAAGGTGTTCTAAATCCCAAGAGCGTTGTGCTTCATCAAATATTGCCACATGTTCCACCTCTCCATAACCTGCAGTGTGGTGAGCAACAGATTTTGTCTCGTCAATCTCTAACTTGCCATCAATAATTGGCAGTTTTATCTTTGCCATCATATTGCTACGATAGCGATGGATTATTTGAATAAACTGAGAAACTTCACGTTTGGCATCAGTTATATTGCATTTGTTGCCTTTCTCACGTTCTCGTTGCTGTTTGTCTTTAGCTAAAGCAGCAGTCAAAACCTTTACAAGAGGACCATTACCTGATAGATATACGGCAAGGTTACGTTCGCCATCAGGTTCGTTCTCTGATTTTATAGATTGCTTAATAGCAACATTCAAACCCACAAGTGTTTTACCTGCTCCAGGAACACCTGTGACGAAACATATACTTTTCTCACCTAATCGTTTACTTCTATCAATAATATCAAGCACAAATTGTGTTGTCTCATCCAAAGCTACTCCTGCTGCTTCGTGACGAGTAATATCCTCTACAGAATGATTTTGATATAGGGCACTCGCTGCCTCAATAATAGTTGGAGTAGGCTCATATCGGCTAATTGCCCAGTTTGAGAAGTCAAAAGCTGTTGAGGGTTGTGCATGTTCCCTCTCTATAACCTTATTGATAAGCTCACCTAAACTATCTGCATTTGAAAAGAGAGGGTCATATATCTTGTCGTCATAGACAGAATAGCGCAACTCGTGACTACTTTTTTCTTCTCTCGTTGCGACCAAAATAGGTACAATCGTTCTATCATGGCTATCTTGATGGAAATTTTTTAGGTCAAGAGCGTAGTCTAAGACCTGCTCCATGTCAGCACGTAAATAAGCATCCTTACCAGCCTTAAACTCAATAGCAAAGACAATACCACGCAAAAGGACCACAACATCTATTCTCTTTCCAAGTCGAGGTATAGAGTATTCAAATATAATTTCTCCATTCTCATCTTTCCATGGCTTCAGTACATCTTTCATAATTGTGACTTCTTCTGACCATGCATCCTTTTGGTCTCTAACAGAATCTCCCTCATCGTTACTTGAAAGTGCGCCAAAGATGCTGTTGAAGGATTCATCAATGAACTGCTTGAATGAAGACCTATAAAAATATCTATTAATCATATTGCCTTTTGCTTCGTTAGGTATTACCTGTTGTAAATAAGTCTCGAACCGTCACTGAATTTAATCCAGAATACATCATCACGATAAGCGAAATCGTATTTGTATTTTGAAACTGTACGCACCGTAATTTTGGGCAATTTCTCAATGTTGTCCCTTAGGTACATAAATCTAAACGTCTTATAGGTATTAATTTTTATTATATTATCACCAATAACCAAATCTGTTGAGTCAGCCTTGCCTTTTGTGTTTTCTTCCATATATTTATGGAAATCCTCTTTATCTTTTGGGGCAAACACTAAATAACTATCTTCATAGCCCCATAAATCATCAACTAAGTTTACAAGGCTATCCCTTGAACCAACATTCAAAACATATCCTTCTATTAGGGTATATACTACAGGCTTTTGCCCCTTTGTTTCAACAACAAAAGCTGTATCGTTTTGGGTAATCAAGGTCTTGATTGTTTTCTGCCAAACAACATCATCAAACTTGTCATACTTGGTAACACTCGTGTATATTCCCTGAGCACTGCAAGCAAGGGAAGCGATGAACAATATCGAAAGTAAATATATTCTTTTCATAGAGTGAGGTTTTGTTATTTCACCCACAAAGGTAACATTTTCTTTTGATAACACCAAACATACCTCCCAAATTTAATACTTTTTCAGTTGTCACATCATTGCCTAAAGGTCGTCAAAGTCGTCAAAGTCGTCAATAACCTTTAAGAGAATTGAAGCGCACACATCGGACTAATTCAAAATCAAGGGGCGATGACAGATGAAAAAAGAAGAGAGAAACCATTAAAGGAAAAGAGATATTTATATTATAAATATAATAACCTATATGTGCACGTGCGTGACAGCGTTGACGACTTTGACGACTTTGACGACTTTGGAAATAATTGAAAAGACATGGAGTATGAAGTGAAAGGGGGAAATCTAATACTTTTTCAGTTGTAACATCATAGACTAAAAGTCGCCAAAGTCGCCAAAGTCGCCAATGATGTATCAGCCTCTTTTTATATGAAACAAATTTCAAAGACAGATATTAGATTATGGATGGATATGATGATGATAAAAAAGAAGAGAGAAACCATTAAAGGAAAAGAGATATTTATATTATATATATATAATAACCTATATGCGCACGTACGCAACAGCGTTGGCGACTTTGGCGACTTTGGCGACAATGGCGACAATGAAAACCTGCTGAAATGTTAAAAACGGAGATGCACAAAACGGCAAAAGTGTGCAAAATGGCATTGCTTTCAAAAAACATCATTTTAACATCTAACTTGCTGATTATGAGCCTCTTATCCGTTAAACAAATTAACCCTTCAGAAAAGCTATGCTTTTAGCGCTAAAAGTAATGCTTTTATACCATAAATGCAATGCTTTTAACACATAAAAGTAATGCCTCTGGAGAGGGAACCTCCTACAATGTTAAAAACGGAGAAAAATTTGCTCATGTTAAGTTAATGTAGTAACTTTGCATCAACTTCCTGAAGGTCGTACGAAACGTCGCAGTGGCGACTACGAATCGCGATAAGGAATCGCTACGAAACGCTTCGCTACGAAAACTGAAGGGAGCCAAGAGCTCTTTAACTAACTAATTATCAATTTTCAATTATCAATTATCAATTTACTAACTAACGACAATGAAGATAAAGAGATGAATAAAAACAACCAAAACAACATGGAACAACATAAAAAAAGTTGTCTGAGTTGTCCGAGTTGTCTTCTTAGAACTTAATTATCAATTATCAATTGTCAATTATCAATTAACTAACGACCACAGATGACACGGATGTACACTGATAATTCTTAATTCCTCGCAAAGACTAAGAATAACTCTTTATAAGAGTAACGGCATGAGATTTATCCACTCACTTGTGAGCAAGCTCCCAGTGACTGTCTAACTCACATACCTATTGGTTACACCAATTTATTCTTAGTTACGCCAAGAGCAAAGGTCGTGCTTTCAGCACTCACGCCAAGCCATGCGGACTGTGTGCAAAGTCCTCCATCTAAGGGAGGATTTAGGTGGGTCTTCTTTGCGTAAGCTTCGAAGAAGCGTCTTGGCTCTTTGCGCAGAGATGATTATCTGACCCTAGGTCAGCAGTGTATCGAGAGAAAGTACTTGCAGAAGCTTGCTTATGACAAGGGGCTTTATCGAGAGACACGTTAGGCTCAAAGAGCCAATCATCTCGCCTTTGCGAGAAACAAAAGAGCATTCTTAGACGCCTTTGCGAGAAAAATAATCCGTGAAAATCTGAGAAATCCGTGGTAAAACTAAATTTCTAATTCTTGCGCTCCGTAGGTGTTCTTGCGCTCCAGTAGGTGCTCAGGCGCTATGCGGAACTTGCTCTGGCAAGCGTAGCACCAAGGTGCGTCCGATTACCCCCGTTTCGCGGGGGACAGAAACCGAAAGGAGGGGAGATGGTGACAAAGGACAAGACTTGAAATATTCCTTCAAAATTTTGTTGTTCTCATTCTTTTTTGTATATTTGCAGAGGAATAATATAAGGAACAAACATGAAACAGTATATTTCACCTAAACTTCTGCATACGACAGAGCAGCTGCGAGATAAGGTAATAGCTATGCGACCCTTTCCTGAAGAAACATTGAAGTCGCTGAGGGAGTATTATCGCATAGGTCTTACATTCTCAAGTAATGCTATAGAAGGTAATAGCCTGACAGAATCGGAAACCAAAGTGGTGATCGAGGATGGTTTGACAATAGAAGGCAAGCCTCTGCGTGATGTATATGAAGCCGTGGGACACGCCCGTGCTTATGATTATATATACACGCTTGCAACAAGCAAACAGCTGGAAGAGAAGGATATACTGGAGTTGCACCGCCTGTTCTATGAGAAAATTGATGGGGAGAAAGCTGGACACTACCGCACGGTTCCTGTATTTATAAGTGGTAGCAATTATGCGGTGTCTCCTCCAGCGAAGATAGAGAGCGACATGAAGAAGTTTGTAAAGTGGTTTAACGATAATGAGCATCGTATGACTACTCCAGAGTTTGCTGCTCTTGCTCATCAAAAGTTTGTATTCATTCATCCGTTCATAGATGGAAATGGGCGAGTGGCACGACTAATTCTGAATCTCGCCCTTATCAGAGGGGAATACACGATAGCACTTATACCTGCCATCTTGCGACACGAATACGTGCAAGCACTTGAGATGTCGCATAAGAATCCTCAGTGCTTTGTCGATTTTATTGCTGAAAGAATCATTGCTACACAGATGGATTTGTTACGCCTATTGAATGATGGCGGTGTAAATGGCGGTGTAAATGGCGGTGTAAATGGCGGTGTAAATTTTGAAGAACTGCTGTTTGATGCCATAAAAAATAATCCTGGAGTAAATGCACCTGCTCTTGCGAAAATGTTGCAGAAAAGCCTAAGAACGGTCCAAAGATACCTGAAGCAGCTTTCAGATACTGGAAGAATAGCGTTTCGTGGTGCGCCAAAGAGCGGAGGTTACTATATTTAATCTCCTCCCCCCACGGAAGAGTGGAAAAAACATTATCAGGGACAAGGTGACAAGGTAACTAAGGACGACTCTTAAGCCAAAGGGTCTCTTTGCGAGAAACAAAGAAAAAGAGCTATTCTTAGACGCCTTTGCGAGAAACAAAAATCCGAGTTAATCCGTGAAATCCGTGGTAAAGAAAACATAAACTCGCCAGGCTTCACAGCGTGGCGAGGATGCCATGATGATGATTATGTGAAATCACACCAATGATAATACATTATTTTATTAACCTTAAAAGATTATGAAATCTATAAACCTATGAATAGATTTTAACCCTAATACACGGCGAGTTTCACAACTGGCACAATCGTGCGATTATGAAGTTTTTATTTTTTTCTACCTGTATCTGTAATAATAGATATAACTATGAACAGTGCAAAGTTAATACTTTTTTTTCTACCCCCACCATTTGAAACATTCTTTAACTTTTTTACTGCCGAAAAAGGACCGTTTTGCTCTCGTTTTGTACCTTTGTCTCTTAAGAGACAAGTTATTTGCACCTTTACCACGGATTTCACGGATTAACTCGGATTTTTGTTTCTCGCAAAGACTAAGGACGATGAGTAAAAACAGAACTCGCACGCGAGTACGTTAACGGGAACGGGAACGATAACTTTAGAAGACAACTTGGACAACTAGGGACAATATTATTTTGGTATTTTGGCAAACCTGCCAAAATGATATGAAACCAGTTCTGCAGGTTTGCTGAACTGACCTCTATAATGTTGTTATAAGTTGTTATAGTTGTCGTTATAATCTGGTTGTCGTTATTCTTTGTACTTAGAATTGTTTTTCCGGTTCGCAGAACCGGGGTTTTTCCATGATGAGATAGAAATCCCTGAAAGGGTAACGATATCAGTGATAAGACTGTCTGGAAGTTTGCTTACAAGCAGGATTATTTCTGATAGCGTTAAGAACTCGATAGAGTTTCTATCTTAGAAATGGGGTTTTTAATGTTTTTGTTAATCAAGAAAAGGTGACTAAGGACAACATAATTTTATCATTTTCTTTGCGAAACAGTTGGAACTTTGTTGGAAAAAGTGTAACTTTGCAAAGATATGAAGAGAATGATTACCATACTGGGACCTACGGCGAGCGGAAAGACGGCGATAGCGACACACCTGGCGGAACGCATAGGGGGCGAGATAATATCGGCAGACTCAAGGCAGGTGTATCGCAGGATGGACATTGGTACGGGTAAGGACCTGAGCGACTACGTGAACCCTGAGACGGGCAGGAACATACCCTACCACCTGATAGACATTGCGGAGCCTGGAACAAAGTATAACCTGTTCCGCTATCAGGAGGACTTCATGAAGGCTTATAACGACATTCAGCAGCGTGGCGCCACGCCCATACTGTGTGGAGGAACGGGACTGTACATAGAGTCGGTATTGAAGGGCTACAACCTGTCGCCTGTGCCACAGAACCCTGAGCTGCGCGAGAGGCTGAAGGGAAAATCGCTGGAGGAACTGACCGCGATGCTGACGGAACTGAAGAGGATGACGGGCTCAGCGATGCACAACAAGACGGATGTGGACTCATGCCAGAGGGCTATCAGGGCGATAGAGATAGAGCAGTATAACATGGAGCACCCTACCCCACTGCGCGAGGCGCCTGCCATTGACTCGCTGATAATAGGTGTGGATGTGGACAGAGAGGTGCGCAGGGAGAGAATTACGAGAAGGCTGCATGCCCGACTGGAGGAGGGTATGGTGGACGAGATAAGGGGACTGCTCAGTGAGGGCATAAAACCTGAGGACCTGATATACTACGGACTGGAGTATAAATTCATAACGAAATACGTAATAGGCGAACTGACATACGACGAAATGGTAAGGGGACTGGAGATAGCTATTCACCAGTTTGCCAAAAGGCAGATGACATGGTTTCGTGGTATGGAGCGCAGAGGATTTAAGATAAACTGGATAAAGGATGAACAAGCTCTGTATAATATACTGTCCTAA
>ODAJ012191475.1_pt1 | contig 12662 bp, 10 predicted proteins | sample 1539241 | NCBI WGS metagenome assembly ODAJ01 (sample SAMN02144231, study PRJEB22623) | gut metagenome | biome: sheep rumen | host: Ovis aries | place: New Zealand | reverse complement strand
AAAAAAGCGGGTACGTGCCGATGATTTGGTGAAAACTCCTGTTTCACATGATGTGGGTGCTCTCCGTCGTTGTAATCCACCGGCATTGCTGCTCTCTTGAAAGATGTGGCCCGCCATTGACAAAAGAAACTGGCCCAAGTTTTGATTTTAATGTAGAGTATCCCGATCTATGCGGCACGACCCGCCGTTTGTGCGTGCAAAGTTACTAAATTATTTTTGTTCCTCCAAATCTGAGGCGTTAATTATTTCATATTCGTCCGACTGCTGTCCCTCCTTCTTCATTTCCGAGGCATAGGACTTGCCTCTTCCGGCTAGTTTCAGCAACTTCCTGTGATAGCGCATTACAAGGTATGCGACAACTGCTATTATTATGATAATGTATAGCCATAGGGCTGCTGATGACAGCAGGAAATGGGGGGGGACGACGACTGTTATGGTGCGCAGGTCGTATTTGTCGGGCGACTCCAGCAGGAAGGCCTTCACCTTGAACTTGTAGGTGCCGCCGGGAACGCCGACGTATGTCGCAATGCGGTCCTTCGGCGCGTTCTGCCAGTCGTCGTCATAGCCCTCAAGCATATACTGATAGTGGACGCGATGCTGCAGTTGGTAGTTGAGAGCGGCAAAACGGAAGCCGAAGACGCTGCTGTGGCTTGGCAGCGTGATCTCCTTCGATTCGGCCGGATATTCCTTGTAGTTGTCGTTGAGGCGCGGGCTCTGTATCTCCCCGTCGATGAAAAAGTCCGTCAGGCGCAGTTTCAGCAGCGAGCCGGTGGCCGTCGTCAGTTTCTTGCGGTCTACGAGATAGTAGCCGTTGAGCGTGCCGAACAGGATCTTGTCGCCCGCAGTGATGGCAGCCGAGTTGCCTTCTGACAGCATAGTCTCGTCGACGCCGTCGAGACTTGAGAATGTGGTGAAGATCTTTTTCTTCACGTCGAATGAGCAGATGATGTGGTCTGTGCCGAACCATGCATTGCCCCTGTCGTCGAATGTGATGCTGCGTATCTCTTCCGAGGGGAGGCCGGAGGCGGCATCGTAGGTCTCGAAGAGCCAGCAGCCCTGTGCGTCCTGTCCTATAGTGCGGCAGATGCCGCCGCCCATGGTGCCCACCCACATGTTGTTCTCCTTGTCGCGTACCAGGCAGACCACATCGTTGCTCATCAGCACTTGGTCTGTCTGCTGCGGTTCCTTCAGGCGCTCCAAATTGATTTTGTTGTTCTTGTATGACAGGATGAGGATGCCGTCAGTGGTGCCGGCCCATACCTTGCCGTATTTGTCGATGGCCAGTGTGCGTACCTTCAGGAACGAATTGTAGGGGTATTTGTTCATTTCGTTTTCATAGTTGAGGAATATCTCCCGGCCATTCCGTCTTGTCAGCAGATTGACGCCTCCGCCGTAGGTGGCCACCCAGATGTTGCCCTCGTTGTCCTCTGTGGCCAGATAGGCTCCGTTACTGCTCAGACTGTATTTGTCGCCTTCGATATGGCAGTAGCGCTTCAGAGTCCAACCGCCGCCGGTTCGAGGCGACATCTTGAATACGCCATAGTCCTTGGAGCAGAGCCAGTAGTTGCCTTTGGAGTCTTTGGAGATGCCGTAGAGGCGGCCAATATCATGCCCCGTGTCGTCGTGTCGGATGGTGGTGCAGACGCTGTCTCTGTCGTAGATGAAGAGGCAGTTGTCCTTGTTGCCCAGCAGCAGCAGTTTCCGTTGCTCGTCATAATACATGGCGCGTATCTCGTTTTCCAGTGTCGATGTGGCATTGGCAACAGGACGGATGCGGACGATATTGCTGTTGAGGATGTCGAGTTTCTCCAGACCGCGACGGCTGGTTGACATCCAGATGACACCTTCCTGCAGTTCCAGTGCTGCGTTGACTGTGTTCGACAGGTTCCAGGGGTTCGACGGGTCGTTGTGGAAATACTCCACCTCGTCCGTCTCGCGGTTATAGTAGCCGTAGCCTCCGTGGTTCATTCGCACCCAGACTGTACCGCGTGCCTCCCTGAACACGCCGCCCCGGCCATCAAACTCAGGCACGAGCACGCGCTGTTCGAAGAATTTCTCGCTGCCCGTCTTGGGGTCGAGCCTGTAGGCTCCCATACGGTCATCGCAGAACCATATGAGTCCGTGACTGTCGATGAACATGCTGAAGATCATCATGCCGTTGGGCTGCCTCACCAGTTCCGGCTCCTTGCCGTAGGCGAAGAAATAGATGCCGCCTTTGTCTGTTGCTGCATAGATGTTGAATCCGTTTGACTGCAGGCAGGAGATGTGCTCTTCGGGCAGTATGGCCTTCTTCTCAACGGTCAGGTTGCTTCGGTCGAGCCGGCGGATGCCCTTGTCGGTGCCGAGCCAGATGTCGTTCTGATAGCCTTCAGCCATGCTTGTGATAGTCAGTCCTCTTGTAGTGGCGATCTCGCTTTTCAGTCCCCGGCGGTCCAGTCGCATGATGTAGAGGCCTACTCCTTCGATGGTGACAAGCACGTCGCCCGTGCTCGTCACCAGAATGGGGGAACTGGTGCGGTATTCCTCGTAGCCGACGTTGCCTTCGAAGGGGTTAATGATCATGTCGGTGGCTCTGTTCATCACGAATACGCGTCCGTCGTACATCTGCATCCAAATGTTTTGTGACTGGTCGATGGCGACGTCGAGGATGCGATTGTGCAGATTTTTGATATGACTGCCGTTGCCCGTCTTGTAGTTGAAGAAGTCATAGCCATCAAAGCGGGAAAGGCCGTTCCAGGTGGCAATCCAGATAAAGCCATAGTCGTCCTGGTAGATACCGGAGATAGCATTACTGGTCATTCCGTCGTCAGTAGAGAAATGGGAGAGTGACGCCTGTAGTTGTTGGCCTTGGGCCGGCAATAGGCATATAGTCAGTATGAGACCGAAAATTATTCGCTTTAGCATATCGTTGGAGCACATTTAGTCGTTTATGTCTGCAAAAATAGATATTTTTTACGAATTACCAAAGGAAAATCAAAGAAAATCCTTATCTTTGCATCAAAAATCTGTTGATTATGAACAAAAGAATCTGTATTGTCGCAGGAGCCAGACCTAATTTTATAAAAGTGGCTCCTTTGGTAAGGGCTATCAAGAAATCAGAACAGGTCGATTATACGCTTGTTTATGCAGGCAGGGAAGACGACCCGACGCTGGAACCGACACTTTTCGAAGATCTGCAGATGCCTCGTCCCGATATATATCTTGGTGTCGACAGTACGGGCCTGAACGAAATTACCAGTAGGGTGATGGGGGAGTTTGACCGCTTTTTGGATACCCATCCTGTTGATGTCGTCATCGTTGTCGATGACCTGGCTTCAACGATGGCTGCCGCAATCGTCACTAAGAAACGGGGAATCCGGCTGGCTCATCTCGTAGCGGGAACGCGATCTTTCGATATCAATATGCCCAAGGAGATCAACCGCCTGGTGATAGATGCATTAAGCGATTATCTGTTCACCGCAGGCGTTCGTAGTACGGGTGTGGCCAAGCGTGAGCAGTCAGAATCGTCCAATACCTATATGGTTGGCAATATCTTAATGGATAGTCTTCGCTTCAATCATAGTCGTCTGGTTCGTCCTGCGTTCATTGATAATGATAAGCCCTATATTGTCTTGACAATCAATCGTAGGGCACTGCTGTCAGATGCCAACCATCTGTATCAGATGATGGATGCCATTCTGGATTCTGTTAAGGATATCGCAGTGATTGCGCCTTTGCGTGAAGAAGCCCGCAAATTGCTGGAGCGGTACTCTGATAAGATTCAGATTGTCAGTTCGTTGCGATATCTTGAGTTTGGCTGGCTTGGGGTTCATGCTTTAGGTGTGATTACTGATTCTGGCAATGTGGCTGAGGAGGCAACTTTCAATGGGGTGCCCTGCATCACATTGAATAATTATACGGAGCATCAGGAGACGGTCTCCGTAGGTTCAAATGTCTTGGTGGGAGAGGATCCCATTAAACTGGCTGAAGAAGTGAGGCGCATGGTTAGCGGCGATTGGAAAAAGTGCGCCCTTCCCGATAGATGGGACGGACGCACATCAGAGCGTATCGTGCAAATATTGATTGCTTAATAGTTTTCTGCCTTTACCTGGAAGTAGGATTGCGGATGATTGCAGACGGGGCACTCCTCAGGAGCCTTTTTCCCGATGACGATATGTCCGCAGTTAGCGCACTGCCAGATGACATCATTGTCCTTTGAGAACACGCGCTCCTTCTTGATGTTGTCGAGCAATTTACGGTAGCGCTCCTCATGCTCCTTCTCAATCTTGCCCACAGCCTCAAACTTGTCGGCAATCTCGTCGAAGCCTTCCTCACGGGCCTCTTTGGCCATGCGGGCATACATGTCTGTCCACTCGAAGTTCTCGCCGTTGGCTGCTGCCTCCAGGTTTTCTGGTGTCGACTTGATGGCACCGCCTTCCAGCAGTTTGAACCACATCTTGGCATGCTCTTTCTCGTTGGCAGCCGTCTCTTCGAAGATGGCTGCTATCTGTACATAGCCGTCCTTCTTGGCCTTTGATGCCCAATAGGTGTACTTGTTGCGTGCCTGACTCTCACCTGCAAATGCTTCTTGTAGATTCTTCTCGGTCTTTGTTCCTTTTAGTTCTTTCATAATTGTACTTGTTATTTGTTTAAGAAAATGTTTTTGCAAAGATAAGGTAAAAAAATGATATTGTCTAATTTTTCCACAATTTTTTGTCTGATATTAGTTTTCCTTTGGTTGGTAGCATAGGAAATACCCCAGCCGATAGACGTTGAAAAGGCGTAGGATAGGATGCTGCCCGCACAGGTTACGGCGGATGGCCAACCCGAAGATGTGGTGCCAGAGCCGCATAAGGGCAAGGACGGCTGGGATGTGGATATTGTCGGCGAAGGTCAGTATTCTTGAGTAGCCTCGCAGTTCGTTACGGAAAGTGTGAAGTGTCCGCAGACTGCGGTCTATCTTGTCCATATAATTAGGGTTCGGCTCGAATTCTGTCATCATGACGGGATTGTCAATGTGGCATACGCTAGCGCCCTGTTGCTTGAGCATCTTTCCAAACATGACGTCCTCATAGCCACTTCGAGTGAATCGCTCATCAAAGGGACAGGCTTCAAGCACAGTGCGTTCTATCATAAAGTTGGTGGAGCGGAACTCTTGGTATCTGTTAGCCTGACGTTTCTCTGCCGTATGTTCAGGCTCTGCAGCCTTTTCGTATATGTATCTGAGGCAGTGGCGCAGGGTCGGGGCGTCGGTGATGCAGATGCCGCCGTTAATCACACCCTCATGCTCATCGGTCATATAGCGCTCCAGGAAATCCTCGCCCGGCACTACGATGTCGCAGTCCAGGAAGAGCAGCCAGTGGTATCGGGCCTGCCGTCCGAGAAAGTTTCTCGTGGCAGCACTGCCTGTGTTCTCCTCCTTCTGTATGAGTCGGCAGTGGGGCAACTGGTTGATGGACTGGTTCTGCCTGATGGTCTCACTCTGCGTAGAGGCATCGTCGCCGACGAGAATCTCGTATGCGATGCCCAGCCGCTCAGCCTGCTTCTGAAGGCCGGCCACCAATTCCACGCAAACATTATTATAGTTAGGAATCAGAATGGACAGTTCGCTTTTAGCCAAATTCTTCATAATTGGCTGCAAAATTAGACTTTTTCCCGCAAAAAAGGTATGATAAAAGGCCAAAAATAGTTAAAATGCGGTATGGCGGCAGCAAATTCTTCATGCTTCACTCTTCACTCTTCACTTTTTTTCGTACCTTTGCACCCGCTTTTACGAGATAAGAGCATGAAATTCAAATTTTTAACAACAAATTTACATTTAAACAATGGCAACAAAAATCAGATTGCAGCGCGGCGGCCGTAAAGGCTATGCCTTCTACAGCATCGTTATCGCCGACGCTCGTGCACCACGTGATGGTCGTTTCACTGAGAAGATTGGTACTTACAATCCTAATACCAATCCTGCCACGGTAGACTTGAATTTCGACCGTGCACTCTATTGGGTTGAGACAGGTGCTCAGCCTACAGACACAGTACGCAACATCTTGAGCCGTGAGGGCGTTTACCTGATGAAGCATCTCCGTGGAGGTGTGAAGAAGGGCGCTTTCGATGAGGCTGCTGCCCAGAAGAAGTTTGACGCCTGGAAGGCTGACAAGCAGAATGGGCTGACTAAGATTGCAGAAGCAGAGGCTAAGGCTAAGAAAGAGGCTGCCGCTAATGCCCTGAAGGCAGAGAAGGCCGTTAACGAGGCTATCGCTAAGAAGGTGGCTGAGAAGAAGGCTGCTGAGGCTGCTGCGAAGGCAGAGGCAGAGGCTGCCAAGGCTGCTGCAGAGGCTCCCGCTGAGGAGGCTGCTCCCGCTGAGGCATAAGTCGTCCTGTCGAGAGAGAGAACAGCGAGGAATGGGGATGGATGCCTCATTCCTCTTTTTGTTTAGGTCATTTGTCGTTATGCATATACTTGAGATACCCTCTTTCTTCCATCCATACGGCGGCTTGTTCTGCCTCGACCAGGCCAAGGCCTTGGCGGCTTTGGGCCATGAGGTGCGTATCCTGAGCAATGTGCAGTTAGGACTGACGATCGGATTCCGGGATTATTGCCTTCTGCCATATCGCCGATACGAGCATGTGATGGATGGCATTACGGTCTGCCAGTCGTATCAGAGAGGTCTTCCTAAATATATCAGATATAACGTCAGACGCTGGGTGTCTATAGTGCGTTCTATGTTTGACGACTATGTGGCCAGATACGGCACTCCTGACATCCTTCACGCCCACTGTGCCAAATGGGCGGGCTATACCGCCATGACGATCAGTGAGGATTGCGGAATCCCGTTTGTCATCACGGAGCATCTGCCACTGATGTGGCTGGAATATGAGTTTGGAAAGCCTCCGAGCAGGGCGTGGCAAGTGCCCCTGTTGCGCAGGGCATACGAAAGGGCCGACCGTGTACTCCCTGTATCCGAAGAACTGGTGGAAGCCACTGCTCCCTATTATGGGAAAGACTATAAGTGGCAATATATATCCAACACGATAGATACGGCCTTCTTTGCCTGTCAGCCAAGACCGGCCCGTGAGGGGCGTTCTTTCCGCTTCTGTTGCCTGGCTGACTATTCCACGCGTAAGGGATACGACGTCTTGTTTGCTGCCTACCAGCGTCTTGCCCGCGATCATCCTGCCCTGGAGTTGCATATTGCCGGTTTTATGACCGACAGTGTGGCGTGCAAGGCTGAGGTGAAGCGGTTAGGGCTCAGAAATGTGTCGATATATGGCAAGATTGACAAGCAGGGCGTTCGTGACTTGCTCTATCGGTGCGACGCTCTGGTACTGGCCAGCCGCAGCGAGGTGCAGCCGCTGGTGCTGTTGGAGGCTATGTCCACCGGCATCCCTGTCATATCCACAGAGTGCATCCCTCGCTGTCTGCGCCTGGGCGACGGTTGCCATATAGTCCCCGTGGCCGATGTTGATGCGCTGGCACGGACGATGGCGACTGTCATGAGCAATCCTGCGCCCGACGGGAGGGCCTTGTCGGAGAAAGTATGGCAGATGGCTTCGCCACAGGTCGTGGGGAGAAAGATTGAAAGTGTTTTCAACGATATACTCTCTTCAAGGTGACGAACATCCTTCGTCCCAGCAGGGCGATGCTCCATAGCCATTCATGTCGCATGATTCCAAACAGACACGTGGTCAGTAGCGAGCGTCGTGTGTGCCATTCCTTTTCGCATTCCTGCGTTTCCTGATACAGGTTGTGGTCATGTGCACGGAAGGCGTGCATGGCGAGCGCGAAAATCCTGTAGTCAAAATAGTCTTGCACCGTTGCGCTGCTGAGACCGTGTTTCTGGGCGAGGTAATGGCTTAGGGCGGTCGTGCGGCGAACGAATCTGAACTGTCTTCTGTCGTCCTTGGAGCAGGATACGGTCTCCCTGTTTTGGCTGTAATTCAGGGTGCGGTCGGGGATAAAGGCTATCTTGCCTTGCAGTGCCATCGTAAAGGCTACCTGCATGTCTTCGCATCCGAACTCTTTGTTGCGGAACAGATGCTCATCTTCCTGAAGAGCCTTGCGGATGATGTCTGTCCGATAGAGGGATGTACAGAGGTGGATGACGGGGACGGAGGTCTGGGTGATGATAGATTCCAGCATCAGTTTTCCGTCGGTTATGCGGTCGGTGAAGGGCTTCTCGCGGCTTGCCGTCAGGATCCGGGTGCTCTCGTCATACGTGTTCCAGTCTGTATGTACAAGCGTGACCTCCGGCTCGCTTTCGAGGATTGCCACCTCTTTTTCCAGTTTCAGGGGGTCGGCCCAGAAGTCATCCCCGGCACAGTCGGCGATGTATTTCCCCCTGGCGGCGAGAATGCAGTCAAAATAGTTGTCTATGAGCCCCTTGTTCTTCTTGTTGGCCATGAGGCGGATGATGTCAGGTCGCTTCTCCCGATATGCCTGGCATACAGACAGTGTGCCGTCGGTCGAGCAGTCCTCGCCGATGACGATTTCAAATGCGACGTGGCATTGCTGCATGAGGATGGAGTCCAGCGTGCGTGCGATGGTCTTTTCCTGATTGTAGGTGCAGACGATGACTGATATCAAGTCCTCCATGTTACCTTTTTACCCTTTTACCTTTCTTTCTTCAGTCTCGGCAGCGTGTTCAGCAGAATGGTGCGGCCCATCCGGCTGTTTGAGAGTCGGCGAAACCAAGTGTACTTTTGCGTGTAGTTGCGGTCGGGCAGGGGAAACAGCCCCTTGCTTCTGAGTTCATCGATACGCGTTTCCAACTCATCCTGTGTTCTGAATTGTATGATGACCTGATAGATGTAGTCCATCGTCAGTTGGGCCACCCGTCGCTGCAGAGCCATACGGTCGGCCTGCGGCAGTCGGTCGCACAGACTGTTCAGCCTGTCCAGCACGCCCCTGAGGTCGCTCAGACGCTTTGCCCTGCTCCTCTCGTCCCCGCTGGTAGTGATGGTGCCCTCGTGCTTGTTGTAGAAATAGGCTTTGGCATCGGTGGCGCACACCTGTTCGGCCCTGATAAGCAGTTGAGGGGTGAACTCCTCGTCCTCATGCCAGATGCCGGTTGTGAAGCGCAGCGCGCTGAGCGCGTTTCGTCTGAACAGATATCCGCAGGCTGACCCGTGGATGTTGTGCTGCAGCATATAAGCCGAGCCAGTCATCACGTCGGAGTCGCTGAAGATCGTTTCTGGGCAGGCACTGCTGGTAAAGTCGAACATCACCATGTCGATATTCGCGTGCAGACGTATCAGGTCCAGACAGTGTTCGTAAGGCCTCTGGATCAGATGGTCGTCGGCATCCACGAACTGCACATACTCTCCTTGGGCCATCTCGATGCCCTTGTTGCGCGCTTCGCTCAGTCCGCTGTTCTTCTGTCGTATATAGATGATATCGTCGGCATACTTCATCAGGTCGTTGATGGGACTCCTGTCCGATCCGTCATCGACGACGATTATCTCGCGCTCTGAGGACCGCAGTGAGAGGCGCAGGATGCTGTCGATGCAGTCGCATAGCGTCTGTATCGGTTCGTTGTGGTAGGTCAGCACAAAACTGACCATTGTTTTACCTTCTTTCATATTCCGTCTGCAAAGATAGTCCAAATAAGCGGAATGGCCAAATTATTGTCTGAATAAAATAAATTTTCCGTCATTACGTTATATTAAAAAGGTAAAAAGGTAAAAAAGTAAAAAGGTAAGAATGGACAGACGTGACAGGGAGGATTACGAACACGTGTTGAAATACACGGGTGTCTTTGGTGGCGTGCAGGGCTTGAACATCGTGGTCAGCCTTGTGCGCAACAAACTTGTCGCCCTGCTGCTGGGGCCTGAGGGTATGGGGCTGGCCTCGCTCTTCAATACCACGGTCAACTTCATCTCTCAGTCCACCTGCCTGGGCATCCCCTTCAGTGGCGTGCGCCGCATCTCAGAGTTGCACAATCAGGGCGATGAACAGCAGATAGCCCATTTTGTGAAGGTGGTGCGCGGGTGGAGCCTGCTGACGGCTCTGCTGGGCATGCTTGTCTGCATGGCCATCGGCCCCTTCCTGAGCGGCTTCACCTTCAGTTGGGGCGACCACAGCCTCCACTTCATCCTGCTGTCGCCTGCTGTCGGCATGCTGGCCGTCACGGGGGGGGAGACCGCCATCCTGAAAGGGCTCCGCCGGTTAGGCTCGCTGGCGATGGTACAGGTGGTGTCGGTCTTGGCAGCCTTGCTCATCTCCGTTCCCGCTTATTATCTTTTTGGTCAGACGGGCATCGTGCCTGTGATTGTGATGATGGCCTTTGTCACCATGTGCGTCACATTGCGCCAGTCGCTGCGTCTTTATCCCCTTCAGTTGACTGGTGCCCGTGGCATTCTGGGCGAGGGGATGGGTATGGTGCGGCTGGGTGTGGCCTTCACGTTGGCTGGCATCATCGGCAGTGCGGCTGAGATGCTGGTCCGTTCTTATCTCAACGTGGCAGGCAATCTTGATACGCTCGGCCTCTATAATGCGGGTTATATGCTCACCATCACTTATGCCGGCATGGTGTTCTCGTCGATGGAGACCGACTTCTTCCCTCGTCTCTCTGCCGTCAACCACGATATAGAGGCCTCGAATCTGACCGTCAACCGCCAGATTGAGGTGTCGCTGTTGATCCTTTCGCCGATGCTGGCAGCCCTAATCGTGATGCTGCCGGTGCTGATACCGCTGATGTTCAGCCGTGAGTTTGTCGCCATTGTCGGTATGGCTCAGGTGGCGGTGCTGGCGATGTTTTTCAAGGTGGTTACCCTGCCTGTGGCCTATATCACGCTCGCCCGAGGCAGTTCTTTATCCTATCTGTTGCTTGAATCTACATATTATATTGTCTTTGTGGTGCTCATCGTTGTCGGCTTCAGGTGGTGGGGGCTGCTGGGGACGGGATTTGCCATCGCTGCGGCTCACGTGTTCGACCTGCTGATGATTCACGCCTATGCGCGAATAAAATACGGTTACCGCATTTCGGCAACCGTATGTGTGTATGCTTCTGTCCAGATACTGCTGGGCTTGCTGGCCTATGCCTCCACCGTCGTGCTCGATGGTCTTTCCTATTGGGTGGCGGGTGTCGCCCTGACACTTGCCAGCACGCTCTACTCTCTGCAGGCGCTCCGTCGGAAGACCCGCCTATGGGAGTCGCTGGTGCGCCGGCTTCGCAGCGCCCTCAGAATCTGAAGTCCAACTGCACGTCCACGAAGTTGTGGTTCTTGTGGGCGGCCCGCTCGTTGACGAGCGCGTATTCGGCATTCAGTTGCAGTCGCGGGGTGAAGTAGTAGTTCAGTCCGATTTCGTACATGGTCTTCGAGGTGCCCCATTCCTTGCTTGGGCGATAGGTCTGGTAGCGGGCTTTGGCGTGCAGTTTCGACTTGATGAGGGGTACGATGCCGAAAGCATACCATCCGTCTGCCTTGTCGCCCTTGCTGAAGTCTATCTCGCGGGTGTTGTTGCCCGCAGCGGCAGCGCCCCAGCCCTGGCTATGGATGTATTCGGCGCGGAATGTGTATTCGTCCTTGTCGTATTCAGCCGAGAGGGCGTAGCGGTTCTTGTCCATGCTGCAGGTCTCGCCCGTCTCCGGGTTCTTCATGTTGCCCCTGCTGCCAGTCCATCCGAAGGCGCCGATGCGCAGGCCCTTGACGGGCATCACCCACAGTCCTCCGATGATGTCCTTGCGGTTGTCCTTGTCCTTCTCGTTGATGCCCTCGCCGTTATAGACTCCGACTTGGTAGTGCAGCAGCGCACGCCCGCTGCTGTTGGGCAGCACGTCGCCCTGCAGTTGGATGCCGATGTCGCGTCCGCCCGACGACTTCTCTCCGGTGCGGTCGCCGAAGGCAGAGAGGTTGTTGATCACCATCGCATACGCATACCAGCCCTGCGTGATGGGGTTGGTGGGGTTCTCGAAGGTGAAGGCCCTCTTGAACTGTCCCACTCTGATTTTCGCCTCCTTGTGTCTCGCCCATTCTGCATAGAGGTCGATGAGTTGCACCGTGGGCTGCCCGGGACCCGTGGCGTTGGTGCCCTGTATCTGTATGCGCCAGTCGAAGTCGGCTATCTTGCCGTCGAGCATCAGTCGCAGCAGTCGCAGGTTGAATGAGTTGGAGTGGTTGCCCTCCGTGTCTTCTCCCTGATACTGTAGCATGCCGTAGCCGCTGAACTTGATGTTCTTCACCCATTGTGGTAGTTCAATGGTCTTTTTTTCAGAAGTTGCCTGCACCTCACTGGTCTCTGAGTAGGTCTCATAGACAGTCGTAGTTTCAGTGCTCTTTCCGGTGGTCACTTCTGATTCTGCGCTTGTGGTGCCGATTGTCAGCGACAGCATCGCGGCGGCCATAGTTAGTCTTTTCATTGTCATACGCGTTAATTATTTAGAATAAGTATGGTGCAAAGATAAGAAAAAAATCCGATATTACAAACTTTTCTGTGGAAAATGTTGTCGTTAGAGGACGGTGCCCCCGACTTTGCGTCAATCGACAATGCCGAGATGATAGCGGGCGTGAAGGATGAATACGAGGGGCATGCCAGTGCCTTTAGGCGAGGGCGTTTGGCTTGTCGTCCTGACTTCAGCGATGCGTCACCCTTACTGTTTTTACATACAGTTTTTTTGAATATAGGTTGTAACGTTGTACATCGGCGATGTTACAACGTTACAACCTATAAATCGTTTTTTGTATAT
>ODAJ011427268.1_pt1 | contig 12662 bp, 10 predicted proteins | sample 1539241 | NCBI WGS metagenome assembly ODAJ01 (sample SAMN02144231, study PRJEB22623) | gut metagenome | biome: sheep rumen | host: Ovis aries | place: New Zealand | reverse complement strand
TAAAAGATAAAAAAATGAATTTTTGAAAAATGGTCCTGGAGCCACGTAATTCTACATAGCTCACAGTCTGGCAACATCTCGTTCAACATGACTTTTTCGCATAAAATCCACGAAAATTCCATGAAATCCAAGCCTCTTTTCTTGTATATTGTGTTTTTTCTGAAAATCTTTGCGACTCCCCTGGAGCCACGCCAATTTTTTAAAATACATGAAAAAATGCACTTTCGACAAAATCATTTTGCATTACCCTACGACAAGGAAGCCGAACACCTGAAATCTTTAGTGAAAAACCACACATGGACTTTTTGAAAATCATCGAATTTTCGCATTGTTTTCAACTCTTGACCTCTTGGAGCCAATAAGAAATACGACCCGATTCTTTAGTGAAAAACCACACTACTTTTTCATTTTCCATGCTGGAGCCAATAAGAAAAACGACTGAAATCTTTAGTGAAAAAACACACTAAGTTCAATTTTTCGTTTACTTTGTAACGAAGAAATACGACCCGATTCTTTAGTGAAAAACATACTACTTTTTCATTTTCCATGCTGGAGCCAATAAGAAATACGACCCGATTCTTTAGTGAAAAACATACTACTTTTTCATTTTCCATGTTGGAGCCAATAAGAAAAACGATTCGATTCTTTAGTGAAAAACCACACAGAAAAATTTTGCGAAAAAAATAAATTTCGACAATTTTCTTCACTTAAAATTGCATTTTATCAAGTAATCTTCATATTTTTTATTTTGACGAATTGGTATTTTCTCAAATACAACATTAGGGTTGAAACGCAATAAATGATGCATTGACAATCTATCCTTGGTTGATTCAAAGAACAAGAAACGATGTTTGTAAGTGAATATTTCCTCCATTACATCAACGAATAAATCTTCTACAATAATTTTGTTAGAAACACAAACAATCAATGTAGAATCATTAACACCCGACAATTCAGGTGTAGTTTTTAATCCAGGTATTCCAGGTTTTAAATTCTTTGCTATTTCATTTGAAATCTTCTTCTTACCTTTCACATTAGCAAACAATTTATCAATCCATTTTCTGAAGTGTTGATTTGTTGCATAAAGAATATCAAATTCACCGCCTCTTTGAGTATCAACAGCTGTTGTGATTGCATCTTCAAACTCTTCCATTAACTCTGGATCGTCGTATGCTTCTTGTATTTTATCTAATCTGTCAACTTTTTCCAATCCATCCAATGATAATCCTAACCATATATCATCTATTATTGCTCTCATGTATTCTCTTGATTTTTCTGAATACTTAAAAGCAATCTTGCCTTTTGGATCATAAATTTCTATTTCACCTGAAAAGCTTAATTTCTTCAATGCAATCCATGCTTTCAATGTTTCATCACCGAGAATAAGTATTCTGTTAAATCGGTTATTTTGAATTATCTTGTTTAATTCTTCCAACAATTTTGCATTATCATTTAATTTTGCCATTTTGAAAATTGAAAAATAATAAATTTCAGACCAAAAATTTGAAAAAGTTTACATGTTTTTAAATTTCTTAAAAGAAATGTCAGAAGAAATGGAATCACAAATTATTTATTCACCATTACTCACAATTTTTAATTCATTCATTCAGTTGTTAATGCTATTAACAGTCATGACAATTGCTATATTACGATTCATCAATACTCGTTCACAACTGAAGACGAACGATTTGAAAAATGAATACTTCGCGAACAAAAATAAGAAGAAGTGGAAGATGTATACAGTTTAAAACACTTTAACATAAACAAATGATTTTATAATCAATGGAATAGAATTCATCTTTATTTTTGATTTCATCCTTATTAAATATTTCAATGTGATATAATCCGGGTGATGTTCCAAATTCTGATTGTTGGATTTCTAGTCCATCTTTGAAATATTTGAATTTAAGAATGTCATAATTTTCTTTTATTAATCTTTCAGCCTGAGGAATATAATCTTTATTTTCTATTTTCTTGAAAAATCTATAACTTACGCATGGAACCATTTTAAATGATTTGACATCAGGTTCAACTTTAAAATCTTTTAAGCCAGCTGGTATAACATATTCTTTATATTTTTTATTCAAATCAATAACAATTGATTCATTTTCAGAAATATCATTCAAATTATAATGACATTCAAATTTCAAACATTTATTTTTCATTGGTGCTCTAGTAAATCTAATCATCAAATCACATAGTGAAGAATATTTAAATTTCAGTCCTGGGAATATTTGTGTAAGAGATAATTTACCATTCGTAATCATTTCATCTAATCCACTAAACATCCTTTTAGCTATTGAAACATAATTATCATTGTTCTTTGTTTTCACATACAATTCTATATTTTGGAATATAAATAATGGTGTTTGTCTTGATGGAGCAGCTTCTTGTTCTTTTTCAATGGTTTCAATCGTTGAATCTATCAATTCATTGAATTTAGTTTTGTATTCCTTCAAGCTATCTAAATCTTTATTAAATCCCAATGATTTGCTTTTCATTAAATAATTAACAAAACTATCTTCAATCTTATCATAGTTAACATTTGTATATTCAATATTGAAATAAATATCATCTTGAGTTATATACATATCTTTAGATATTATTATTTTGAATTCACGCATACTTCCTTCATCATATATATTCAATGGATTACAATTTGAGAAAGCTTGATAAGTCATTTTCATTGTTTCAAAAAATAAAATTTTCATTTCAAAAATTCATTTCATTCCTCATCAAACTCTTGCGTATTTTTCATTCGCAAGCTCTGATAAGAGACCTATTCGCTTTTAAGCTTTCGCGTACTTCTCACAATTCTTCACATATTCTTCCAACAACAATAAAACATGTTTAACCTTAAGAGATGACAAGCTGAAGTCTAATTCTTCAATTTCACCGCTAACGCTGAATGTATTTTCAAAAGTTCCCATTCCAATACTTTTCCAATCTGGCATTTCATCCTTGAGGAATTCTATCTTTTTCAATCTTCCATTTTCAGAATTCTCCCTTAATATAATTAACATGCAACCGATTAAACAAGTCGAACGTGTAAGAAGTTGAGAATCGAACCATTTGACGATCAATCTTTCAGAAAGACCATTTTCAGTGTATTCATTTTCGAGTTCTTTCCATTGTTCTTCCAAATCTTTCTTAGTTTTGTATTCTGTAGTAATTGCTGTTTTATAACTTGTGGCTTCAGCGCTTGGTCCATCATCCTTTATTTTTTTGTATTCTGTGATGTTTCCGCACCAGGCGACGGAGTCTCCTTCCCTCAAATCAAAATATTTCTCAGCACATTTATAACGATAATTATATTGTTTTTCACCTCCTTTTGTTCCAAGAATTAAGAATGTGACTAAATTATAATAATTCTCCTTTGTTGGACTTTCTTCTTTTTCTACATCCATTACGTTGAAACATTTAGTATCAAGATTGAATTGAACGAAGCTCTTCAATGTAGTGATTAAATCTTTGAATGATTCAAAGGTTGAGAGTCTTTCTTTCACATAATACAATGCTAATCCATAAAGTAAATATAATAATTGATTCTTAACAAATCCTTTCACGTTGAATTGCAAGCATTTTCCGAGTTCAATGAATTTAGGAATTTCTTTGATTAAACTGACGCTTAATGGATCATCCATTATTTCTTTCTTGTCAGGAATAGGCATTTCCTTAACTTCTTTAATCTTCTCAAACAAAGCGGGAGATTGATTATAATAAGCCATTGCGAATGACGTGTTAGACTTACATTTAACATCTATTTTCTCCAATCCTTTGAAGTCTTTCATCTCAACATTTAAATTCTCAAGATAATATTTCATCAAATGTTGATTGTATCTATCCTTAGGAATGTTCTTAGTTTTCAAGACTGTGAACAAGAATGTTTGTTGAGTGTCGTTCAAGTATTCAATCAATTGGTTTTTGAAGATTCTATTCCACAATCCATTGTTGAAACAGAATGTGGCGAAATATGTATTCACTATTTTTTTGACTTCAGGAATCATTTGATATTCCCTTGTTGCTTGACAGCTGTCAAAATACTCCATTGTTTTTTTCTTATTATAGATACAACATTTGACGAAGTCTTCTACAAAGTTATTAGCTTTATCCATTTCATTCAGAAAAAAATAAAATTTTCGTTCTTCATTTTTTCTTAAGCTGACACACTCAATGTATATCCTAATTCACTTAAAGGTTTTCCAGAAATCCAAACATTACCTTCATCATAACCAGAGAAACCTGAAGGTAGGGTGAATATTGATGCGCTAATTGCGCTATCACATTTATAGAAATCAAGGGTGTAAATATTGGTTGGTCGAATTCCATTATTGTATAAGACAAAACTCAAATCATAATTTAACTTCATTGTTCGAACTCCAATCACAGAACCAGTATTTAAATTCACTGAATTATATGTGGTTGTAGGTGTTAATCCTCTGAAATCAAGCAATGTAATATCATTATAACTATTAGCGTCTCCTCCCATTGCATGACCTCCACCAAAAGTGAAATTTGTTGCGAAAAACTTCAATTCTGATATTCTTGAGAAAACATGACCACCTTGCATTTTACCAGACAAGACAAGAGTATTTATGTTATGAAATTTATTTCCCCAACAACTGGAACTACAAACTAAATCAATTCTATGGTCTGAATATGTAGCAGCATGTCCAGAATAAAGGCTCAAAGTGTTTGCAAATATAGTGTTTGCGTAAATAGTAAAATTGCCAGCACAAGCATCCATTGTATTATAATTGAAAATAGGAGCATGGAAATTCGGCATAGCATCTGCATTTTCTCCTATATTTAGTGTATTTGACCCTATTTGACTTACAGCACATATATCTTTATACGAATAATGATTAATTGAATTAGCGACGACGAAATTAGCACTTATTGGACTTCTCACGTTAGTGAAAGTGTTTTTCGAAAGCATATTAACGTTTATAGTCCCCATGAAACTGCTCAAATAACAATTTGACATAATATCAGCATCAATCACACCAGCAGCAGTTCTTAATGACATTCCATCTAGAGTGTCGGCCGATAAATATAGATTGTTTATTGTGCTTAATGAATTAGCATAAAATGATTCACATTGTATTTTAACTCTATCAAAGTATTTAAAAAATTGATTTCTAACCATAGATTTGGCAGCAATATCAATGTAGTCAAATTTGTTGCTTGAACTATCAGTGGAGAATGTTAAACTTGCCACACTTTCCAATCCATGTAATTTAAATGATTTGTTTGACACTGAATAAGCTTCGAAAGTTCCCAAATTTCCCATGAATGTAAAACTGTCATAATTTGGCAATGAAATAATATCACCAGTCATATTATAAGCATACTTCAGAGAAGAAGCTACAGCATCACTCAATGCTAAATAATAAGGTAATCCTCCACCTCCGCCCCCTGTGATTGTAGATATTGAATCAGACAACGAACTACAAATGTTATACAATGAAACAACATCCATATTCAGAGAAGCAGTATCAGAAACCATTGTTGAGGTGTCAGTTTTGAGAGAATATAATTCATTGTTGAAATATAAAGTGTTATTATTCAATGAGGTTATTTCTGATGATATTACATCTGTGTTAGAGGTGAGCAATGTAATTGAGTTTAATAATTCTTCAGGGATGACACCTCCTCCTGCTGTAATCATTGTGTATAAACTAGAAGTGTCAGCTTTGATTGAATTAATCTCATTCCATACTGGAGTTAAATTTACATTTCCTGTCTTTCGATCAAATGAAATCATTTGAAAAAATACAAAATAAAATATTGATATAATTTATCAGACAGAATATTTTATTTTTGCTCAGAATTTCAATTCAACATTGATACATAATTACACATAATTGGACAATCACTGACACCATAATTTTGCGTAATAGTAATACCGACGAGAGAGAATTTGTTCAAATTGCCAATTGCTTCTCTAATTCCACTTTTAAGATATAATGTACCTATCCAATTTTGACCTTGTAATAATGAATAAGGCTTGCTAGTCATAGAAACAATATCTTGTAAATCATGATAGAACGTCAAATTATAACATTCATCAATGTATGGTCTTCCAGTACCTGAATATATATTATCAAAACTCAAGAACATTGTTTGTACTCTATAAAAAGTACAAGCACCCAAACTTTCACAATAAAAATTAAGTTCCCAACATCTTTGAACATTCCCTATGAACAAATCACCACGAATCGTTAAATCATGACAATTTGACAATTCACAAAGACTAACAGTTTTAGCTGATATGACACCCTTTATACCAGATAAAGTACACATATTCAATAAATCACATGTCAAATTAACACTGCCATCTGAAAAATGAATATCATTTAAAGTTTTTACTGAACCATGAATTAAAACACTAGGATTGGACATTGTCATTAATTCTAAACTTTTACCATTCAAACAAATATCGCATTCATTGCTTGGACATTCGATACTAATTGAATTAGCATAATAGAAATTTAATTTAACCATATCATCATGAGATATATATAATGAATAAATTGAATTAACATTAAATTCTAAATCAGTGATAGATTTTATCAATATATCCGAAGCAAGACGACAATTTATATTAAAATCACTCGCACTTAAAAATTGATTGCTAGCCATTATATCATATTGTAAATTAACAAAATCAAAAGCCATAAGAGCACATGAATTCATTGTTTGTCCTGTTATATTTAGATTTTCGATTTGACTGAATATTATATTACTAATTGACCTAGCATTTATATTATGATAAATTCCAAATCCTATCATTCCATTATATATTTCCCTACATTTCATGTTTAATTCAGAAGCCATAATTACAGGAGTTTTAAACGTATCGCATGTTAAATCTAAATATGTAATTTCTATAAATGGGTTTGATTCACTGCTTAAAATTGTATGAAGTTGTAAAGCATTAACGGAAAGTGATTTAATACTGCTGAACATATTATGAGCTAAAACATTAGCGTTGATTGAAACTTTACCATTCCCAACAAAATCATTGTAATCAAACCATCCACCCTTTAATGATACGGCATTATGCCATGTTCCACCGTCAAAAGTACATTTACTCATGCTTTCAATATAATCAATGTCAATAATCGTAGCATATAATGATTTATTCGCAATATCACTTATATATCCATTAATAAATTTACTTTCAGAATTATTAATATTTGGCAATTCTCCAGTTATATTATACATGTACATTTCATTTTCACTTCTATATGTTTCTAAATAAGGAGTACTATAAGAAATAGTAGTATTTGATATTGTTGAAACAAAATCCCATATCATGAGAGTATTACTTTTTATTGCTCCAAGACTTGCATAAATTGGTGATAAATCAACGTCGCTACCTCCGGCTGTCGCTTCATCAAAAGATATCATTTTCAAAAATAACAAAATATATATTTCTTGTTTAAAATAAATAATAATTCTTTTTTTTGTTCATTTTCATTTGTTCATTTCATTCCAAGATTCCATTTTTTTGGCATCATTGATTTCAAACATTTTTTGATTAATTGAATTGATCCGTTATATTCTCTAACTGTCAATGTTGTCAAATAATTATCATCTTGATAAATACCTCTTGGATCCTCCACATACTCAACAGGGAAACCATATTTTCTTTGCAAATTCATGACAATATCTTTTATTTTTAGATTCTGTGTTCTGAATTCTGGATATTCCGTTATGTCTAGTATTTTTTCTTCAAAGGAGTCATCAACAAACAGAAGCAACACTTCACATGCTATTTTCATGTCCATGAACATTCTGCGTTGATTACCGCTTCCATGTATTTGTACTTTACCTTGACCTGATGAAATAACATCTGCTATCTTCTTTAATAAACATGGATTTGTTTGATTCAATGTTTCGAAATGAGGTTCCATCGTTCCCATTAAATTGACAGGACGCATGATCTTTACATTTATTGAATAATCAGAATTTTTCAAGAATTTTTCACAGTTTCTTTTTGATATTACATATGGTGAAAGTTCTTCAACAGGTTTATCAACATTGACTTCATCTGTGGATATATAGATGTAATTTTCACAATTCAAGACATTCGCCAGTTTCAATCCATTAACACAACAACTATAATTGTTTTCTATTGTTTCGTCTGGATGTTCAATTGAATAATCGACAAATGATACAGCAGCAAAATTAACAATTGCAGTTACTTTATCTTTCAACTCCAAGAACAATTTGAAATCCTCCTCAACATTTGAATAATCACTAGAGATTTTCGCAAAATCACAGACAATATCATCCTTTGTAAGTCGTATTCTGTCGACAACCTTGAAAGGAATATTCTTTGCACTTAAGAAGTATTGATAATTTCTTCCATAGTAACCATTACCACCAATTAGAAGTTGCATATTTTGTAGAAATTAAAAAAATTGTTTCTGTTTCAGAAAGTTAGCCGTTTCAAAAAACATCTGAAGAATCTTCTGAAGAATCCGAATCTGAGAAAATCTCTGGACTATTTCCTAAAATGTCATTAGGTGAAATGTAAGCTCCATCATACAACATTGATTCATCAGGATTAGGGCAATTGATTAACCACAATGGAGTGTGAAGATCTTGCTTAAATATATTATAAAGCTTGTGAAGTTCATCCTTTGAAGCGTTTCCGTAGTCGTAGTATGAAGTCATTATTTCTCTAAAATTCTGCTCACGTAGAGAATTAACAAACAAAATGAAACAGTTAAAGTTCTTTCTATATTGGGTTTCAAACTGCTGCCAATTCTGAGTTAATGCAAACAATGATGCTCCATATTTAACACGTGATAATTGAGTTATATATCTTTTGAAAACGAGCCAGTCTCCTGCTTTTTTATTAAATGCATTTATGAAATCATCAAGGACAATAGCAATAGGTCTTTTTACAATTTTAGATATTTCATTTATTCTTTCTACACTTGGAAGAGGATCTTCACCAATTATCACAAATGCTACATTCAAATGAATTCTCTTATCCCTGATCGCTTCATTCATTTTCTTGTAAAATCCTGACTCCATGCTTTCTCTAGGTATGATAAATATAATCATTCCGAAATCATCAATTGCCCCTGTTAATAAAGCTTTTAATAAAGTAGTAGTTTTGCCTGTACCTGTTTTACCAATTACTAAACAATTCATTCTATATAAACCAAGATGATTAGGTTTTCTGTTTTCATCGAGTTTTAATAATTTGTCAAGATCAATATTTTTCATTTTTGTGAAAAAGGGATTCATTTTGTTTTTTTCAAAATTTTATAAATATGTCTGAAAAGAGAATGAAATTTTCTGGTCTATCTTCACCTGACGAATTAATTGATATGTGGAAAGAATTGAAACACGACGACGATCCAAATGATTTAAATGTCATATGGGATTATCAGCAACCATCGCAATTAAAGAAAGGATTTAACATTGTTAACATTCTTTACAATCCTGAAACTCCAGATGAGACAGGACACTATTGTTTAATCACCGTGAATGACAAATTAAAAGAGGTAGAATATTTCAACCCTGTTGCAAATCATACTGGTGACGACAGAGACAAGTTAAGGGATTTATTAAAATACTTCAGCAAGAAAGGTTATGATGCTTTCATCAATTTAGATGGAAAACAAAAGGAGAATTCATCAAACTGTGGATACCATTGTTTAACTCATGCATACAATTATTATATTAATGAAGAAAACAAAATGTGGCCTCCAGTTAAAGTAGATACATACAACGGGGATGTTGACTCTTCATTTACAGAGGAAGTTGAAAGAAAGAAATTCAAAGATGATGATGAAATGCTGGAGGATTTACTTGATAATTTAGATTCAAGAAAGAATAAGAAGTCAAAGGGATACTCAGAAGAAGGAGGAATTACCAACACAGGTGATTTTGAGGAAGATTTATTGAAAGTAGTACGTGCTATTTATTATGGTTTGAAATATGGTTTCAATCAATCAACACCACAAAGAAAGAAGAAAAATAAAGCTGCCGCCGGTTTAGCAGATGAACCAGGTAAAAATAAATATTATACTTATACTGGTTTAAGAAATGAGTTTGAATGTTAGAATTTTATTTCTTTCCTCTCAATCTGGCTATTATTTTTGCCCTTTCGGAGTCATCTCCAGCCATTCTAACTCTTCCTGATTTTTCTCCAGCTAAACCAATTCTGCCACATCCAACATTTGCTGGTGGTGTAGTTACTTCTCCTGATTTTTTACCTAATCCATGCTTATTTTCTTTCTTCATTCTTTCTTGTTCTTCTTGACCTTTGATTTTCCATTTTTCACGTTCCTTTTGAGCAAATCTATTTTCTGCAGCCAATGATTTTTCAATTCTTTCTTGTTGTGCTTTCTTTTCTTCTTCTGTTAATTTTCTTTTTGGCTTGCTTGGCCTAGGCAATTTCCAACTCTTATTGAATAAAGCACCTCCTACTTCTCCTACTGCTTTAGCATCATAAGCTGGTAATTTGGAGAATACTTCTTTATATTTATTAATAATTGGTGGTTTCATGAATCTAATCTTTGGAGCTAGAACTCTTCCTCCTTTGCCTGATCTTTCTTCAGTCTTCATGGATGATCTGTCGAGATATGGAAGATATCCAGCTGCTTTATCTACTTTGGCAACTCCTTCTTTCTTAATGATTTCTGGTAAATGTTTCAACACTTTATCCACTTGATCTTTAATAATCTTTTTATCTTCTTCAGGAACCTTATCTTTAACATCATTGAATGTACCTATAACTTTCCGCACAATCTCTTTTATTTGTTGGAAACTTGCTCCTGGATTCTTTTCTTGTATGTCTTTTATTAATACATCTACATTATCAGTAATATCTTTCAAACCGTGGACAACTGCTGGTAAAGCTGGACCAACAATTGGAATTTTAGATATTAATGTTTTTGCTGTTTCATTTTTATCAAGAGCATCTATTCCTTTCTTCATCCATGGATAAATCTTTGAAGCGATTTGAGCTGGAGCATTCAAAACCTTCTTAGCAAATCTACCAACCTTTTTGAAGAATGATTTCAAACTTCCGCCATAATATTTAGTATTAGTATATGTTCTTGCCAAATCTTTATCTAGCTTTTTAAGTGATTTAATATTATAATGACGGTCATTTGTCATTGAATTAATAAAAGCTTTTCTCAATCCCTGCGTCTTACAATTAATCTGTGATATATACATTTAGCAGGATAAAAAAATAAAAAGAGAATTTTCAATTCGGATTCAAAATTTTTATTTGTTCATTTTCAATTGTTTTCAATTTTCCAGACTTTTCAAGAATTCAAGAATTTCCATTCTTCCTTTGGGTTTGCTGTCAGATACTCCGTTTCTTCCATTTCTTTTAATTCTCACTCCTTCACCCCATTCATCTTCGGAATCTTCATCTTCAGAATATTCAATATCTTTTCTTCTATCATCCAATATCTTTTTAATGTCGGAGTATTCGTCCGGCTCAGGCAAATGGATTTTTGGTTTTGGAGTAGGAACCACTGGTTTTAATGGTTTGTGAGGATTTTTGATTTCATCTAGGAAATTTGAAGGTTTATTCTTTTCAATAGGAACAGGTTCAGGCGCAGGCAATGACGGAATCTCAGATTTTTTCTGTATGGATTCTTTCAATTCATTTATTGTTTTTTCCAAAGACTCCAATTTCTTGTAAATGTTTTTGTCTTCATCTTTCAATCCTTTTATTTCAGAATTAACACTCTTGAATAATTTATTCTTTATTTTGTCAACAATTGAACCAGAAGTATATTTGATTTTATAACCTTCACCGAAAACAGTAACTTTAATATTATAAGGTTTCTTTCTTCTTGGTTTAAATTCTGCATTTTCGTCACCTTCAATGTATGTTATTTTATATTTTGGTTCTTTTCTATCATCAGTATAAGTATAAGTATATGTTTTGTAAATAGGATTATAAGTCATGCGATGACCAACATCATTTTTACCTGTTTCCATAATGAGAAAATCGATCCAACCGTTTTTATGTAGCACAATCTTTTTATTTGGATTTTTTGAATCAGTTTTTGTAATAGCTTTTGGATTTTCTGGATCAAAATGTTTGTCTCTAAAATCTTTAACAGCTTCTCTCATCCCAACAAAATTATCAACTATTATATCTTCTTCTGCTTTCTCTTCAGCTCTAACTTCTGCTAAACGATCTTTCATTGGTGTGCTTGTATCTATTTCACTTTCATCGTATTCACGTCTGAAATCTTCTTTTGTGGTCGATTCAGTTGGTAAATCTTCTTTTGTGGTCGATTCAGTTGGTAAATCTTCTTTTGTGGTCGATTCAGTTGGTAAATCTTCCTTTGTGGTCGATTCTGACAATTCAGTTGGTAAATCTTCCTTTGTTGTTAATTCTGTCTCTTTTGAATCAGATGTTTCTACTTTTTCAGGTTCTTCAGGTGTTACTAAATCTGGATTCATTAGATCGACCGCTGTTGCTTCTGCCTCTAAAAATTGACTGACAAAATCTACAATCTTAGGCAATTTATATTTTTCGGCAAAATCTCTTATTGATTCCCATTCTTTTTCATCAAGATATTTGTAAATCATTTTATCTGATATTTTAGCTTTCTTGACTTCTATATTAACCAAGTTAGATAAATCTTTCTGCATATCAGCCA
>ODAJ012164374.1_pt1 | contig 12665 bp, 9 predicted proteins | sample 1539241 | NCBI WGS metagenome assembly ODAJ01 (sample SAMN02144231, study PRJEB22623) | gut metagenome | biome: sheep rumen | host: Ovis aries | place: New Zealand | reverse complement strand
GGCAGAGAAAGAACTATAACTTTCATCAGTCGCTGGAGGATAAGTGTCATCGATTCTTGAATGCGGTGGAGCCTGGTACTGAGGTTGAGATACATCGGCATCCGACGAAAGATGAGTCTTTTGTGTTGTTACGAGGTAGAGTTAGAGTGAATACCTATAATGATGATGGTACAGTGCTAGAGAGTGTTGTTCTCTGTCCAGAGGAAGGACTCTATGGGGTGGATATCCCCAAGAATGTATGGCATAATGTGGAATGCTTGGAGTCTGGGAGTGTCTTCTTTGAATGTAAAGAAGGGCCGTTCGTGCCACATGAGGTGGAAGGAATACTTTCTGTTAATAGATAAGTGATTTTGTTATGATATTAAAATATGTATTCGATAGGGTAGTTGCAACAAATAGTTAAGGGTTCATAATTAGAGGATGGAGAATAATAAAAACATACCTATAGAAGAGAAGGGTGAAATAGTGTTGTACCAACCTGATGACAATGTGCGTCTGGAGGTAAGGCTACAGGATGACACCGTGTGGCTGACTCAACAGCAAATGGCGGAGTTGTTTAAATCTACGAAGCAAAACATTAGTCTTCATGTAAACAATATATTCCGAGAGGGAGAATTGGCAAAGAATTCAGTTGTCAAGGAATGCTTGACAACTGCCAGCGACGGAAAGAATTATAGGACCAAATACTATAACCTTGATGTAATTATATCCGTTGGATATAGGGTGAAAAGTTCTGTTGGCACACGATTCCGTCAATGGGCGAATGCTGTCTTAAAAGATTATTTGCTTCGGGGTTATGCCGTTCACCAGCAGGTAATGGCTCTACAGCAGATCAATCTGCGCATTGATGCTCAGAACGATAGGATTGCGCGGATAGAGGACGCTTTAGACCAACAACAGCAACAACTGGACTTTGTAGTTCGTGCTAATGAAAAGCCTGAAGAACTGTTGATTCCTACAGGATGTGTTTGGGATGCGTATATGTTTGTGTGCGATTTAATAAGAAGTGCAAGGAAACAGTTAGTGCTGATAGATAACTTCGTAGATGACCGTGTGCTTACAATGTTGGACAAGAGGAATACTGTTGTTGCTGCTACTGTATATACTCGATATACTAAGCAGATAACACTTGACTTTGAGAAGCATAATAAACAATATGAGCCGATTAACTATGTACAGATGCCCCATGCCGTGCATGATCGATATTTGATAGTCGATGATGATGTATGGCTACTCGGGACATCGGTGAAAGATATGGGAAGGGGCTTGTGTACCATCATTAAGGTGGGATTTAAACCAGAAGAAGTACTTAGGCGGATAGTATAATTCATGTGGGATTGGATATTATACAAAGAAATAAAGATACATTATGATACTAAAATACATATTTGACAGGATTGTCTCACTGGTAGGACTGTTGTTTCTATGGCCTGTATTGCTGATTATTGCGATAATGGTTAAGATAAAGATGCCGGGGGGACCGGCTTTCTTTGTGCAGAAGAGGGTGGGGAAGAACGGAAGATTGTTTGACTGCCATAAATTCCGCACTATGACGGTGAGGCATAATGGCTCTTCGGTTAGCGTGGCTGGCGATAGCCGTATAACGCCCTTTGGTGCTACACTGCGTCACTATAAGCTCGATGAACTGCCGGGATTATGGGATGTGTTTATCGGCAATATGAGTTTTGTAGGTCCACGACCTGACGTTCCTGGATATGCTGACAAACTCGAGGGAGCAGACAGGGATGTGCTGAAGCTGCGTCCCGGCATCACAGGGCCCGCAACGCTGAAATACAGGCTTGAAGACGAGATGATCTCGGAGTATGTAGCTCAGAAGCAGTCAGCGGGGGATACTCGACCTATGCAGGAGATTGCAGTGGAGTATAATGACAATGTGATTTATCCGGATAAGGTGCGGCTGAACTGCTATTACTACAGACATTATTCTTTCATCAAGGATATACAAATGATTATCTGTACGGTGCTTGGGAAGAAAATGCAATATAACGGAGAAATAATATAAGACTACATATAATATATGAACATGGAAAGAAAGAGAATATACTTGTGCTTAGCGCACATGTCAGAAGATGGTGCTGAACAGCGCTATGTAAAAGAGGCTTTTGATACTAATTGGGTCGTTCCTTTGGGACCGAATGTTAACGGCTTAGAGAAGGACCTTGAAGAGTTCGTCAATCAAAATGGCAAAATTGAAAGATTGAAGAATGGAAGTCTTTCTAAGCGTGTGGTTGCTTTGTCGGCTGGTACGGCAGCGGTGCATCTGGGATTGTTGAACTGTGGTGTGAAGCCGGGTGATGAGGTGATCGTGCAGTCGTTTACGTTCTGTGCTTCTACGCATCCTGTGAATTACCTTGGAGCAACGCCGGTGTTGGTTGACTCTGAACCTGATACATGGAACATAGATCCAGAATTGTTGGAGGAGGCTATCATAGACCGTAAGGCGAAAACGGGCAAGTATCCTACTGCTATTGTACCTGTGGCACTATATGGTATGCCGTACAAGGCTGACCGTATCATGGAGATAGCGAACAAGTATGGCATCCCTGTAGTGGAGGATGCAGCTGAGGGCTTTGGTTCTCGCTACAAGGGACAGATGCTGGGTACTTTCGGCAAATATGGTGTACTGTCGTTTAATGGCAACAAGATGATTACGACTTCTGGTGGTGGCGCATTGATTACAGCCAATGATGATGAGTGGCGTGAGATTATGATGTACGCTACACAGTATCGTGAGAGCTATCCGTACTATCAGCATGAGAAGATAGGATATAACTACCGTATGTCAAATATTTGTGCTGGTATTGGTCGAGGACAGATGACGGTTGTGAATGACCACCTTGCGCATCATAAACACGTGCAGAAGATGTACGAAGAATTGTTGGCAGATGTGCCAGGTGTACATGTACACTCTCAGCCTAACAATGGTGATTATGATTCCAATTACTGGCTTTGCACCATCACCATCGATGAGAATGTGAAGGTAAAAGGTCAGGAGGATGCTTATAAGACCATTGTGACTGGTGCTGTAGGTGGTGCAGCTGGTGTAATCCATGCAGCAGAATCTGCTCATACCGATTGTGAGCCAAATGCTAATGTAGAAGCCATGCGTGTGGCTCTCGACAAAGCACAGATTGAGGCGCGTCCCGTATGGAAGCCTATGCACAAGCAACCAGTGTACTGTCGTGCAAGTGAAGAGTTAAGAGTGAAGAGTGAAAAAATGCCTTCAGGTGCAGAGTGCCTTACCTATGACAACTCTGTTGCTTATGTAAACGGTGTGAGTGAAGCTATCTTCAAAGTCGGCATGTGTCTGCCAGCCGGACCATGTGTAACAGATGAGGATGTAAGGTATATAGTGGAAGCTATAAAGGCAAGCATTCAGTGAGATGGTGATATTGCTGAGTTAAGCATAAAAACAATAAGCCGCAGACAATTGAGAAAATGTCTGCGGCTTTTTTTGAGGTATTGTAATGAAATTAGTTTCTTACTTTACCTTGTCAACGATGGCCTTGAAAGCCTCTGGGTTGTTGACAGCGAGGTCAGCGAGGACCTTGCGGTTGATCTCGATTCCAGCCTTGTGGAGAAGACCCATGAGTGCTGAGTAAGAGAGACCCTCCATGCGTGCGGCAGCGTTGATACGCTGTATCCACAGAGCGCGGAAGTTACGCTTCTTGTTCTTACGATCACGGTAAGCGTAGGTAAGACCCTTCTCCCAAGTGTTCTTGGCTACTGTCCAAACATTCTTGCGAGCGCCATAGTAACCCTTGGTAAGCTTCAGGATTCGAGTTCTCTTTGCCTTTGAGGCAACATGATTTACTGATCTTGGCATAGTTTTTCTTTACTTTTTACAAAAAGGTTCGACAATAAGGTGAATTAACGCAGACGCAGCAAGTCACGTACCTGCTTCATGTCGCTCTGGTCAACAATAGTTGCACCGAGAAGGTTTCTCTTCTGCTTCTTTGTCTTCTTTGTCAGGATGTGGCTGTGGAAAGCGTGACGTCTCTTTACCTTACCTGAACCGGTGAAAGCAAAACGCTTCTTAGCACCGGAGTTTGTCTTTACTTTTGGCATTTTTTGTTTTTGTTTAATTAATTATTAATTATCGGTGGCAACGCATATACCAGGCGTTACGCACTCTTTTCTTCATTCGTTTGCTGTTTGATGGGTCTGGTGAGGACTATGCTTCCTCATTCTCAGAACTCTGCTCGCGCAGTTTTGCAAGTGCTTCAAAACCTTTGGCATTCTCTGCCAGACCTCCGTTCTGTGGTTCTGCAGCATCAGATGCCTTGCTTGCCTCGGCAGCTTCAGCCTCGCGACGCTCCCTGTCCATCTTCTGCTGCGACTTCTTAGCCTGTCCGGCTTTCTTCGGAGCTATGAACAAGAACATCTTCTTACCTTCGAGACGTGGCATCTGCTCTACCTTGCCATATTCCTCAAGGTCGTTGGCAAAACGCAGGAGGAGCACCTCACCTTGCTCTTTGAACAAAATGGAACGACCACGGAAGAATACGTATGCACGTACTTTGTTTCCTTCCTCAAGGAATTCCTTGGCATGCTTCAGCTTGAAGTTATAGTCGTGCTCATCGGTCTGAGGTCCGAAACGTATTTCCTTAACCTCCACCTTAACTTGCTTCTGCTTCATTTCCTTTGCCTTCTTCTTCTGCTGGTAAAGGAACTTAGAATAGTCAATGATACGACAAACTGGTGGCTGGGCATTAGGGCTGATCTCTACGAGATCTACACCTTGCTGGCGTGCCATGTCAAGTGCCTGCTTTGTAGGCATTACTGAAGAGCCATCTTCTTCAACGATACGTACTTCGCGAACTCTAATCTGCTCGTTAATACGATATTGGTTTTTTGGATTTTGTTTTCTGTTGTCTTGTCTCATTAACTATTTTTAGAGGGTACTTCGTTGTGCTATTTACTTGCTTATTGTGCGCATACGCACACAAAGCGAGTGCAAAGGTACTGAAAAATATTGAAATAAAGTTTTATATGTGCTGTTTTTTGTTGTTTTGTTTGCATTTTTTAACTAATATCAAATACAATAGGCATGCAATGAGGTAAAACAGTTGCGAGAGTGAAAAAAGTTTTGTAACTTTGCATTCTGTCTAAATTATTATAGGTAAGGATGAAAAGATATTTTATAGACACTATGCGTGGTAATAAAAAAAGAATTTTTCTGCTTGTATCAATCGTGGTGAGCATGATGCAGAGTATCGGTGCTGTCACATGGTACGACGGCTCCCATGCCGTGCGCTATACCGTGGTAGGTGGGTGCTCTCCGGTGGTAGAGGTGGCTTTGCAGATGTTTTGTGATGATATGAAAGCCGTAACGGGGCACAAGGCGGAGCATTTTAAGGGACGCGTCAAGGAAGGTGTGTCACCTGTGGAGATATATCAGCTGGATAAGGCAAACGCCAAGGCTCTGAAAACTTTGCAGGCGATGAATGTACTGTCGTCAAAGCTAATGGAGCAGCAAGATGCATTCTTTCTCGGTGTACGCAATGGCAAGGTGATTGTCGTAGGTAACAATGGACGTGGCACCGCTTATGGTATTCTTGAGTTGTCGCGTTGGGCAGGTGTGTCTCCTTGGATATGGTGGGGCGACGTAGCGCCAGAGAAGAAGGCACGACTTGTACTTGCAGATAACTTCCAGACCTTGCAAAGCCCCAGTGTTCAGTATAGAGGCATATTTATTAATGATGAGGATTGGTCTACGCTTCAGTGGGCTAACACCGTATTTCACGATTCTCATCATGGCAAGGTTAGGGGAAAGGATAAAAACAAGACGTTGCCGGTGCCTCCGCAGGCATATAAACGTATATTTCAGTTGATGCTCAGATTGCGTGCCAACACCCTTTGGCCTGCAATGCACGAGGTAACGAAGGCCTTTTTCGCGGTAAAGGGCAACAGGGAAATGGCAGACTCGTGTGGTATAGTCCTTGGCTCTTCTCACTGTGAACCGCTATTGAGAAATAATGTCGGCGAATGGGACAAGAATAAACGTGGTGCATATAACTTCATCACGAACCGTAAGAATGTAGAGGAATATTGGGCGGAGCGCCTTGATGAGATGAAGGGGCAGGGTGCGCTCTTCACCATTGGTATGCGTGGCATACATGATGGTTCCATGGAAGGAGTGAAGACTCCGGCAGAGAAACTTAACGGCTTGCAGAGCGTGATAGATAGTCAGCGTAGGCTCATAGCTACACATTATGATAAGAATGTGGAGCAGGTGCCGCAAGTTTTCATTCCTTATAAGGAGGTGCTCGACATATATGAGAGTGGTTTGCGCGTGCCTGATGATGTCACCCTCATGTGGTGTGATGATAATTATGGTTACATGACGCGTTTGAGCGATGCCGTCCAGCGTCAGCGTCGCGGAGGTGCCGGGGTATATTATCACCTTAGCTATTGGGGCAGGCCTCACGACTATCTGTGGCTTACCACTACGCAGCCAGGTTTGGTCTATAACGAGCTGAAGCAGGCTTACGACCTTGGTTCAAGAAAGGTATGGATAATAAATGTGCATGATCCGAAGGTTGCGGCATACGACCTGTCGTTGGCTATGGATATGGCATGGGATATAAACAGTGTCAGTGCCAATACTCTTAGGCAACATCTCGGACAGTGGCTGACCCAGCAGTTTGGACTCGCCACGGCTCAGGCCGTAGCGCCTGCAATGGAGCGTTTCTATCAGTTGTGCGCCATTAGAAAACCTGAGTTCATGGGATGGACGCAGACAGAACTCGATAAGAAGAAATACAACAGAGGCCTTTCTACGCCGCAAGGCACGCAGTTCTCTGAAACGGAGTTTGGCGGAGAACTGGAGCGTTATCTTGAGGCTTACGACGAGATAGAACAGACTGTAATGACGGCTCAGGGTAGCCTTCGCTCCCAAGACCTCGCCGATGCCTACTTTGCTCATGTGCTATATCCTGTCAGGTGTGCTGCCGCCATGGCGCATAAGCATCTCGATGCTCAGTTGGGCGACACGCTGTCGGCTATGGAGGCTCAGGAAAAGATTAAGAAACTGACGAAGCAGTATAATAGTATGGCTGGTGGAAAATGGAAAGGGCTGATGAGCTGTAATCCACGTAACCTGCCAGTGTTCCAGGATTTCACCTTGGCCGACAGTACGACCATAAGGCGTAGCAAGAGTCGTCCGCTGAATGAGACTAGTCTTGACGGATGTGTAGTGCGAAATGCATATACATACGATAGCTGGTTGGGCAATGTGCATACGGTAGAGATGCTTGGACACAGTATGAATGCTGTCAGCATTGCCAAGGGATCGTCGGTGACATACACCTTCAATGCACCTAAGAGTGGTGATGCAGTAATACGCACAGCGATGATTCCTACGCAGTCTAATGACAAAGGTGACATTCGTTACAGTGTTAGTATTGACGGTGGCGAACCTGTGGTGTACTCTCTGAAGGAACCTTACCGTTCAGAGGGATGGAAACAGAATGTGCTGCGCGGCCAGGCTTTGCGCAATACAAATGTTAAGGTGGGGGCAGGAACACATACCCTGACCATTACGGCGCTTGATGACCACATCGTGTTTGACCAATGGATGCTCGACTATAAGCCGGGAAGGCAGTTCTATATGTTCCCGATAAAATTCTGATACGGATGCCGTATGAAAATTGCCATGTGTTTACATGGCAATTTTTTTTTATTAGGTAGGCGAATATGAAGGGTTGGTAAATTCAAGTTCTGACGTTACTTTGGCAGTAAAAAAGTTTCACGGACTATGTGTTTTTAGTCAAAGTGGGAAAAAAATATGTCAAAGGAGGTAAAAAGGTTGTGTGTTTGGGAAAAAAAAAGTAATTTTGTCGTCAGAAACGTTTTTAACTGACTAAAACTTACGCTCGGCATGAAGATGCTGATAAAGATAATAGTAGGTAGTGTCGTCATGTTGCTAGCGGCAATGGGCGGACTTGCTGTGTTCCTGTCTTCGGACAGCGGACAGAGGTGGCTTCGTGAGTTTTGCGTAGGAAAGTTGGCTGACACGTTGCACACGAGGATAGATGTGAAGCACATAGGCATAGGGCTCCTTACGGGAGATGTCACCTTGTATGGGGCAGAGATATATGACCGCAGCGAGGTGAAGATGCTGAGCGTAGATACCCTTGAGGCGGATATCGACCTTACAGGCATATTCCATAGGGAGATTGGCATAGAAGGAGTAAGGTTGGCTGGCGCCACAGCAGTACTTTATAAAGAGCGTCCCGATACTGCCGCTAACTATCAGTTCGTGTTCGACGAGCTTAAGCGAAAGAAAAAGGAAGAAGCAAAGGGAGAGAAGAAAGAACCGGCGATGCGCCTGGTGATGGACCTTGTAGAGGTAGAGGTGAGTCGTACAAACCTGAAATGGGATGTGAAGTCAGAACCTCACAAGGAGGCTGGTACGTTTGATGCTAACCATCTTGACGTGACTGGTTTTGCGGTGAAACTGCAAGGCAGTATGCTCCGCAACAAGAATCTGGATTTCCGTCTTGCCGACTTAAGGGTAGGAGAGTGCCAGTCTGGTATGAAATTGTCGTTGGGTAGCGCAAGTTACAAGGCAGTGAAGGGTGATACCCTGCGACTCTCACTTGAAAACCTGAATTTCATATATCAAGACAAGCAGGTAGGGCTCGGATTACTTCAGATGAAGCAGAAGGCCGACTCCATTTCCATAGACAAGGAGATGAAAGTGACGATAGATGCACTGACGTACAAGAATAACAACGGCAAGCCGCGAAAGAATACGGGCAGGCCAAACCGCGGATGGTTTGACAAAGGACATCTGGATGCGGTGATAAATGCCAAAGCTACAATCTACAGTCTGCGTAAAGATAGCGTCAACGTTACCATACATGGTATGTCGGCGAAGGATAAAGGCAGCGGGCTCGACATAAGAAACATAGTAGCGCAGTTGCGTATGACCGCCAATAGGTTCGCTTTGCAGAATATGCGTATAGACCTTGCCCGTACGCGTATATATATAAATAATGTATCTGCGGCATATCGTGTCGTTAAGGGCGACAAGGCAAAAGGTAAGAAAGGCACGGTGGCAATGCGCTTTGATACCTTCCCGCTTAAGGCCTCGGTAGGCTTGCAGGATATAGCACGACCATTTGCACCGCCGCTGAGCAACTTTACCACACCGCTACGGTTGAGTGTGAACGTAGGTGGCGACCTGAGTCGCATAGCGTTTAGTAACATCAGGATAAGCACTCCTGACGGTAGGTTGGCACTTACAGCCAGTGGCGATCTCTGCAATGTGCTTGAGAAGAAACGGTTGTGCCTGCATTTCAACAATATTCATCTGAGTGCGCGTAATGGTGTTAAGGATCAGATAGTAAACCATTTTGCAAAGAAGGTGCGCCTGAAGATGATGAGGCAGTTGGCTGCCATGGGCGATATAACTTATAACGGTTCGTTGGGCATATATTATAAGCGAGAGGATGTAAGAGGACGTATGTCGTGCCGATACGGCAATGTGGATTTTGCCTTTACGCTTAATGGTATTACAAAATACATGACGGGTACGCTTGGCATCGACTCCATGAATCTCGGCGATATAATGAATGTCAAGGGATTGTGGATTGATAAGACCAGAGCGTCGTATAGCTTCAGCATAGCTTCCATGCGAAAGACGCCAGGTCATGGCAGACTGCCTCAGGGATGGCTGAACGCCACCATAAATGATGCGCGTTATAAGAAGGTGGGATTCCGCAACATCTACGCGGAGATACGTAGTGATGGCGTAGAGGCTAAAGGCTCGGTTAAGGCATTCCAGAAGTTGATAGACATAATGGCAGACTTCACCTATAGGCAGACAGATACCGAGCAAAGTTTCAGGGTGCATCCACATCTGAAACTGCATGAGAAGAGTGCTGCTGAGATTTCAGAGAAAGAGCGTAAGAAGGCAGAGAAGGAGGCTGCAAAGGCAGAGAAAAGGGCTGCGAAGGCAGCGAGAAAGGCTGAAAAGGAGGCACGGCGTGCAGAACGCAAGGCTGCAAAGGAGGCCTTGAAAAAAGAAAAAGAAGAATAAAACGTGTTAATATAAATAATGAGAAAAAAAAGTTTTGCAACCTCGTTGGTTGTGTTCGTGATGATGCTTGTAGCTTCAGTGGCACAGGCAGAGAACTATCCTTATCGTAGTGATTTCCTATGGGTGACGACACCCGACCATGCAGATTGGCTTTACAAGGCCGGTGAGAATGCAACCGTCGAGATACAGCTGTATAAATATGGTGTGGCTGTTGACGGTGTAGAGGTGAGTTACGAGGTGGCTCCCGACATGCTCGAACCAACTGCCCAGGGTAAGGTGACCGTAAAGAAGGGCAAGGCGACAATCAAGGTGGGAACAAGAAAGACTCCTGGCTTTCAGGATCTTCGCATGACTGCCACCGTTGACGGTATGACAACCAAGCACCATGTGAAGGTTGGCTATAGCGTGGACAAGATACAGCCTTATACACAAGAGCCAAAAGACTTCAAGGCCTTCTGGGATGAGACGCTGAAACAGTATCAGAAGCCGGTAGAGGTAAGTCGCGAACTGGCAAAGGAGTATTGCACAGACAAGGTGGACTGCTGGTTGGTGAAGCTGAAGACCGACCGCGAGCATTATATCTACGGCTATCTCACCATGCCAAAGAATCGTGACGGCAAGAAGATGCCGGCGGTGATGTGCCCTCCTGGTGCAGGTGTCAAGACAATTAAGGAGCCGTTGCGCCACAAGTATTACGCCGAGAATGGCTTCATACGCTTTGAGACAGAGATTCACGGCATGAACCCAACGTGGAGCGAGCAGGATTTCAAGGACATACAGTCGGCCTTTGCCAGCCGTGACAACAACTATCTTACGAATGGCATCAGCGACCGCAACAGGTATTACATGCGCCATGTGTATGGCGGTATGTATGCAGCGATGAAGTATCTGGAGAGCCTTCCAGAATGGGACGGCGCCAACCTTGCAGTGCAGGGAGGCTCACAGGGTGGAGCACTGGCACTGATAACGTCAGCACTGTGTCCGGAGGTTACATTGTGTGTGGCTAACCATCCGGCATTGACCGACATGGCAGGCTATGCAGAGAAAGGTCGTACGGGCGGTTATCCTAACTGGAATGACGGCGTGATACTTACTCCGCAGAATATAAAGACGCTGGCATACTATGACGTCATAAACTTCTGCCGCTACGTCAAGTGTCCGGTGCGCCTGACATGGGGCTACAACGACAGTACGTGTTCGCCTACTACCAGCTATGCTGCATGGAACACGCTCACTTGTGAGAAGGAGTCGTTCATAACACCAATCAATGAACACTGGACAAGTGAGTCTATGGAACGTCAGCACATGGAGTGGATAAAGGACAAGATAAATAGGTAAAAAAGCTTCATACAGCGTATTTAACTGACGAATCCTTGCGATGAAAATCACCAAACTTGATTTTGGTGCCCAAAATCGCAAGGATTTTTCGTTTTGCGTAACGTATTGATAATCAATGGTAAATGTTGTATGGGAAAGCGTCGGGGACGGTATTACGTTGTAAAAGCATAGCTTTTACAACGTAATATGATAGCTTTTACAGTGTAATAGCTATGCTTTTATGACGTAAAAAGATAGTTTTAGCAACGTAAAACGATAGCTTTTACGGTTTTCTTGCTCAGTTTTCAGAATGTGGGTTGATATAAAACAGAACTCCGTTGGTCGATATTCCGGCCGCTGCGCTCTATTTTGCCATGTAAGGTAGTGCGTCATTTGTTCGCAAATGTAAAATCATGTTTTCGGTATAAACGACAACCTTTATTATCGCGGAGCATGTACTGACATTACTGAGATAAGATAAAAAAACACGCAAAAGTTTCCGTAATTGAATACTTTTGCGTAATTTTGCAGATTAAAATATTAAAGCGAAACATGAAATTCAACGAAGTAAACGAAAGCTATACCATGGCTGAGGCCATACAGGAGGCCCAGCGATGCCTAAATTGTAAGGTTCCACAGTGTAAGAAAGGATGCCCAATCAGTAATGACATACCAGACTGGATACATGAATTAAAGAAAGGTAATCTGGGAAATGCCATAAGTATTATCCGCGCAAAGAGTAACCTGCCTGCAGTGTGTGGTCGTGTATGCGGTCATGAGAAGCAGTGCGAAGGTTCATGCGTGTTAGGAAAGAAAGGACAGCATATCAATATTGGCAAGTTGGAACGCTTCATTGCCGATTTCGATGCAGAGAATCATCTTACGCATGAGAATGTAACAGAGAAAAACCGTGGCAAAGTGGCGGTGATAGGTTCTGGTCCGGCTGGTATAACGGTTGCCGGCGACCTCTCCCGTATGGGATTCGCTGTTGAAGTATTCGAGATGGAGCAGCAGTGTGGTGGCGTATTGCGCTACGGCATACCTGAATACCGACTGCCAAAAGAGGTCGTAGCGCGTGAGATACGCTATATAGAGAGTATGGGAGTGGTGATACACCGCAATACTCATATTGGCGAGGAGGTTACCGTTGATGATTTGTTCGGCCAAGGCTTTGACGCTGTGTTCATAGGTACTGGTACAGGTATGCCTAAGAGTCTGCAGATTCCTGTTTTCAGAAACGGCGAACAACTGATGGATGAGGATGGAAAGCCACTGTCGA
>ODAJ011991417.1_pt1 | contig 12665 bp, 15 predicted proteins | sample 1539241 | NCBI WGS metagenome assembly ODAJ01 (sample SAMN02144231, study PRJEB22623) | gut metagenome | biome: sheep rumen | host: Ovis aries | place: New Zealand | reverse complement strand
GCCCTCCATAGGTTAGGACACTTTATCCCGAAATTGAAACCTGTTTTGATACGATTTCTGAAAAGATCTACTGCTTGCATAATACCATCCTGTTATCCGAGTTCAAATTCCGTGATAATGACTGCGAGCGGGTGAGGGAGATCATTGTGACAGTTGGATTGCATGACAGGAAGGGTAGTATGATTTTTGGTGGTGAGCTAAGAAAGCTCGATTCAAAGCTCCCTCCAATAGTTAGCACATTTTCAGCCGTTTCAACTGACCGATTTTCAGCATTTTTCAAAAGTTTGGGAGTTATGACATCGGAGGGCTGTAAGGAATAGGTCTTTTCGTTGATGTGCATAATAGCCGACGCCGTAACGACCATCTGTAAAGCTGAAAATGTTTTTTACTATGACAGCCTCTTTAATACCTCACACTTAGAGCCCATAAAGTTAACCTGGACGCGAGATTTTTTCGAAAGATTGTAAGGATTGACAATTGAGGGTCAGACTCAACAGTTCAATTACGTCAGATTGCATACCGAATAAACTTCCTTTCATAAGACGCTACAAGAATCGGTAGTTTTTTAAGTAAAAACGACCCTATCGAAAATGAATTCTCTGAATTGAATAATTAGGTGTACGGGGGATAGTCAATTGTTCGTGCTGTTGCATAACGAGATGACGCTCGGGGTCGGATAATCTATATTCCTCTTCTGATTACAACAGCCCTCATATATACTTAGGATTTTGGCTGAAAAGTTAAGGCATCTCCGGCCTCGTTCACAGAATATTTAGATTCAGGGGTTATTCACCGTACTGTTGTTGTATCAAAGGGCTTGATCTGTCTTTGTTTTTTGCTCAGGTATTACAGCTGCACCCCCTCCACTCTGATACCAAAAATTGCATCGGCGCATACGCGCCTGATATTTATTTGCAAATATATTGGTATGAAAAAACGACACAAAAAAACAGCGGTACCGAACAACGTGCGTTTCGGTATCGCTGTTATGCGTTATATTCGATTTTTGGTGTCAGCCTTGAAAATGATGCAGAAAAACATTTCATGCTGCGTAAATGGCAGCATGGGCAGGTAGCACCGCTGGCTATACAAACCCCGACATAAGGCGGGCTTTGCATAGCTGCGCGGTACTACCTGCTCAGAGGGAGTACCCTCCGAGACCTCCCCGATGCGACCTTACGGTCAGAGCTTATTTGATGATCGAGTTTACAGAAAAAAGAACAAAGGCTTGACCCTTGCTTTTCCCGACAGCTTGTGATAAAATATATCCTGATAATATCTTTTCTTATGGGAAGTGAAATTATGCTGCCGATATATCTTGCCGAGCTGGATACGCAGGAGGAGAAAGACAAGTTTGCAGAACTGTACGAAAAGTACAGCGCAAAAAATGTATCATATTGCGTTGGCGATCCTGAAGAATCCTGCTGATGCGGAGGATGCTGTGGAGATAGTGCTTGCCTGATCGGTTGATAAATTTACAGAAATTTTACATATTTTTGGTGCACAAAATGGCTTTTAATTTTGTTATTATTAGTAGGAGTATTGTTGCTATATTACTCTGAATAATATACGGGAGAGATTTCATGATACCTATGATCTACCTGTCCGTTCTTAAATCAGAAGAGGACAAGGTCAAATTTGAAGAGATCTATAATGAATACAGACAAGCCTTATTTCTATCTGCATACTCGATTTTACATGATCCCGAAGATGCAGAGGATGTTGTCGAAGATACTTTTCTGACTGTTGCCGATAACTTTACAGAAATTTCACAAAAAAGCCGTCAGAAAATGAAGGCCTACATTGTCATAATAAATAGGAACAATGCAATAAATAAATACAATGAGAATAAGCGTCGATCTCAAAATATTGATTATAATGACCTTGAGGAGCAGGTCACACCCGAGCAATTGAATATGTTTGAGTTTGAAGATCTCCGTGCTGCAATTGAGAAATTGCCTGATAAATATAAAGACATTATTTATCTGTATGACCTGATGGATGTTCCGGTCGAAATAATTGCTGATTCGCTTAATATCACTAAAGACGCAGTTTATAAAAGAGCATCAAGGGCAAGAGGCCTTCTAAAGCGTTTATTGGAAGCAGGTGAGAATGATGAATGAAGATAATTACAGAAAAGCGATAGATGCTGCGCTGACACCCGAGTACAACAATATGCTCATTTCTCCTGAAGAACCGCACACTTTCTCGCCAAAATTTGAAAAACGAATGAATAAGCTGATCAGACGTAGGAAAAAGCCATATTATAAAATTATTAACACAGCTGGCAAACGAGTTGCTGTTATAGTAGGTTTTTTCGTAATAATCTCATTTTCGACTATTATGAGTGTTGACGCATTACGTGAAGCCTTCAAAAATTTCTTTGTCAGCATTTTTGAAAAGTTCTCAATAGTACGTTCTTCTGACGAAAGCAGTTCTCCCGATTCGATTGAAGCTATCTACACTATCACTTCGGGTCTGGGTAAATATACGATCTCATATCAAGAGCAGGATGAGATCTCAAATAACACGGTATATGAAGATGAAGACGGTCACACCATAGATTTCTGCCAGTATGTCAAATCCGCTTATGATACAATGATTAATACCGAAAACACTGTTATTGAATCTATTGATATCAATGGAAAAGAAGCTATGATTTACCGTGACAATCATAATTATCACATTATTATCTGGGATATTGGCGACTATATCATTACGATCAACTCGAACATTGGTAAAGATGAACTAATATCCATAGCAAAATCTGTGCAAAAAGCAGAAAAGTAAAGCCGACAGAGTTTTTTTGTCAGAAAAAAGACCTCCAAATTGTCATAAACTATGAAAGCGGTTAGCTTTTAGATTATGATGATTGGAGGTTTTTGTTATGAAAAGAGTCTTAACAGTGTTTGTGGTGACCATTCTTTTCTCTCTGCTGCCTTTCAATATTATTGCATCTGCGGCAGAAGATGAGCCGGGAACCAGATTTCAGTATATCAGCTCCTGCAGTTCCACTTTGACAACATCAGGAACTACAGCAACAGGTATAAGCAAAGTCACAGGCTACAACGGAGAGACAACAAAGATCGTTATCACTCAAACATTGCAGCGCAAGAATTCTTACGGTAATTGGGTTTATGTGCAAAGCTATAGCGGTACATACTATTATTTCAAAGCAACGCTTAGCAAGACCTATTCAAATCTTTCCAGTGGCACATATCGCTTGAAATCCGTATTTACCGTTTATGCCGGAAGCAACAGTGAAACAGTTACTAAGTACAGCTCTGAAAAGACGATCTGAGACAGCTTTATGCAGAGAGGAGAAACGATACCAATGAAGTAACGAAAATATACTGTACAGTATATTTGGCGCAGCCAAATATTCCGAAGGAATAATTTGACAGCGCTCTGTACAGGCTCATACGAATACAGGCTTTGGCCGGGGATATATGCAAAGTTACCTATAATTAATTTGCAATAATCAAGAGGAGAAAAAATAATGAAAACACGTAAGAAAATTATATCTATGATTTTGATTTGTATGCTTGGATTATCGTCATTATCACTAACGGTTTCAGCTGCTACTGAGTTTAATAAGAATATTACCGGGACAAGCGAAACAACAATCATGACTAAAACAGCTAAACTGAGAAAAGTCAATCTATATGTTACGGTTTGTGATGTGAGCTGTCCATCATTTTGGTGGAATCCGTTCGCTACTCCAGGCGATGTTGATTATGAATTATATGCTCCATACTACAGCGAGGAATTTACTGGTAGAACTGGTACATATTATTTTAATCCGTATAATGGTACCACCAAGACCTATTATCTTACTGCACAATGTGAAGATACATCAGATATAGCAACTATCCAAGGGAGCTACGATTGGTACACCATGCCATAAATCGACTTTTGATAAGCAATCGCTCGGATATCATAATATTCTAAAATATGTCAACATATTACTTGGTACTATGTATCCGGGCGGTTTTTATCAACTAAAAAGATCATATAATAATGAGTTGTTTTCATACAAATTGTACTCTAAAGGATATGAAATACATCTTACCCTTTGTAGAAAAAAGAGGTGTCAATGTGATTAGTGCTATAAGATGGAATATGTCATTAATGATGAAAAAAAAGACAATGCTAATTTCGTTTTCTGTAATGCTACTTTTTTCATTATTCAATGTTGTTTATTCTATATTGAGAGAAACTAATAATGGCTATTCTAAAACTGTAGATAGTTTTATGGGGTATCTTTTGTTTGAAGGAAATCCTTTATTAAGTGTTCTATATTTTTTAATTCCTATAATAATTATTCTACCCTATTCTACTATAGGTTTTACAAACAGCAAAAGCCATGTATCATCAATACAAAAAATAAGATTCGGAATAAAAAAATACTATGTTTCTCAATATGTTACATCTTTTATTGGCGGTTTTATTGTTGTGTTTTTTCCATTATTAATTGGAACGATATTCAATATTATTTTCTTGCCAAGCAGCAAAAATGTATTTAACGGTAATACTTTTTTTGTCTATTTAACACAATTAAGCTGGAAGAATTATAAATCAACTAATAATCCATATTCTTTTTTCCTTCCGGAATTATTCTTCGATCATCCTTTCCTTCATATATTAATATTCATCTTTGCATTCAGTGTTTTTTCAGGACTATTAAGTGGATTAATATATACATTTTCGTTTGTTATTAGAAAGAAAGCTATCAATGCAATATTGCTTTTGGAAGTGTTATTCTTTTTTAGCCTTTTGTATAAGAATAAGCATAATTCTTTGACTACCAAAAACTATAATCCTATCGATTATTTTACAATTAACTCTGCTCCAGGAAAAAGCTTGATAATCTTTTTGATATTTATTTTTTTAATTATAATTCTCACAGTCATTTTGTTATATAAACAAATTAAAAGAGATCAATTTGAGGATTAGATATGAAGAGAGTTATAAATATATTTGTATCTGGTTTACTAACTTTTGGTATATCAGGATTAAAGTTTCACGGTTCAACAGATAAAAACTGTATATTTGCATTCTTTGCAATGCATTCGATAGACAAGATTTCACTTCAAGATATGATTATCGGACTAACTCCCATTTTTATATTCACCTTCTCAATGCACGATTTCATTTCAGAAATCTTTTTAAGTAAAAATATTTATTTCTTAACTCGTTTTTGCAGCCGACGTGTATTGCTCTTTCGTCGACTAGTCTATTCTTTCATACTTGCTATTATTAACTCATTATCAGTTATTCTATCCTTTATTATTTCATCTGATATTTTTGGAGATGAAATGGTTTTACCTACATATACAGATTTTTTCATTTGGCTTTGCACGTTATCAGTATTATCCCTTATTATATTATTACTCTTTAATTGCATTAATCTTTTCTTTAATAGTACTATAGGTATATTGCTCGATGTGGTGGTATTATTCATCTCAATTATTCTTGCTAATGCTAATACAGCATCTTTTCACAGTGCAAACAGTCTAAATCCATTAAGTTGGATTATGATAATTGCTTTAAATCAATTTGATTTTAGATTGTTTTCAACACAAATTATGGAACTAATAGTTGTAATACTAATATACGATCTTATAATACAACGCATCGATATTGGACTAATAAATAATGAATAGGAGTAAAAAAATGAATGATCTAATTGTTGAAAATGTATCAAAAAAAATTCATAATAACATTATTCTGAATAAGATAAACCTAAGTTTAGATGAAGGGAAAATATATGGTCTGTACGGACCAAATGGTTCTGGAAAAACAATGCTCATAAGGACAATGTCTGGATTGATGAAGCCTACAAGCGGATTTGTGAGGTACAAAAACCATGTTCTTTATGATGAATTTGATTTTATGCCCAATATTGGTTTAATAATAGAGAACATAAGCTTATACGATGAATTTAGTGGCTTTAAAAACCTTGTTTTACTTGCTAAAATTAGAAAGAGATGTACAAACGAAACAATAGAAAAATATATGAAAGAATTTGGACTATCTCCAGATGATAAAAAAATAGTTAAAAAGTATTCACTTGGAATGAAGCAAAAGCTATCCATTATTCAAGCTTTTATGGAAAAGCCAAGTGTTCTTTTGCTGGATGAACCTACAAATGCTTTGGATACTTCTTCAGTTAATAGATTTGTTGGTTTGTGTAAATCAGCAGCTGAAGAAAATGCAATTGTAATAATTGCTAGCCATGATAAAGAGTTAATTCAAAATCTATGCGATGTTACATATTATATGAACGCGGGGGAAATTACAGAAAAGGTTGTGAAACTATGAGGCGTTTCATTATAGTACAATTGATTATAATTGTTTTTGGCTTAACAGTATGCTATTCAATTAAAAATGAACAATCAACAGATAATTATCTTGGAAAAAAAGGATTTGATAGTCTTAAAGAAATAGACGCTTCAGTATATATGATACCTGAAGAAGATGCATGGCTTGATCAGACTGCTGAAACATATATATCATTTTTTATTGATTCATATGATGGTGTAAAAGCTAATCTATTTGACAAAGAAATCCTTGTTATCGAGCCGACTGATGATATAAATATACACAATAACTGTTTAATACAAAACGTAAAAGTTGTTTCAATTATTGACGGAAAGGAATCATTAAAGGGACAAACCGTTAAGTTTATTTATTCAGGAGGGTTCTTCATAGAAAGCCATAATGAATATCAAAAAAGAATAACGAGAGAACAATCTTTTGGGATCATGTCATCAAAACCGTATTCAAATAAACCCATCTTGCATTTGGCCGGCTTGAATATAATGAAGCCCCAGCATAAATATTTTATTTTTGCACAGTCAATGGAATTGAGTAATAGTTATACAATCCTTTGTGCAGATAAACAGCAATATACTTGGATGGATATAACTTCAGGCAAATCGGTACCTATGATTGAAAATTCATATCAAAAGTATATTGATAATGAAATATTTACTGATAGTCAAGTCGTAATTAATGACTATTATAGGTTAAAAAAAGAAGTATTTGAATATTATAATATAGATGATAGACAGAATTCGTTTGATGATTAACAAATACGATTATTAGACATATTTTCACACTAATATGTGTATAACGCTCATATGGTTAATGTATGGTAGAGATAAGATATATATACCACAATATATCGATGTATTCCATGTGAATACGAAGTACTAAGCAATAATATGAGGAGAGAAAAACATATATTGATAATGGAGATCGGAATAGTCTTGATAGTGAAAATCAAAATGATTTTTCTCTCAAAAATATAATATCATTTTTGGGAAGATGATAAATGGGATTCTTTTAAAGCCGAACGCTCTCACAAAATGTAATAAATAGTTTTATCAATATCATAAACGACAACGGTAAGATAGTTGATTGAATAAACAGAAAGGAACCCGATGCAAAAAGCCTTAGGTTCCTTTTTAGTATGGATATGGCATAATTGTTGTTAATCGTGTGGGTGTGTCCTTTTGAGGTGTTTATAGTTGTAGAAACTTGGGCATGGCCTAAAACTCCCGAAACCGTTGTGGGATCGATACCTGCACCGATAAGTAAGCTGGTATGCAAGTGTCTGAATTGATGAATTCCATAAAATGGGAAATCGTGCTCCTCACAAAACTCCTTCAGCCAGCCATAAGGTGATTGAAGATTCATAGGGCGTCCATCCCACTTTGTAAACAGGCGATCAGTTTCGTTCCACTTGCTGCCGAGTCGCCTGATCTCGCTATCCTGCCATTCTCTGTATTCCTTCAAAACATCTATCACATTCATCGGAACTTTTATGAAACGCACCGAGCTTTCGGTCTTGGGGGTATCGGTGTATATACCCCTTGCCTTTGTGTAATTCGACGTTCGCTCAATATGGATAACTCCCGTTTGAAGATCAATGTCATGCCATTCAAGACCGAGCATTTCTCCCCTGCGCATACCGCTGTAAATTATCAGCGTGAAAAATGCTTTCCATTTGGTCGTTGCGTGTTCGTCAAGCAGCGTAAAGAAATGCTGAGTTTCCTCCATTGTGAGAATATGCCGCTTTTTCTTGCTGCCCTTCGGAACTGTCACTCTCCTGCACGGATTATCGCTGAGCATATCCATTCTGATGCCATAGTCGAGTACAGTTGATATGAACGACAAATAGTGTATCATTGTTTTGTGTGACAGCGGCTTGCCTGTATGCTCATTTACTCCTTCCCCGGCAAGGCTGTTGATGAATTTCTGGATATCCCTTGCGGTCAACTTGTCTATGCGGACATGACCTATCGCCTTGTAGACACGTTTGGTAAGCTGGCGTTGTCTGGTGTATGTAGTGCTTTTCAGGTTGAGCTTTGCATACTGCTCGAACCATTCCTCCGACAGCACTTCAAATTTGACTGCCGACGCGATTTGTCCATGACTGCACTCCTCCTCAAACAATACCGCCTGCCGCTGCAATTCCTTTTCAATCTGCTTGGGCGTCATATCTGGCTCGGGAGTCCAAGTCATTCGGTGTACTACCTGTGTTCCGTCTACCTTGTAACCGCAGGATACCTTAATCCTGTAACTGTTTCCTCTTTTTTCGATTGATGCCATGTGGCTACCTCCTTTCGGAGACCATTGGCGTATTTCTGCACTTTTATTATATTACTTTCACGATTTAAAGTCAAGATACGTCGCTGGTCTCCTGTTCTGTTTATCTTTTTAGTTTCTTTCTGTACGGCTGCTTTTTCTGTTCCTGCTCCTTGCGGAGTTTTTCTTCCTTGACGAGCTTTGAAATGTAATCTCCCTTAGAAATATCATTATATGTATCCCTAATGTCCAAATACACCTTTAGCTTCTCCCGACTCTCCTCACCCTTAGACTTTTCAAACTCTTTTTTCAACCGCAGTATCCTCCCCTCCAGATCACCTACGGACGAAATATGATCTTTATTTATGACAGCCAACATCTCCGAAAGTCTATAAACATCAAGCTGATTTTCCGCAGAATTTGCAAAAGCCCGTAGTATATCAATTCTTGCTTGGATTGATACTTTGGTATAGTCCTCCCCCAGTTTCCACAGACTGACCGACCGCTGCTGTCCGGGGACTTTAATCAAAATGCTATTATCACGCTTGACTGTAAAGCCTTGCCTTTCTAGTTCAGCAAGCAGGTCATCAAAGCTGATTACGCTGGGTATCAAGCTATCTATCGCCTGACGAATATGCTCTTTCCATGACGTGCCGTTCTTTTTATGATTCCACTCGGAATAGTTTAGCGACCTACCCTCGTTCTCATAGTTGAGTGCAGGCTCAACTCCAAACGCCCGGCACACACCATTAGTGACCTCACGAATTTTTCTGACCGAAACCTTGTTGTCATAAAACCTCTTGCCAGTTAGCGAATACGAATTTATCAAGATATGATTATGAATATGCTCGGTGTTGACGTGCGTAGCAATGACCGCCTGCACATCGTCTCCAAACATTTTGCGGACAAACGCCATGCCTATCTTGTGAGCGAGTTCCGGAGTAACCCCCTCGGAATCCGCAAAACTCATTATGTAGTGAATTGCCTTGACGGGGCTTTTTCCGCTTTGGCTTGGAGGGGCATCATAGCTGCGTCTTGCATACTGCTCGTAAACCGCCTTCATCTGCGTGTAGGCAAACTCGGGCTCGGTCATGCAATTCAGCGAGATCGTCAAAACTCGCTCGTCGGTCTTGTCGGGGTTGAGAATGTAGGTCAGCGTTTGTTTGACATTACGGTGGATAGCCACAGATTTACAGTACGGCAAAGCTCAGCAACATCTCCTTTCAGCCTTTCCGCATCGTCAGCAAAAATGCTGTTCGTTTCGTTTGCTTTCTTCGCCACCTGATTGATATTTTTCGAGATGACCCTCATTCCGTTAAGCAGGGGTGCAAGCTCTTTCAGATCAATATTTTTCACCTCACCATTCAGCGACATTGCCCTAATAAAGGTCGCAGTTTTCAAGTGACAAGTCTTAGCTTTCTCCTCAATTTGTGACCATACCTCGGCTGAATACACTATCTCCTTGCGGCGGAGCGTTTTGTTTTTTCTTGCTATATTTATCAGTCCTCTCTTTTTATGTATTTTTGTTTTTAGGCTCGCTTTGTCCGAGCCTGCGTTTAGGGCTGCAAAGCCTCTAAACATCGCAGAGATTAACCACGTTGATCTCTGCGGGAAAGTGCCGGTAAAATGCCGGGACTTTCTGTACTTGCGTATTTTTGTAAATTGAAAATTCAAATAAACGCATTTACACGTTCTGCCCTGCCGCCCTCGTTAGGGTTATTATCTTGCGATTAATTTGTGATACCAATGTATTTAAGCAGCGACGCTTTGCTCACCAAAATCTTGCCCCTCACACCGCTGCCTGCACGAACATAGGCAATCTTTCCTTGTGCAATAAGCTGGCGGACTGTGTGCTCGGATAAGCCGTTTACAAGTGCAGCACACTCTTTGACTGTGAGCATTTCAAGAGGCTGAGTTTCGGTCAGTACAGACTGCGGCGCAGGCTCGGGTGTTTCTGCTTCAATAAGCTGTTCGAGCAGCTGGGCTATCTGTGTTATGAGTTCTTTCTTTTTCAATAATGTCATTAGCATTTCCCTTTCTTTTTACATTTGTTTAGTTTTAAACTGGTTGGGTCAAGTGGTATGTGATAGCGGTTACAACTCATCTTGACGGCAGGGGCAAGCTGCACCTGCTATCTTTATTGGCAGATATTTCAGAGCTCGGCGTTCAGCTCCAAAATGATGATTCTATTTTTTGATATGGTCGCCTAAATACCTCCTTTGAGCCTAAACGGTTGATGATACGGCTGACGCTTTTTATCGACTGTTGGCGGGACAGCAGAGCTATACAGTCAGCGGTATTTATGTGTGGCGTAAGGTTTGATGATTATTGCATTTCGGATTAGCCCCTCCATAAGTAAAGGACATCTTTAGCCGATTATATAAGTGGTTTCGGGAAAGTTGTAATAATTATCTCTGTATTCAACAAATGCGCCCTGCGAAAAATGTGTGGTTTGCATATATCTGTCGTGACATACTCTCTTTGCTTAAATGCACTCGGTCTGCATAGTGACTTAGTGAAACCTTCTTTCATAAGACACTACATAATGCGGTATATTTTTAAGTGATATTTAGCCTTCCAAAAATATTTTCTCCGAATTCAACAAATCAGCCCTATGTAAAATGTGTGACTTGCACAGCATTCTGATAAAGAGGGTGCGGGCGGTTTCATCAAGAAATATTTTTCATCGATAATAAAAGCCTCTCACTTATACCTAGGATTTCGGGCAAAAAGTTAAGGCAAAACAGTCCTCGTTCACAAAATATTTAGATTTGCAATAGAATTACACCCTGATAAAAATAGAAAAAGGACGCTGGATCTGCAAATGATCCGGCGTCCTTAGTTTTATATTATATTTGATCCTGCTTACTGCCTGAAAGCTATATATTCTATCTGAAAATAGGTGCTATTCCTCCAACATACCCTCGATATATGACACGGCTTTTTCCTTCTGGGTTTTACTAAGCCTTTTGAAAAGAAACAACATCTGCTGCTCCTGCTCTGACAGGTTTGATTTGGTATATGGCAATTTGCTTTCCGATACTCCGATCAGGTAATCGACGGACACGCCAAAATGCTGTGCAAGTTTTATCAGCATTTCGACATCGGGGTATGCCTGTTCAAGCTCATAACGGCTTATCATAGTCTGTGATACATTCAGCAGCATTGCTAATTTCTGCTGGCTTTCCTTTTTATCCTCTCGAAGCTCCTTTATACGCATCATTACCACCTCAAGTATATTTTACAACGAATTGTCATAAACGATATTCTTAACAGTTGTAATTATTATGCGTATATGTTATAATGATGATGCGTAATTGTTTTTTATAATATAGATAATGAGGTCGAGTATGAATATTTATACCGTTTCATTTTTCGGGCATAGAGAATTGCCTAATATGTTTGAGTTGGAGGATAAGCTGATGTCGATACTTCGGGAGCTTATCAGCAAAAAAGAATATGTCGAGTTCCTGGTCGGCAGGAACGGAGACTTCGATCAGCTTTGTTCGTCAATTATCAGAAAAGTCATTGAGCGGTATGCCTGCGGGAACGCTTCTCATATCCTTGTGCTGCCATATGAGCGTGCCGAATACCTAAATAACAGGGAGAGCTTTGAGGATTATTATGATGAGGTGGAGATATGTGATGAATCCTCACAGGCACACCCGAAGGCTGCAATCGGAATAAGAAACCGAGCTATGGTAGATAGGTCCGATATGGTGATATGCTACGTTGAGAGGAAAAGCGGCGGGGCGTACAGGGCTGTAAGGTATGCCGCTGGGCAAGGGAAGGTGATTATTAATCTTTACACAGAGAAAACCATGATATAAGTCATATTATTATGTCAATAAGTTCTCTGCATGATGGTTGAATAAAAATGATTCACATTAGAACTCATAGTTGAATTATCAAAATAGCACAAAATAGCGCTTGAAACTATTGTGTTTTTTTGTAATCTATGATATAATTAAAGTAGTATATATGAAAGGTGGCATGATTATGACTCCGGAAGAAAAAGCCCGTGTAAAAATAGACGAAAAGCTCGGAAGAGCCGGCTGGTATATTGTAAA
>ODAJ012125522.1_pt1 | contig 12668 bp, 27 predicted proteins | sample 1539241 | NCBI WGS metagenome assembly ODAJ01 (sample SAMN02144231, study PRJEB22623) | gut metagenome | biome: sheep rumen | host: Ovis aries | place: New Zealand | reverse complement strand
TCACCATTATCAGTTGAATAACTGATAGATGTAATAAGGTCAGTACCCATTGATTTCCATATATTAAATGATATTGTCCCATTTTCACGTGTCACTGTTGTCAGATATTCTTCTGCCCATGTCCAAGGATTATAATGTACTTCATTATTGTCTTCACAACATGATATATTCGGTTTTATCATATCACCACTTTGTATATATGCCTGATATTCTGTATGTGTGCTAAAACGTTTTAAATATTTACTCATAATTCGTTAATTTATTATTTCCTTATAAATTATTTTATAATACTTATTTTTTATATATTTGTACCAGAAATGGTAATTTAGAGATATTTATTTTAAGGTGTATTAAGTCTGTTTTCTAAATCTATAATTCGTTGTTCTAATTGATTTATTTTTTGTATTAAGTTTGTGCTTAAATCAGAAATTATAGAATTAGTTTCATTTTTTGTAATAAAATCAGATAATTCTGTTTTATTGGCTTTATTAATACTTAAATCTATTATTTTTTCTAATAATTCATATTTAGTAGAATTAATATGGAAATTAAGTCTGTTTATATATAAAGATGTATCTTCTTTAAATATGTTTAATTCATATAAATTATTATGTATATTTGTGCAAATATCTAAAACATAAGTACTTGTATTATCCATATAATTAAAAATGTCATTAATACTTGCATTTATAATATTTGCTTCATCTTCTATTTGCTATGCATTTTTAAATATAATATTACCGGAACCCGATTTTAAAGGTCCAAGGCCTGCTAATGCATTTACACCATTTGGAGCTGTTGTATCATAATAATAAAAATATGCTATTTCACCTGGTAATAATACTTTATTCATTAATGCTTCTTTTGCTTCATCATAATCATTAAAATAATGTGTATTATATGTATGTATTAAACTATTAGGCGGAAATTTTGTATCACTATGCTTTATATAACTTTCTAAAAATATAGCCATATTATTTAAAATTTTAATAACTTTTTATTATTTATTTTAAATAAAGAATCATTATTTTATTTTAAATTTTTTACATTGTTTATCTATAATAAATTTAAGTTGTTCTGTTAAATAATTATAATTAAATGTTTCCGGGTTAAATACCATATCTTTTCTTAAGAAATCATTTAATTCCTCATTATAAAAAGATGAATTACAATTATTCATTAGACAACATGCTTTACCAATACAATAATATAAATTATATAATTCTACAAGTGGTGTTCTAAAAATAACCGGCAAATCATTCATATCTAAATACCTTATATCTGATTGATAATATGAGAAATAACCAGTTTCATAACCATGTATACAATCATCTAATGTTTCTGTTGATTTATATGAACCTAACATTTCAGATTGATATATATTAAATATTTTATATAATGTTATTCTTTCTATATATGTTAATTCATCTTCTGGTATTCTATTAGGATTTAATGTAAAATTAATATGATTATCTTTAAATAATTCAGGTAATGTTGTTTTAATAGATATTTTATTTGTTCTAAGAGTGTTTATTTTCTTTAAATAAAATTTAATATTATTATTATCAAAATAATCTTTTAATTTTAAAAATTTATCTATATATACAGATCCGAATTCATTTTTTATAAATTCTATTTTTTTATTTTCTATATCATTTTGTTTTCTTTGAAATTCACCAGATAAAAGTTCTTGAGTTGCTTCATTTATATTTTCTTTATTATAAATTACACCTGCTTCATCTTTGACTGTATAATTATTATTTACTAATTTAGTTACTAATGTTATAAAGTCTTCATTAGACTTAAATGATTTCTTATATAAACTTGAAGGTTTACCATTTAAACTTCCAGACGGTATTTTATCAGGGAAATTATTAATAAATGATGTTGAGAATTTTTTAGTCGTTTTATCTGCAAAAATCATAGCATTTTCAAAATTTATATTCATTGTCTATATTTTATCAAATGACTATGAATTTCTGTCTTTTATAATTATTTCATTTATAGGTAACATTTCTATTAATTTATATAATGCTTCATTTATTATAAAATATTTTTTAGATATTAAATTTACATATAATGTATATGATATAGGGTCTGTTGATGTTAATTCTAAAATATAATAATAAAAATATGATAAAGGATACTATTTTCTTTTTCTTGGTCCTAACTATAATGAACTATATGTTCTAAATGGTGCTACATATGTTAAATTATCTTCTATTAACACTGGTGGTAACCCTTCATCTTCTGCATTATTATATATATATAAATAATCAGTAGATACACATAATATATTTTTTAAAAAATCATCATCTTTTAGTATTGCTCTTTTATGTGATGTTATATTATCGTCAAATTCTCCAGAAAATAATTCATCATTATCAAATAAACCATTATATAATGTTTCATTTAATATAGTTACTAAATCTTTAATATACTTATTCATTTATTATTAATAATGTATAACTTTTTATTTTAATATATTTATTTAACAATTATTTAATAGTTAAATTATTTTTATAGTTATTTCTTAGTTATTTCTTAGTTAAATTATTTAATTTTAATAATTAAAATATAAATAATAAAAATTTTAATTTATAATAATGAAAATATTCAGAAATATATATTTTGCAAAAAATATATTATTAAATGGTAATGGTGATATAGAAGTATTATATTATGGTAATGTATATAGTAATGCAAAACAAATAAAAGATTTTGATAAATTATATGATAGAAATCAAGACCTTATTATATCTTGTAATGATTGTGCTTCAAAAAAATATAAATCATTTAAAAAAGTTAAAAAAAATTAAATTTAAATTAAAACTATTTAAGTATTTCTTATTATAATAAATAAAAAATTTATTTTAAAATAAATGGCAAAAACAGTAAAAATGAAAACAGGTGAAAAAAATTATAAAGCACCTGAAATAAAAGATGAAGAAAAAAATGTAAATGATGTTAATGCAGAAATTCCTGAATTAACTGAAGAACAAAAACAATATGCTCGTATAACAGTTCGTAATGAGTTTAATAAAAAATTCAGTAAATGGGCAGAAATTGATCCTGTAGATGCAACAGATGATGATATAGCATTAGTTAAGAAAGAATTTGAAGAGTGTGTAGAAGAAAATAAAAATAAAAAATATACAATCGCTATACATGATGATGGGTTGGCATTAACAACTGCAAAGTTCTTAAAAGATTGGAATGCAAAGTTTAATACATGGGAAAAAGGTTCATTTAAAGGTTTAATACATTTTGACAGAGTAATTACAGAAATTATTAAAGAACTTGAAGCAGATCCAAATAAAGATTTTGAAATAGATTATTCTACATTGATTTTCTTATATCAATCTATGGGAGAACCAAAGGGAACTGGAATTGAATCTGCACGTGAAATGGCAAAATTTGAAAATTATAATGAAGAAACTGGAAAAGTATTTGAAGAAGATATTCCTGTAACATATAGTGGAATTTTAGAAAAAATATTAATGGAAGTTAAACAACTTTCAAATATTGATAAGAAATTAACTATATTAAAAGAACGAGTTAATCTTGCATATGCAGGTTTAAAAATGAATCTTAAAATTTCAGAACTTGAAGAATTCCTTGAATTCCATGATGCTATAACAGCAAAAGCTGTAGATGATGATCCAGATGTAAAAGACGCTCTAAATGAAAAAGATAATTAAAAAGAAAGTTTAAATAATTTTATATATAAAAATGGGATTTAGTTTTTTAAATCCCATTTTTATTTTTAATTTTTCATTGTAATAATAAATAACTAATTACTAATAAACCAAAGAATCCGATTAATAATAAGATTCCAAACCATTCTGAATTTTTAAAGTCTTTCATAAAATAAATATATAAATTAAGTAATTTTTAAAATGAGTTGTAATTGTAATAAACAAACTATAAATAAATGTCCTTATAATACACAACGAATAACACCGCATTATAATTGTTGTCCTTTAGATCCAAGAGGCGGATATGAAATAGCACCGTCAAAAACTAATATAAACACATATAATCGTTATCCGTTTAAAGATTAGGCAGAAGCTATACAATATTTAAAAGCTAAATCATTATAGCCCGGAGAAATCGCTATAGGTTATTATATAGACAGTCAAGCAGAAACAGGAATGAATGCTATATTAGCTATAGGAAATTTAACAAACCGAGGAAATATAATTAAAAAATAAAAAAAGTAATTACACTGCACCTAATTAAAAGATGCAGTGTAATTTTTAAAATAAAGATTTTATTTTTTCTTTAACTTTTTTAGTATTGTTAAAAATAGTTATTTGTTTAGTGTCATTATTAACATTAAGTTTAAAATTGAATTTGGGGGTAGAATCTAATGATAATTCCTTAGTTGGACAACCAGGACAGATTCTAATGTTTTTTGGTGACATTTTTTTCATAAATAAAATCAATATTTTTCTATGTTATTTATATTAAAAATTTTTATTTTTTTTGTTTCTTCTCCTTTATTTGTCTTACGTTCAGATACAGAAAACACAAATTTTTCTTTATCTGTTGTTGATTGACCCATAACAATTCCATCAAATATAACTCTGGTAGTTTTATTTATAAATGAAATCTCCATACGCTCATTTAAAGGTAACTTTTGTTGAGCTAATAAAAATTTTTCATTTAATTCATAATCATTGTTAATATTTGCTAAAATTTCATTTTCTTCGTTTTCATCTTCATAATCTTCTAAAAGATCATTCAAATACATTTCTTGTTCTATATCTACATTATCTATATCATAATTATCGTACATATCTATATACATAATTTTCACAATTTTTATTTTTAAATATAAAATTATATCAGAAATAATTTCATTATTTATATCAATAAAAATAAGTGAAAAAATAATTTTTAAAAATATTCATTTAATTTTATTCTTGATTCATAAACATTATCATGTTTATAATCAATTTTATCATTTTTATCATCTCTAATATCAGATAAAATTTCATGTTTATCTGCTTGAATAACTAAAGGAATTGTTGAAATATAACTTTTTAATAACTTATCATTTAACGGAGCTTTATATAATGGACCATCTGCAACCCAAAATAATATTTTATCCATAAATGTTAAATAAAATTCCATTCCCTTTCTTGATAATGCATACATAGATGCATTCCACATTTGAACATCCTTATGAGTTACCCAATATTTTCCTTTATCCTTTGCATTTAATATATTTTTTGCTTTGGGATCTGTTGTAAACCCGCCAAATTGTAATAAATCAAAATCCTTTGGAATATTATTCAAAAATTCACAAAAAGTCTTCATATTTTTATAAAATTTTATATCATCTTCCATTATTAAAATTTTATTAAACTTTCTGTCATAACATTCCTTTATTATACTATAATGATTACGAGCACAATCATATTCATTTGCTTTTGTAAAACGACCTTTACCAGATTTATTAAACGCATCTGCTATTATATTATTAAAAGGAAATTTTGTCGCAAAATGATAACGTAACCACCGTGATTCATAAATATCAGGCATATTCATTTTTTGAAATTGCTCTTCCATATTTTTACGCCTGTCTGCACGATCACTTAAATTTAATACATAACAAATATCAAATTTATCTTTTAATATCTCATATATATTTTCCATTAAAAATAATAATGTTTATAAAATATATAGAAATAAATAAATAAAGTTTAAAAAATAATTTAAAAATAAATTATGTTTTCAAAATATATATATCCACAACAAAAAGAATTTGAAAAAGTTATAAGACATAATAAAAAGAACTATTTATTACGATCTATATATGATGAAGAAAATGTTTCATATGAAAATGATGAAGATATTTATGATTCTATTATTAATATTATGAATATAAATGATTCTGAAAATATATTTGATTCTGAAAATATTATAGATAATATAAATAATGATTTAGAATCAACATATGAAGAATTAATAAATTTATTATAATTAAAAATAAGTTCAGAAATAATGTATTTCTGAACTTATTTCATGTCTTCATTTAGTTTTAATATTATTTTGTTAAGCCAATCTGTTGTAAACCAATCATCATCGTCTACAATCATCGGTTTAGGACTCCATTCCCCAGTTTTTCCGTCAACAACATTACCCATATAGAGGGCAAGAATCTTACCTCCAAATGATAGAATAAGTGTCAAATCGTGTTTTGCTTGTTCCAAAGTTAATACTCTGTCATATCTGACATTTATGCTTCCATTGTCACGTAACGGATGCCTTGGATTTACATATTCAATACAATATCTTGTTTCCATATTCATTATTTTTTTAAAAAAATTCGTTATCTTTTAAACCAACTTATCCATACAAAATATTTACAGTCATAACAACACCATCCTTGTCCACCTTGAGAATCATCATCAAAATGTACTAAATACTTACCACATCGAGGACATACACCATTATTAAAATCCTTTTTCTCTTGGATATAACACCAAATACTTCCAATGATAACGGCTAATAAAACCAGTCCATATATCACAAATTGAATCAAAATTACCATCGCATTTAAGTTTATAATTAACCACACACATCACTATCTATTGGAGGTGCTATTTCAGTATCATTCCATTCTAGTTGTATTTCATCATTCTTGACAAATTTAATTATGCGTGTTGTTGCTTCACATAATCCGCTTGCATAGATATAGTTTTCTTTAGACTTAGCATCGTGTAATATACCTTTGTACTCAGCTTGAATTTTTTCTAACTTGTCTAACAATTCTTTTTCTGCTTGTTCATATGCTTGTTTATATATTGTCCTACTAAGTGAGTTTAAATCATAAGAGCCTCTACTATCTCCTTCTCTTTTTTTAGGGTATGCTTTTAATGCAGCTTCTTCACTTCTTTTACTCATATCTCAATCTTGTTTATTTGTTATAAAGTATGTTTCATCCATACATAATCAGCATCTTCACTATCATAACAGAAATCACTATATCCGTGATTAGCATACCAATCGTGTACCCAGGATGATTTTAGTACTTTCAGACAGATTACAGTATAATTAAACTTTTTGGCTTCTTTATCAGCAAGTTCAAGTATTTTGTTACCAAGTCCACGACCTCTTGCTGATTGTTCCACCTTTACATTTGATAGATATATGGTATACTTAATATATTCTTATCATCGTTATATGCATATAGAGCAAATCTATAGCAATCACTCTTGTAATGGTAAACTATACCCCAATCTGTTGTTTCTTTTGTGATGTTCATACCTTATTTATTCATCATTCCTATATCTTGTTATACATCAAATTCAATCTTGTTTAATTTCATATTTTCTCAATTCATTTACAAAGACATAGATACCTATCATGACTATAACTATATTAGTCTCCCCAGTAATGACAACCTTCATAAAACTGACTAATTGAATCAGCCAAATCTTGTGCATCCTTTTTCATTTGTGTGTCGGTTTTAGAATCTACAATAAGCTTAATCTGTGGACGTGAATTACTGCGATATGAGTCCTCATAAGCATTATAAGTAAACATCCAACCCTTTGCTTTCTTGAAGTATTTGTTATCTTTTACCTCATTAAAGCAACGTTCTAAGGCTTGTGGAGTCAAATCCCTATAAGAAATACAACAGTTACCAGAAAGACCATTATGACCAGGATTTACATCAAAATCGAAGAATGAAAGGCTATTATAATAATTAGACAAACTGAAAGATTCACAAGCTTTCTTTATCTCTGACTCAATAAACAGATTACGACGTTTCTCAGTCTTCCATTTCTTTTCAGCAAACTCAGTTGCATGCTTTCGAACCCATTTCATATGACGTTCAAAAGACTCAACCTTCCAAGCTTCCCACTCTGGAATATAAAGATCATTGTACTTTTCCTCTGCTTCCAGAAAATCTGAAAACATAGCTTTTACAAACTCTTCTATAGTAATGGTTGAACAATCAATGTTACGACTGACCAATGTGATGTCTCTTGTACTATACATAATTAAATTTTTATTAAAATTAAACTTATTATTTTTATACTGCAAAGATATAAAAAAATTATGAATATAAAAAATAATTTAGTAGTTATTAATAAAAATTTAATAAATTTTATTTTTTATATTCATAAATATTCATAATTTAAATTCTGTAAAGTTTATTAACAAACATAAAGAACTGTTTAAATCATCCAGTGTCATTTCTTCACCTATTATTTCAGAAGGATTTTTAATAAATCTTAATGTAAACATTCCGTAATAATCTGGACAAGGATCAGTCCATTCTGGCGAATATTCTGTATGTGTATCTATATAATCTATATAAATTTGTCTAAATGATTCATTTTTTTCAATTAATAAATGATTTAATTCATCTACATCTACTAATAATGCTTCTAATAAATCATGTGCTATATTTATATGTTCATATTTATAAATATATTTAATATCTTTAATATTATCTTTAGTTACTTTCATAGTTATATCATTTTATATTAAATTTTATTCACAATAATCCCAAGTAAATCTTTTTTTCTTTCTTAAATATTGTTTTTTATAATTAAAAATAGATTTACTTAAATTAAAAGTTATAATTATTCCTATAATAGTAAAAATAAATTGTTTCATTTTTTAATTATTTGAATCTCTAAAAAAATATTTAACTTTTGCTTCTTGACATATAAATTTACCATATTTTGTTTTATAAATCGGCTAATTTAAAAATGCATTAACTTTCCTTTTATCTTTTAAATTTAATGCTAATAAAATATGATATAATTCATCTATTAATTCATAATCTGATTCTGTTAATGTTTCTTTCTATTTTTCATATTCTTCTATTAACTTATCAGTTTGTTTTAACATATCCTCATGTAATTCTTGATGTGTTATATGATAACCACCACATGCAGGACAAAAATAAACCCGTAATTCACCATCATGTTGAAACTCATCATTATTAAACTTTATAAAATTCTATGCTTTCTATTCAGTTTTAAATAGCATTTTTTGTTTCCCACAATCAGGACACATAACTCTACGCTTAGGTTTATTCATAAATAAAAATATTTATTTTTATTATTTATTTTTATTATGAATTAATTATAAATCAATTATAAATCAATTATGAATCAATTTCTATATATAATGGATTGTATCTTAACTTATATTGTTCATCAATCATAGATACATTATATACTTGCGTATTTTCTAGCATTTCACATCCATGATTAGAAGAATGCAAATGCCCATGGAAATTATATCTCGGTTGCCTTTTAGCAATAGCATACGCAAGTCCATGATTACCAATATGCTGACCGACATTCCAAACTGAATCACAAATATCTGATACACCATAAGGAGCATCATGTGTAATCAGAAAATCAATATCATCTCCCATATTCATAAACTTTTGAGCTAATGCTTCATCAGAATAACCCATAAATGCCCAGTCTCCAAATTGATGACACCAAGGAGTTCCATAGATCCTATATAAAGTCCCATTATCATCCATATAGACAGCTTCTTCATCTAACAGATAATGCAGATTTGGAAGTTCTTTACAACATTCTTTTACTTGCACTGGATGTCTGTATATCCACCAGTCATGATTACCGCCGACAAGATATATATCATTTACTGGCAGATTCTTACACCATGGAATAAATACTTCTTTAAACCATCTCTTAGATTCTTTACTATAACTTTGTATTTTAAGCGGAACAATGTCTCCGCAAATAAATAGAATATCAGATTTCTCAACATTGAAATCAAGAATTCCATGCATGTCACTAATTGCTGCTATCTTCATATAATTATAAAATATTTTTTTATAATTTAAAACAAATATATATTTTCCTTATTAAATATTTCTATCAATATGAAGAAAAGGAAGGAAACTCATATTCACCATTAACTAATTCCTCATATCTATCCATTACTTCTTTAAATGTCAGTCTTTTCATATTTTTTCTTCTTCTTTTTAATCACATTACAAAAAATTTATCCAATGTATATATTCATTTGTCATATCATGAAATTTTTTAGCTCTTTTTAATAAATCACAATATTCTTTAAATGATTCAGAACATTGTTCCTCTGGAAGATCCATGAATTCTTGCATACGTCTTACCCAATCTTCATAATTACGGACAGCCTCTTCAAGCTTAGCATTCTTTTCTTTGATAATACCATATTCTTGACGAATTTTTCCCAATTCATTTACTGATTTATGCCAAAGTTCTTTATACAATTTAGCATTATCAATATATGAAGAGTATTTACGCTCTAATTGCTTTACCAATTTTTGTCTTTCTTGTTCTCTAATCTGTGAATTTGTAAGTTTCTTGCCCATAATCAAATATATTTCATTTGTTCTATTTTATTTTTTAACATGAACTTCATTATATATTTTAGTATATAATTTAAATGCATTTTCAGGTTTCATATAATCAAACCCAGGATAATCTTTTTTAATAATCCTGCATGTCTCAATATGATCTTTCATTGCTTTATCAAATTTCTTAGAATTTTCTGCTCTTTGCTTTAAGCTAATTTCTTGATTTTTACGAAATTGCTTTCTACGTTTAGTAAATCTACTCATATAAATTATTAATTGCAATAACAATTATTAAAAACCAAAAACTAAGTAAAACTAAAACCATTTTATCTATTTAATTTAATTATTAAAATCATTTTCATATACAAATATTCCTGATATTACATTATCAGATTCATTCCAGACAAAAATACATGGATAAGATTTAGGTTCAACATAAATAGAATTTCCATTATCAAACCATGTTTTCTTTTCAACACCATCTGTAAAATCAGTCAATTGCGACCCATATCTACGAGAAATATTGCAAACTTCATTTTCTTTGCAATAATTCAAAAATTCTTCTTTTGTCTTAAACTTTACTTTCTCCATAGTCGTTGATTAAATTCATTTCTTTTAGAATCTCATATAGCTTTTCCATATCACATTTCCATCTCTGTCGATATTCACAACCACCATAGTAGTCATATTCTCTTGTTTCTTCAATTTCTACACATTCTTTTTTTATTCGTTTGTACTGAAATAGAGTCAAACCAGGACATAACTTTTCGAGAAGATTATCTAATTCATCAAATTCATTTGGCTTATCAGCAGATATTGTATCTTCATTACCCCAACAATCACACCAAGAACCGCCTCCTGACCAAGATTCTGAATACATATATCGGGTTTTTGTAGTATTATGTCCGCTATATCTATCCTCTTCAATATCATATCCAATATAAGGTACAAATATTGTATCATATAATGTTATCTTCTTTACAACATGTCTTTCAAACTTAATTGCTGTAACATGATTATTTTCACGATATTTTGCAAGCTGTTCCTTTTTGATATATTCATAAGGATGATTGCGGATTGTTATTTCAGAACTATCTTTACGTTCATTAGCATTTACTCGCATTTTATCATTATGAATACATGTCTCACGATCTTCATTCCACTGATGGATGTATAATTTCACTTCATATGAAGATCCTTTATATCTATTCTTGATGTAATCTAATATATAGTCAATAATTTTTGAAAGATCATCAATATTTGTTATGAGACCATCAAAACATACTTTAACAACTTTACGAGTACCTTGTAATTCTCCACCAACATAATATTTCATATCTGAATCATTAATAGCGCCATATAAAACTGGAGTCGTTAGCTTGCCATTTCCATCGTGCATATACTTATCAAGATCAATAATAAAATCACCAGTATGATTACAGAATGTATTTGTATTGAAATTATTCCTTGCCCAATATGACTTTCCAGATGCTGGTAACCCAAGCAAGAAATGCAACTCAAATGTAGGATTATTATATATTGTTCTACTCATGTCAATTAAATAAGTTTTCTATTAATATTTTGAAATAATTCAAATATTATTTAACTTTTTATCAATTCTGCTTTCTTCCAATTTCTTGTCCAATGTTCATCTGTAGTAACATGATTAGGACGTACCCATTTACAAACATATTTTGAAAAATCATCACCAGTAAATTGTTCTCTCAATCTGATAACTACACCTTCTCGTTGAGGACCATATAATTCTGGTTCATTAACAAATTTTTCAACAAGTTCTCTCAATTGTGATTCTGACTCAATTACACCAGTCCATAATTCAGGTACATGAGGTACTTCTAAATAAGATGACATTAACTTGACATCATCCCAAGAATACCACATATCTGCTTCTTTATCATAACAAGCGAACATGAACCAATATGCTGGCAATTTATCATAATGTATTGAATGCTCACCATACAAGTTTTCTCCAAATATAAGTTCATATTCACCTATTAGTGACTTAATTCTCCAGTATAATCCATCAGAAGGATCCCATAGATTTCTTGACCATGGAGAACGTGTTGGTGCTGCATGTGAACGGGCATAAACATCCTGGGAAGAAAAACAAGTATTTTCACCGTCAAGCTTAGCCGTTATGACTATTTCCTTTCCTTTATAATTATCAAACCAACCTTCCTGAAGCTTTTTGTCATCTTTAGTAGCTCCAGGTGAGTATGGTAAATGATATGTTCTTGGGTATTTCATATTCTGTAAATTTATTTTTATACTGCAAAGATATAAAAAAATTATGAAT
>ODAJ012099516.1_pt1 | contig 12671 bp, 11 predicted proteins | sample 1539241 | NCBI WGS metagenome assembly ODAJ01 (sample SAMN02144231, study PRJEB22623) | gut metagenome | biome: sheep rumen | host: Ovis aries | place: New Zealand | reverse complement strand
ATCACGCACAGTGAAACGGTGGAAGCACGTATCAATCACACCATCGCCACTAAGACACTAGACAATTACATAGCAAGTAAGGATATGCAAAGCTTCCTCGATGAATGGCTATACGAGAACACCACGCTTAGTATGTTGCAGGAGGAAGTGAAGAAAAAGCTACGATACGCAAAGAACATGCATAACACCATCAAGCGATACCTACCCAACAGTTTACATTTGGATTTATCACCGACACAGTTTACCATGCAGGAATTACTGGACTATGAGATAGACCGGTCAATCATAGAATACATGAGCAGTAACATATTCACTGCAAGTGAAAGCACACTAGAACGAGTAACACAGAAAATCTATGACATCATAAAAGAGAGTTATGCTGAGGAAGGAAACGGAATAGACAAAGTAACCGAGGCCATCACAGAACAATTCAATGAACTAAGAGACTTCGAGGCACAACGCATCGCAAGAACGGAAACCCTCAAAGCACAGGCAAGTGCCACACACCAACGCCTAGTAAACAACCCTGATGTGGAATACATTCAATGGATAGCAACACATGATGACCGGACACGTGACAGTCATGCAGAACTGGACGGGCAAATAACATACGCCGACGGAACAGGCGTGTACAGTAATGGTCTTGCACACCCTGGTGATGAAAGCGGTGACATAGAGGAATGGATTAACTGCCGGTGTGATGAAGCAGCATTCATACCTGAGCCTGGTTATGTTCCACCTAGTGGTGCGGATAATTGGTATGAGGGTGACATGGTTTTTGATCCGACGATTAGTGTTCCTGAGGTTAATGTTGAGTTGGGTGAGTACCTGGCTAGTTGGTGGTAAGTGATGGTTAGTGAAGAGTTATATGATGAAATAGTTCGTGTGACTGAGGCGTTCTTTGGTAGCCTTGATTGTAGTATCTGTGCCAATAATGGTGATAAGAATGTTTGTGAGTACTGTAGTAATCATGGGGGACATAATTATTTGTTGTTCCGTGTGGGTAGTGTTCATGCTCACAGTTTCACAGAGGAAGTGTTAAGGATTGTCAGGGAACATGAGGAAAACAATATTTAAAATGAGCAGTGATGGCAGGATTATTGTACACCTCTCTAATGGTAGTGAAAAGGTGTGCAGTAATCTACATCAAGCGATATTATATAGTAGGAGGAAGTAAGTATGGGTTATAGTTATAATGAGTACAGGCTCAGACAAATCAATGAGTTACCCGGATTACTGGGTGATGTTGATACCGAGGAAAAAGAGGAACTATTACTTGAGCGGGATTGTATTTTGCATGAGCTTCGGCATAATGAGAGTTTGCCTCACAGCATTAAATGATGATTGTACATTGTTTAATGCACCAATAATAATCCCCGTGTTTTTGTCACACACGGTGAACAATGTACAAAAAAAAGACAAAAAAATAGAAATGGTTGTTACCAATACGGTGGTCAACAAATAATAGGTGGGTTCAAATCCCACAACAACCAACACACCTCACACTACTCTTTTTTTCTATAATAAATTATCAATTACAGTTAATAATATGTATAAACCCCCTTATTATAATAGTTACCCACCCCCAATACGCAGACAAACAATTGATGAGGTGATAAACATAACCACCAGAACAATAACAGGCCCCATTATAGTACCAGACACACCAGACTGTGACTACAAAAACGGCGAAGAACTACTAAGCAACCAGAAAATAGAACACCTCCGCCAAACATTCAAAGACTACCAAATAATCGACTACCAACACCAATTCACAAACAACAAGGAAGATTACTTCATGAAAAAAGTAGGAACACCCCTACGCTTATTCTACAATGACGAGGAGGTAACCTTCGAGGATGTGACCGGTCAGATGGTGACCGTGCCACCACAGACATTATGGCTGGAATCAGAGATAACCGACCCAGCAGTGGTAAAACAAATTGATGACAAGGAAATCGTGGCCTACAGTATAACGGTAAGTGAAAAAAGTGATGCCGATACTGTTATGAGGGTTTATAATCAGTTAGCCAGTAAACACGCAAGTAAGGGATTAATTAACCATAAGAAGATGCAGGAAATACACCACTCTATCAGTACTAAACGTACACTAATACGGGACATAGAAGACCCTGCACTACTAACAGTAAGTGTGGTTAAGTTCCCATGCGTTAATAAGGCTAAGTTTTGTAAGAAATCACTTTTAAATAATTATGGTGATAATATGACAGAGAAAAGTAATGATAACGCTAATCAGACATTCATTGATAGTGTTAAGGACGCTGTGAAAGAGTTCCGCAACAGCCTCACCGAGGAAACCGAAACCGAGCAAAACCAACCGGTGGAAACAGTAGAAGCAGTAAAAGAGGAACCAGTAACACGTGAACAAGTTAACACTATGATAACAGAGCAGGTAACAAGTGCAGTAGACGAACTCAAATCTACACTCAAAGCACACTTTGGTGATCCCGGAGATAGAACACGTACTCCATGGATTCAAAGCGACCTTACCCCGGAGGGTGAGGAAATACCTGAAGAAGAGGATGGTGAGGGTGATGTTAATGATGAAACTTCACAAAAAGAAGATGAAGTGGAAGTTGTAACTGAACCGGAAACCATCGAAGATGAAGAGGAAGATGGGGAAGCCACCACCACAGATGATGGTGAGGGTGAAGAACCAGCCGAAACAACAACAACATCAGACGATGATGCTGATGATGCTGAGGAAGATGAAGAGGTTGATGAAGTGGAGGAAGCAACCAAAGAAGACACCACCACACATACACCAACAAGACCATCCGCATCAGCACAAAAAAGCAGAACACACGCAACAATAAAAGGAGGACACAAGAAAATGTCAAACAGCAGAGATGAATTAAGCGTAATCCAAGACGCTATCAAAAACAAGTTAAGTACCAAAAGCGTACAACAGGAAGAAATAAATTATGACGGATTAGGACTCGTACCATACGCAAACAAATTCCTAGACCAAATAGAAGACCCAATCTTCTACGAAGCATACAAGAACAGCTTATCATACAAAGCTGACTTCACAATAGATGAAACCAACACCAGAAAAGCAATCCTCAACACCGCAATGTTCACAACATATGTACAGAAAATCATTCAAAGCGAACCACTCTTAGAGGATGCAAATTACATAACTGGTGTACATGGTAAAGCACACATCTACGGTATCGAAGACACCATAGGCACAGAGGACGGAGCATTACCAGAACACTTCTACTTCGACAAAGATGTAGCACTCCAAGAAGCTACCATCAACGATATTGAAGTAGAAACCTACCCAATAAGAACCAAAATTAACATATCTGACAGACAAAGACTCGCAAATGTATTCGGTGATGACCTTGTAAACATCTTACTTGACAGAACCGTTCAAAGATTAAAACAAGGTGTAGCTGTTGCTAGATTCTATGGTAATAAATCTGCTGCTAACACGGTAGACCTCCAATACCGTAGACAAGATGGTTACCTTAAAGGTGCAGGTGTACAATTAACAAGTGATGATGTAAACCTTGATAAAATCACTGACATCTTTGATACAATGTTCTACAGCTTACCTGAGGAAGCTCAAGTAGAATCTGATTACGTATTCTATGTGCCAACAAATGTTAGAAGAGCTTACGGTGCTTACTTCCTTGATAAAGCAGCTGACAGAGCTATTGACTTTGTTGGTCAGAGAACACCTTTATACTGGGGTGACATTCCTATTAAAGTATCACCTACACTTAACAACAAACCAAAAAGAGACTTACTCGATGATGGTAACGTATCAGTATTACTTACAAAACCAACCAACACACACTTTGTAGTGGGTAGGGAAGCAGGTATTGAACCTAAACGTTACGCAGAAACATCATCTGATACTTTCTATGCAACTATTGATACTGCTAATGCTTACAGTATCAGTGATTATGCTGTAAGATTATCTTTAACTGCTGATGAATATGCTGGTCTTGTTGGTGGAGCTTCTGGTTCTGATGACCAACAAGGTGATGATGGCCAACCATAGGGACTCACCAGTAGTTGATTGAGGGAATATTGGGGGAATCCCACACACATGCCCTCACAACACCACCCTACACATTTTTTTTGGTATATAATAACTATTATTGGAGGTCACACAAAAAAATGATAACCGCATACTGCACAATAAAAGACGTCAAAGACCTATCAAGGGTAACACCCAACAAAATAGGACTAGACAAAACCGAAGCAGACGAACTCGACAACATACTACAAGAATGGATACTACAAGCAAGCGCACTAATCAACGACTACACCAACAACCCACTAACAGAAACCGACACCAACCAGCAAACAACCAAATACTACGTATACCGCAACATAGCCACCCGTATAGTCGCAAACATGTGTGCACTAAGCGCAGCATACAAAAGCCACAGCGTAGTAAAAGTCAACGATTGGAGCATAAGCACAGTACCCAGCGAAGTATTCCCCGTTGCCATGAAAAAAGAACTGGAAAACTATAAAAGCGAGACCAGTAACAACAGTACAGCATTCGGAGTACTCACAGTCAAAGGTGGAGGAATATTTGATGAAGATAGAGATAAAGTTGGGTGAACAGTTAGAAGCATTCAATGGTCAACCCGAACAAGTGGTGACCACATTCCTATCCTTATCCAGTGAGGAACTCACGGGGGACATCAAAAAGGAAACACCCGTCGACCATGGTAAACTAAGAGGCAGTTGGACTCCAAAACAATCCAAAAACAAACTCGTAGTAGAAAACACCCGTAACTACGCATTATTCGTAGAAAAAGGTACGGGAATATTCGCATCAGAGGGAAGACACCGCATATTCCCAAAAAACGGGAACGTAATGCACGCTAACATCAAAGGCGATGACGTGTTCTTCACAAACAGCCGAGGACAACCAGCACGACACATGGCAGAAAAAGGATTCATGACCTACCGCAAAAAAATACCAAAACTATTCCAAACATCAATAATCAAACACGCCAAAGGAGGAAAATAGTATGACAGCTTACTACGCAGACCTAATAACACCACTCGAAGTAATACCAGCGAAATTCTGCCAATGGATACAATGCGAGATCACTGAAGATGGATTACTTGAGGAGGTGGATAAGTTCTGTTCCACATTCCGTACTGAGGGAAGCGTACTTAATTATGAAATATGGGTTAGGAAGATGGACTGGACTGTATCCGAGGAAACAAGTCAAGTAGTCGGCCGTGACAGTATGGTTACACTTGAGTACCCCTTTGAAGTTGCGATTATTGTTGATATGATAGGGGATGAGGAGGAAAGTGAGCGTAAGGCTATACAGTTGCAGGCTAAGACTATTATGAGCATCTTCAAAAACTATGAACGATTAATCTTCGAGGATGCCAGTATAGGCTACGTGAATTACTTCACACTGGACACGGGTTATAATGATGGTAGCCTTAATCCTGTGAATCGTGAGGATGACGTGATTATCAAAGGATTCCAGATAACCCTCAATGTAGATGTGAACTATCTGATGTGTTATCAGAGATACAAGAATGAACAAGGAGGAACATAGAGTATGGGAAACTATATGGGAATCTCCTTCACCGATGAAGGAGACACATACGGAACCAACAAACTATTCACCAAAGAACCAGCATTCTACTGGAGAATAAAAAGCAGTGACGCTGACTGGAACTTCGGCGAATTTGATGATGAAGACCTTGATGAACTCAGAGTAGGATACCCAGAACCAGCAGGAACAGTAGAACTAAGCGGTGCACATATAAAGGCAATGCCAACAATCCTATATGCACTACTCGGTAACTACCTGTTCACAGAAAACTATACCACAGTTGAAGTAAATGGGGAACAGGTTTCCGTGAACATGCACGAATTCTGGGCAGGAAACGGATTGGAAGTACCGGAATGGTGTGCCAACATGATCTACGAGGTTGGTAATCAGACCATGATAGACGGTGCAGTAATGGATAGTTTCGAGTTAAACGCTGGACTAAACAAAACCACAGCTGAATGTGGATTCGTGTACCGTAACGAACAATCCAAAGAGATAAACGTGGAAACCGTAATACAGAACAAGAACATCCTACAAGCATTACCACTCGTAGGGTATGATTGGACTGTAACACTTACAGTTAATGATGAAAGCCTTAACCAGGAAATTCAACCTTGTTTTAATGAGGTTAACATCAGCGTCAACAATAATATCTTGACTGGTGATGATGTAAGATGTCTTGGTAAAGACCGTTACGGTTTCAAACCTACAATGGAGAAAAGGGAAATAGAAGTAACCGGTAAGATTAAGCTCACACCAGCTACCTTACCACTTGTAAACACACTCAAGTATAAAGGTAATACTCAAAGTTCTGGTGGTTGGAGATACTGGAACAAGTGTCATAACATTGACGGAAGCTTAAAGCTTCGTGCTACTAGTTGTCTTGATAGTGCTGAGTGGATTGAGTTCTACTTCCCTAAGGCTGCTATCAACATTGACCCTATTAAGATTGAGGATGGTAATGTTGATGTGGACATCGCATTGAAGTTATACAATACTAAGAAAGCACCGCTCACACAAAAGGTTGACCCTTCTAATCCGGATAGTGCTTATATTCAGGTTGTTACACCTATGCGTGTGAAAGTGCAGAGTAGGGCTCCAAAGGTACAATAAAGGATTGTACAAACGGGTTAGCCTACACTACACCCCCCTAACCACCCCCTAAACTATTTTTTTTGAATCAAAATTGTCTAAGAGGTAAAGATATTTATGTCATTTCAAGAATTAATCAAAACAGTACAAAACAAACAGGAAATAACAGTCAACGGCCAAACACTAACCGTCGACAAACTAACAGTAAAAGAATTAGAACAATACAAAAACATTGTGAACCGTGCACTCGGAACCGTCAAAATGGGAATGGGAAACGAACGCAACCTACAAAGTGCCAACATGAACGTTGAACAAGTAAGTGCCGCTCAGGACAAGGCGGACCATTTCTTAATTCAGTGCAGTTTCAAGGATGAGGAAATCGGTGAGGAAGAGATTGACAAGTTATATGACTTGTACACGCCACTCGTTGAGGCACTTAAACGTGTTAACAACATTAACGAGGCAGATAATGGCCGGTTAGAAAGTGACTTAAAAAACTCTTAGACTCGCCGGAGGGTATGCATTATGCACGGATGGAGTTTTATGGTTATCATGTGTTCGCAGAGGCGTATGGTGATTTGACTCCGGAGCAGGCACTTTTTATTGATATGGGAGTGTCGAAGGTGTATAATGAATTGTTCGGTGAAGATGAAAAAAGTAAGAGGGAAGTTAGCAGGTTAAGGGGTAGGAGTAGAAGACCACGTAAACACTTCTAAAGTTTTATTGTGGGATGTTCTGTTCCTGCTCCTATTTTTTTTTAGGCATATAAAATGATGATGGAGGGAAAAGAATTATGGTAGTAACGGAAACATTACAAGTCATACTTAACGCTAAGGATCAGTTGACGAGTAAGATTAACGAGGTCAACAATGCACTAAGACAAACCGGAACCGCCGCTAACACTGCAAGTGCCAGTGCTACAAGTGCCACCACCCGGCTAGGTAATGCTTACACACAACTACAGAACAAGGTACGAACAGTCTTCAACAATATTAAGACCACAATTCGTAACAGTACCGCGGGGAAGATAGTTAGTGAGAGCAGCCTCGCTCAGCCGTTTCTTAATGCTGCTGAGAAGATAAGGCAGAAATGGACTAGTATGACTGAAACCTTGAAAAGCAAGATGCAATCGTTAAGGAGTAGCACTAATACTGATGTGGGATTTAATATTAGTCCTGCGGGGCTTGCTACTCTTAACGGGCAGGTTACCACTACTACTGGTAAGGTTACAATGCTCGGGCAGGTAATGAACCGTATAGCTAGTGGAGCTAGTAAGCTGGGTATTAATTTTGGTACTGCATTCACCACAGCGAGCAGTAAAATTGAAACATTCAAATCTAAGCTGAGTAGTATTGGTAGTAAGATGACAAGCATAGTCGGAGGATTGTCCGGTGTACAGAGTGCTATTATGGGAGCATTCGGAGCAGTCGGTGTAACAAGCCTGTCACAGTTCACCATCGGAGCCGCTATAGCAAGACAAAAACTTAACGCAGTAACCACCAGTATCACTGGAAGTGAAGCCGCTACTAAGAGTTTGAACAAGGCAATAAGTGCAGCTACAAATGGTGGAGTAGTAGGTTTTACTAAGGTGGCTCAGGCAGTACAGCAGATAGGTATCAAATATAATCTAACTAACAAGCAGTTAGAGGCCACTGCACCAGTATTGAATAAGATTGGTACATTGGCACGTGCTATGGGTAAGGATAGTGAAACTGCTGCAACTATTATGAGTAAAGCTTATGATGGTTTGAATGGTAACTTTATGCTCTTACAACGTAACCTTGGTATTACTAAGCAACAGTTACTTGATGCTGGGTGGAGTGGTGCATCTAATGATGTGGACGGTTATACACTGGCATTGAATAAGGTATTGGATACTAAGCCGGAGATGCAGGAATACCTGAACAGTTACGAGGGGCAGATGGAACGATTAAAGTTCGCTATACAAGGAGTAGGTCGACAGATAGGTGAAATATTCCTGCCAATACTTAACATGTTGCTCGGAACATTCCTTGACTTGCATCAGAAATGTCCATGGCTTACTACTGTTATTGTAGCACTCGCTGTTGGTATTGTGGGACTGATTAGTGTATTATCTGTGTTGGCTCCTATTATTATGATGATAATAGAGTTACATGAAATGGAGGCATTCGCCACAATAGCCGCATACTGGCCATACCTACTCATAGCAGCTGCAATACTAATAGTCATCGGTATACTATTATACCTATACAACACTAATGAGGGCGTACGTAACACCATGAACAAAATCGGAGAAACAATCCGTAATGTACTTATCAAAGCATGGAATGAACTACAGAAAATAGTACAACCATTAGCAACAACATTCGACCACCTCAAACAAGTACTCGGTAGACTAGCCAAACAATTACTGGCAGCCTTCGGAATCACCGGAGATGCAGCTGATAACTTTGACTGGCTAAGTGCAGTGATAAAAGGATTAGGATTAATACTGGAAGTAATAGTTAAACACTTCGTCACAGTAGTAGAAGTCATCGCATCCATAGTAATACCAGTAATCAGCTTCCTAGTGAATGTGGTTGCGAACTTGATCAACTTCTTTGTATCACTTGGTGAGGCATTAACGCTTCTTAGTCAGGGTGATGTGATGGGATTCCTTACCGTACTCGGTGAAGCATTATACACATTCATCATGGACACAATAACAAATTTCGGTCAAATGTTCCTCGAGATATGGAATAACCTTAACCTCATATTCGGTGGAATGCTCGGAAGTCTATGGAACTGGCTCGTACAATTCATAACCACAATGATATGGGGTGGTTGGCAGATGGTAATAGGATTCCTCATGTGGATTGCATCATTACCAGGGCAATTCTGGAATTACCTGGTCATGTGTTGGAATAACTTCCTGAACTGGGCAGGTCAAATGATAGCCAAAGCCTCAGAAGCTGGTAACAAAGTAGTAACCGATTTCATCAATTGGATTACAAGCCTGCCAGGTAAGTTCTGGAACTGGTTATTGAATACTATTAACAAGATTAAGGACTTTAAAGACCAGGCGGTGCAGAAGATGAAGGACACTGCTAAGAAGATGGTTGATGACTTTATCGATTATGTTAAGAAGTTACCGAGTAAGTTTGGTGAATGGCTTGGTAAGATTAAGGATGAGATTTGGGCTCGTCGTGGTGCATTGGTTAGTGCTATTATCCGTCTTGGTTGGGATTTACTCAGAGAGTTCAAGAATGCACTCCTTGGTAGTGTGTTTGGTTCCGCGGAGGTTGGTGATTTCAATCAGATGGTTTATGATGGTTTGAGTGGTGCTGGTAATGTTGCATCCCGTGCCGGTTACCTCGTTGCTAACAGTTTTAATGCTGGTGTACTTGATGGTATGGATAAAGCTGGCTTGGATAATATTGGAATCAGTGGTAACGGTCAAGTATTGGCTAGTGTTGAACATGAAATCAGTAGCAGGCAGGGAGACTCACAGACACAACTACTACGGGACATCAAGGACGCACTAGGCAGTCTACGAGTAGAGCATACTGGTAGCATTGACTTTAATCAGAATGTTGATGTCACTGGTGACACCGGCTTAACCGAGGAGGAACTAAGAAGTGCAGTGATGCAGGCATTACAAGACCGTAATGTTCTCAAGCAGATAGTGCAAAGCAGAGAGTTCCAATCAATGGATAAACGAATGAAAAACCGTATGATACAGGAAATGAGCAGACACATATAATGATGAGAGGTGAATAGTGTTTTGACAAGAAAGGAAATAAGAGCCAACAGGGCTCGGGTAGTGGGGAATATTCTCCCCGTCTACTCTGAAATGATGAAAACACATAATTATGAGATATTCAATGCAAAGCAGGACGAGGATGGTACTGGTACTTTCAAGAATATTAACAGTACTCTTCGTAACCTTTACGCATTGAATAAGGGGGTGTATAATGCGGGTAACCTGCTTAATTGGATTTGTGAACATCCACGGGCTGGTACTGGTTTGACTGGAGCGAATCTTAAGAAGGCATTTGCCACGGAAGGTGGTGTGAATATGGGTCGGGGTTACTTGACTGTGTATGCTACGCCGGTTATTCAAGACCCTACCAATAATCTTAACCCTGATAATTTCTGTTATACTGTGGAGTTGGATTATGATAGTGAGTATGCTTATGCTATGATGGGATTCCTTAACAGTGCAGGGGATAATGTTAGTCCTGGTATTAGTAAGAAACTTGACAACCTTGTATCGTATCGTAATAAAGATAACACTAGTCACGTGTTGGAATACAAGATGGTTGAGGGCATACTATACTTGTACGTTGATGGCTGGTATACCGGCCAGTACCTTGATGTCACCGGCCAGTCACGGGATTTAATGTGTGCCTTCTACATGGGTAGTGCCAGTAGCAATTATACCGGTATTGTAGTGAAGGAGTTAAGGTTAGAACCGCTCGCCGATGTTTATCCGTCCACTTACCTCGCTAGTAATGTGGATGTGTGGGTATGTGATAAGGTTAAGAATGGTACTGGTGTGGCATCCGCTGACCGTGTACAGCCATTTGTGAACGAGGAAACGGGGCGTATGAATGCAGGCCGTGGTTACTGTGCTTATATGAGTAAGGGAATAATCCACCCGTATAATCAGTCACTAAAGAGTCGGTTCACACTTTCCTGTACTGTGTATTGTGATGATGGAACGGGGCAGGAAATACTGTTTGGTGAATTGAATAGTGATGGTACCGATATTACCGGTGCTTTCAAAACTGCACTAGTGGATATTTGTAATGACGATGACTTTACTGACAGCATCAAAATAGAGTACAAGTGTCTTGACAGTCATGCTTACCTTTATGTCAATGACAGGTACACTGGTAAAAACAGAGACCTTAACAGCATAAACTATATGCTCGGAATGTACAATAACAAGGCACTCACCAGTAATGATGGTGTAGAAATGAACAACATCACCATAAAGAACACTTGCAACTTGTACCCATTCCAGTATCAGATAATGAACCTCGCCGTGTGGCAGTATGCCCAGTACACGGGTAACTCATCCACAAACACTAAAGAACCCTTCCTAGTAAGTGGAGCAGTAGACGTTGGCGGAGGAAACTACACATACCTTAACGCACCAATACGAATAGAAGATAACGTGGATTACCGTGTAACATTCACATTCACAGGTAACTACCAAAGAATAGGACTCGGTCGGATAACAACAGTTAGTGGTAAAATCCGTCCAACCGGTATAGACCAGCCAATAATCAACTTCATAACACCCGGCGGTCAAAGCCACAGAGCCACATTCAAAGTCTACAACAAAGTCGCATACCTATTCTTTGACGGCGAATACAGCGGGGTAAAATATGATTTCAGTAATGAAACCTACCCAATATTCATAGGATTCTATGATAACAACAACAGTACAGGTATACGAGTACAGAACATTGAAGCATTACCTGGAACACTAAGCAAAGCAATCGGAGACAACATACTACTACCACCAGCAGACCCCGCACAATGGAAATACATCGAAGACAGCAGTTTCTTCTCAACAACATCCGGAGAACAAATACGAGCAGCAGACAACCTGATATACACTGCACGGTACAAATTCAACATATTCAAAGTACCACTTAGCAGGGTAAACGAAAACGAGTACATAGTCGAGTTCAGAAAAGGAAGCCACGCCTACATCGGTATAACCAATGACCCGAACACAGTAGAACGCAGAGTATCAGTACACGTAACCGAGGAAAACGGATTCGATGAAAGCGGTTCCACCAACACATTATCCCTATCATTCCGTGGAAGCAGTTACGGCCTGAGCAACAGGGGAGGATTCGTGGACTCCAACAACCTACCACCCGAGTTCGGAGACAACGTATACCTCATAGTATACCAGAACAATAGCAATGACCGCATGATAATTGAAAGAATATACGAAAATGTTGCCGGAGGAGGTGAATAAGTTATGCCAACATATACGAAACGGCCGGGGAAGATTGTGAGGAC